>Ga0114947_10000177_pt1 | contig 19405 bp, 19 predicted proteins | sample CR02metaG_FD_99656 | JGI IMG/M metagenome (GOLD analysis project Ga0114947, IMG submission 99656) | Deep subsurface microbial communities from Mariana Trench to uncover new lineages of life (NeLLi) - CR02 metaG | ecosystem: Environmental > Aquatic > Marine > Ocean trench > Sediment ...
GTATCCGACCGGACGCCGGTTCTGAATCGGCTCGCGGACTGCTTGTTTGATAGCCTCCGCCTCGGGGGAGATGGGGATGTAGATTTCAACATGCGCGACGTGCCCGTTAGTCGTGAGCCTGCCGGTTGGCACGTGAACCTCAATCCCAATCGGAGGTATCTTGTAGCGACTACCCCGGCCGTGACCCCCGATCTTGAGCCGCTTCTGTTCGACCAGTAATGCCAGACGGCGCTGCAAGGTGCGCCGCGGCATTTTGATAACCAGCACACCGCTGACCTCCTCGATGGCAGCACCCGCTGGAAAACGGGCAACTGCTTCTTGAACAGCGTCGAGTTCGTTTTGTGGAATCCGTTTCGGCATTAGCTCTCTATTATGGCGCAATTATGATAAATGCGCCATAAAACACATTAATATGGCGCGTTACCACTATCAGGTCACTTTAAGTGGCGCGCAAGGGGACGTTGTTGAAGATTTCGCCGTCGACCCGGGAAGCCGCTGCCACTGCGGACTCTGGGCGGACCAGTGCGCCGGAATGCGTTCCGACGAAGGCAGCCCGAGATGCTCCAGGATCGGCGTTACTGAGGTCGGCATGGTGGTGGCCGCGGAACTCCGATTCGCCGCAGCCAGGTCGGGCTCCAAGAAGCTGGCGGGCCGGATCGATCTGATTCTCTCCGCTCTGGAGATCCTGCCTCTGGAGGCGCCGGCCGACCGTCATTATGGGGATTTACGCCACCACCTGCGCGTCGGGGAACCCCCATCGGGCCCAACGACCTGCTCATCGCAGCCCATGCCCTTTCGGAAAATTTTACCGTAGTGACCGCTAATGCCGGGGAGTTCTCCCGCGTGCCTGGTCTGAAAGTGGAGAACTGGCTGGAGAGATAGCTTCTCTGTTCTTCGCCCGACTCATTCGTCCTCATCGCCTTCGAACAGGTCTTCGATAATAGAGAAGTCGAAAATCTGCCCGTCACTCTTGAACACTTCGATCTCGATGTCACCGTCGTTCATGAACTCCACCTCCCAGTGCTCTTCCCCAGGTGCATCGATGCTGACCATGATGGCTCCCTCACTCACGCTGGAAAGCGTGTAGTGAATTTCTGCCTCATCGAGACGATCCAGCAGCTTAGTCAACTCAGACAAGTCGCTCATTTATCTACCCCCGTTCAATAATGAGGCGGCGATTCGCCGCCGCTACGCGAACCTACCCAGCCGGCGTCAGGGCATCCTCGATAACTCCTACCAACCGGTCCACCACCGCGGGCTTGCCGAACACGGCGGTATATAAGTGCCCTTGACCCGGCACCTCGGTGTCCTTCAGCCATTGGCAGCGGCCGCCGGCCTCCTCAATGAGAATTTGCGTGGCAGCCAGATCCCAAAGCGGCGTACGCCATTCCATGGCGGCATCCAGGCCACCGGTAGCAACCAGCGTGTGGGCGTAGCAAGTGCTGTATACGCGAAAATTCGGATACGCATCGACGATGGCGCTGAATACCGGGGTCGAATCCGTGGGACGCAGGAAGCCCGCCAGTGAAGGCAATCCGATGCGCGCCCCGGTGCCCTCCTCGCCAGGTTTACAATCATCGACGCGCAAGCGCTGTGCGTTGGCGAAGGCGCCCAGCCCGAAGGCCGCGTGACAACGGATCCCCATGGCCTGGTGGTCGATAACGCCGATCAATGGCTGCTCTTTGTAATACAGTCCGATGATGCACCCGTACACAGGCAGGTGCCTGGCGAACTCCGCCGTACCGTCTATCGGGTCGATGATCCAGCGGAAATCCGTACTCTGATTGCTGTCGCCCAGCTCCTCACCCAACACAGCGATATCGGGGAAACGCTCCTGCACGGACTCGCGGAAGGCGCGTTCGGTTTCTACATCCGCCGTGGTGACGAGACTGTCATCGGCCTTCTTCGAGACATCGAAGCCCGATTCCACGATGGACGCCGTTGTCGCGGCGCACAGATCCGCAAGCTCGAGCGCCGCATCCAGCAGCTCGCGGCGTGTGTCCATGGATACTTCATCGCGAAGATCGCCCATCCTTCAGAACGACTCCGCTGGCAAATCCATCAGAGTGTCACTACCTGCCTGCAGGGTTGCACAGAGGGAGGTGGCCTGGGGCAGCAGGCGCTTCATATAGAATCGCGCGGTGGTGAGCTTGGCCTGGTAGAAACCCGAGTTGTCACCTTCCACCTTTGCTGTCGCCACCACGGCGGCGCGCGCCCACATGTAGCCCAGGGAGACCAGCGCCATGAGCTTCAGATAGTCGTAGGAAGCAGCACCGATTTCCTCGGGATCCTTCGCGCTCGCCCTGGCGATCCAGCGGGTCGCTGCTTCGAGTCCGGCGACAGCGCCCGTGAGCGGCGTGATGTATTCCTCGAGTGCCGCATCATCGGCGTGCTCGCCGAGGAACGCGTTCAGGGTTTCCAGATAGCGTTTCACCAGGCGTCCGTCGTGCATGGTCAGCTTGCGGCCGGTGAGGTCCAGGGCATGAACGCCGTTCGCACCCTCGTAAATCTGCGCGATACGCGCATCGCGCACCAGTTGCTCCATGCCCCACTCGCTGATGTAGCCGTGTCCGCCGAGCACCTGCAGGGACAGATTGCAGACTTCGTGTCCGTAGTCCGTGAAGTAGGCCTTGATGACCGGTGTCAGCAGAGCCACCAGATCATCGGCGCGTTCCCGTGCTTGCGCGTTCGGGTGGCGTTCCGAAATATCGACATGCAGCGATACCCAACCGAGCAGGGCGCGCGCCGCCTCATTGTACGCTTTTCCGGTGAGCAGCATGCGGCGTATGTCGGGATGCACCATGATGGAATCGGCAGCTTTGTCTGGTGATTTCGCGCCGCTCAACGAGCGTCCCTGAAGGCGCTCGCGTGCGTAATCGACGGCGCTCTGGTAGGCGACCTCGGCCTGTGCCAGACCTTCCTGCCCGACCATCAAACGCTCGTGGTTCATCATCGAGAACATGGCCTGCAATCCCTTGTTGGCTCCGCCCACGATGTAACCTACCGCGTTGTCGTAATTCATGACGCAGGTGGAGGCGCCCTTGATGCCCATCTTGTGCTCGATAGAGCCGCAGCTGACCCCATTGCGACGCCCGAGCGTTCCGTCATCGTTGACCAGATACTTCGGCACCAGAAACATGCTGAGGCCCTTGACCCCTTGCGGGGCGTCCGGCAGGCGCGCGAGCACCAGGTGAATGATGTTCTCGGTGATGTCCTGGTCGCCGCCGGTGATGAAGATCTTGGTGCCGCTCAGCCGGTAGTTGCCATCATCGTCCGGCGTCGCGCGGGTTCGCAGTAGCCCGAGATCGGAGCCGGCATGGGATTCCGTCAGACACATGACACCGGTCCAGCTCCCGTCCGCCAGCCTCGGCAGATAGGTGCGCTTGAGCGCATCGCTGCCGTGGGCGCGGATCGCCACATAGGCGCCGCGCGTCAGACCCTGGTAGAGCGCCAGCGACATATTGCAGGACTGCAGCATCTCTTCGAAGAAGACACTGAGCGTGTGCGGAAGACCCTGCCCTCCGTACTCCGGATCACAGGCGAGCGCCGTCCAGCCGCCGGCGGCGACAGCACCGTAGGCTTCCTTGAAACCGCTAGGCGTGTATACCTCGCCGTTCTCGAATCGGCAGCCCTCGATGTCGCCGATGCGATTGGTGGGAAGCACGACATTCTCGCAAAGCTTCGCGCCCTCTTCGAGAATTGCATCGATGATATCCGCGCTTGCCTCTTCGCCACCGGGTAATTCAGCGAAGGTGCGCTCGACCTCGAGCAACTCGTGCAGCACGAACTGCATATCGCGGATAGGAGCTTTGTAGATTGCCATGAGCCTCGCTACTACATGTTCGGATAGTTCGGGCCGCTTCCGCCTTCAGGCGTTACCCAGTCGATATTCTGCGTGACGTCCTTGATATCGCAAGTTTTGCAGTGCACGCAATTCTGCGCGTTGATCTGCAGGCGCTTACCGTCGCCGTCGTCGACGAATTCGTACACGCCCGCCGGGCAGAAGCGTTCCTCCGGTGCGTCGTACTCCGGCAAATTGATTCGAATGGGTACATCGGCGCCCTTGAGCCGCAGGTGGACAGGCTGGTCCTCGTCGTGGACCGTGTTGGCAAGATACACCGATGACGGCTTATCGAAGGTGATTTCACCGTCCGGCTTCGGATACTCGATACTCGGGCATTCGGCTGCCTTCTTCATGCATGCATGGTCGGCGTGGTTGTGCAGCGTCCACGGCGCGCGCCCGCGCAGCAGATACGTGTCAATACCAGCGTAGGCCATGCCGCCCCACAATCCCCAGCGGAAAGACGGCCGAATATTGCGTACCTTGCGCAGCTCGTCCCACAACCAGGTTTGGCGCAGGCGTTGCGGGTAGTCCTCCAGCTCGCGCGCACCAGACGCATCGCCGCTCAAGGCCGCGTGGATTGTCTCGGCCGCGACCATGCCGGACTTTATCGCCGTGTGCGTGCCTTTGATCTTCGGCACGTTGAGAAAGCCGGCCGTGTCGCCCACCAGCAAGCCGCCGGGGAAGGTGAGCCTGGGAATGGACTGCAAGCCGCCCTCGTTCAGCGCCCGCGCACCGTAAACGACCCGGCGACCGCCTTCCAGTAAGGGCCGCACCCGCGGGTGGGTTTTGAATCGCTGCATCTCGTCGAAGGGACTCAAATGCGGGTTCCGGTAGTCGAGGCCCACCACGAAGCCGATGGCCAACTGGTTGTCTTCCAGATGGTAGATGAAGGATCCGCCGTAGGTGGCTCGGTCCATGGGCCAGCCCACCGTATGGATGACCTGCCCCGGCTTGTGCTTCGCCGGATCGATCTCCCACAGCTCCTTGATGCCGATGCCGTAGGTCTGCGGATCGACGCCCTCGCGGAGATTGAATCGCTCGAGCAGTGTCTTGGTCAGCGAACCATGGCAGCCCTCGGCGAAAACCGTCTGCCGGGCGAGAAGCTCTACACCGGGCTCGAAGCTCGCCTTGTGCTCGCCGTCCATTGCAACGCCCATGTCACCGGTGGCGATGCCACGCACGGCACCGGATTCGTCGTACAACACCTCGGCGGCGGCAAAACCCGGGAAAATTTCCACACCGAGGTTCTCGGCCTGCCCGGCCAGCCAACGGCACAGGTTACCCAGGCTGATGATGTAGTTTCCCCGGTTGTGCATCTGCGGCGGCGTCGGCAGGCGCACGGCGCTCTTGCGAGTCAGGAACAGGAAGCGATCCTCGGTGACCGGCGTCTTGAGCGGCGCACCCAGCTCTTGCCAGTCCGGCAGCAGCTCGGTGAGCGAACGCGGTTCCAGCACCGCGCCGGACAGGATGTGTGCGCCGACCTCGGAACCCTTCTCGACGACGCACACGCTCAAGTCGCCGTCGTGTGCCTGGGACAGCTGACGCAGGCGAATGGCGGTCGCCAGACCCGAAGGCCCTGCGCCCACGATCACGACGTCGAACTCCATGGATTCCCGTTCCACTGTTCACCTCCCCCGGTGTTACCACGCCCGGGACGGCCCGTATTTTCCTCGCCCCGGGTGGCGCCGGCAAGCTGAAATCGGGGCTCCGGAAAGATCTGTTTTTTCCCTGTGAACCTGATTGCGCCGCCCCCCGCAACGTACTACCCTTCGCGTTCTTTCGGCACGGCTAATCCCGCCTGGTAGGGCAACTGACATGAAGATTCTGGTCGCGGTCAAACGGGTCATCGACTACAACGTCAAGGTTCGCGTGAAGGCAGACGGCAGCGGCGTCGAGACCAGCAACGTCAAGATGTCCATGAACCCCTTCGACGAGATCGGCGTGGAAGAGGCCCTGCGCCTCCGGGAAGCGGGCACCGCCGAGGAGGTCATCGCGGTCTCCTTAGGGATCGAGCGCTGCCAGGAAACCATCCGCACGGCGCTGGCCATGGGCGCCGATCGCGGCATCCTGGTGAAGACCGAGGAAGAGCTCGAGCCGCTGGCGGTGGCCAAGCTGCTGAAAGCGCTGGTGGAGCGCGAATCCCCGGGGCTGGTGATCGTCGGCAAGCAGGCCATCGACGGCGATCATTCCGAAACCGGTCAGATGCTGGCTGCCCTTCTGGGCTGGCCCCAGGGGGCGTTCGCCTCGAAGCTGGAGTTCGAAGGCGACAGCCTCAAGGTCACCCGGGAAGTGGACGGCGGCCTGGAGATCCTGAACCTCAATCTGCCGGCGGTGATCACCACCGATCTGCGCCTCAACGAGCCGCGCTTTGCTTCGCTGCCGAACATCATGAAGGCCAAGAAAAAACGCATGGACATCGTGACGCCGGATGAGCTGGGCGTCGACATCACACCCCACGTCACCATCGTCGAGGTTGTCGAGCCGCCCAAACGCGAGGCGGGTGCGCGGGTGGCGAGTGTTCAGGAGCTCGTGGACAAGCTCCGTAACGAAGCGAAGGTGATCTGAATGAGCGTACTGGTGGTAGCCGAACACGATAACGAGAACCTCGTTGCGGCGACTCTCAATACCGTTACCGCCGCCTGCCAGCTCGGCGATGACGTGCACGTGCTGGTTGCCGGTGAGAACTGTGCCGGGGTGGCAGAGGCTGCAGCCAAGGTGGTGGGTGTCACCAAGGTGCTGTGCGCCGACGACGCCCGCTATGCCCACGGCGTAGCCGAAACACTGGCGGCGCTGATCGTCAGTCTCGCCGGTGACTACAGCCACGTGCTGGCGCCTGCCGACAAGTTCGGCAAGAACTTCCTGCCGCGGGCCGCGGCGCTTCTGGACGTGTCGTCCATCTCCGACATCATCGAGATCAAAGATGCGGATACCTACGTGCGCCCCATTTACGCCGGCAATGCCATCGCGACGGTTAAGTCCAACGACAAGATCAAGCTGATCTCCGTACGCATGACGGCATTCGACGATGCCGCCGCCGAAGGCGGCAGTGCCAGTGTGGAACCGGTGGCCCCAGTGGACGATCCAGGCATCTCCCACTTCGTGGGCCAGGACCTGACGGTGACCGAGCGCCCGGAGCTGACCTCCGCCCGGGTCGTCATCTCCGGTGGCCGGGGCATGCAGAGCGCCGAGAATTTCAAGCTGTTGGAGGCCATTGCCGATCAGCTCAATGCCGCCATCGGCGCATCCCGGGCCGCGGTGGACGCCGGTTATGTGCCCAACGACTACCAGGTCGGTCAGACCGGCAAAGTGGTCGCGCCGGATCTCTACGTGGCCGTCGGGATATCCGGCGCCATCCAGCACCTGGCCGGCATGAAGGAGAGCAAGGTCATCGTCGCCATCAACAAGGACGAGGAGGCGCCGATCTTTCAGGTTGCCGACTACGGCCTGGTGGCGGATCTGTTCCAGGCCCTGCCGGAACTCGAAGCCGAGCTCCAGAAGACGGGGTGAGCACCAAGCCGCTTGCCGGCATCCGCGTCCTCGATCTGACGCGACTTCTTCCCGGCCCCATGTGCGGCCTGCACCTGGCGGATCTGGGCGCCGATGTCATCAAGATCGAAGACCCGGGCGCGGGAGACTACGGGCGTCACCGGCGCGCCGACGGCACGGCGGGGCCGGCGCCGGTCTTCAGTCAGATCAACCGCAACAAGCGCAGCCTCAAGCTGGATCTCAAGCAGGCCGACGGCGTGCAGGCTTTCATGGATTTGGCCGCCGAAGCCCAGGTGGTGATAGAAGGCTTTCGCCCCGGGGTCGTGGCCAGGCTCGGCATCGACTACCCACGCGTGCGCGCCGTGAATCCGGCCATCGTTTACTGCGCCATCTCAGGCTACGGGCAGGACGGTCCGTTGCGCGACGTGGCGGGACACGACATCAACTATTGCGGCTACGCCGGCGTGCTTCACCAGTCCGGATCCAGAGACGGCCCGCCGGCGGTAGCGAACTTTCAGATCGCCGATTTGCTGGGCGGCACGCTGAGCGCGGTGATGGGGATCCTCGCGGCCCTGCTGGACGCGCAACGCAGCGGCGAGGGGCGCTACGTGGACGTCGCCATGACCGACTGCACCCTGGCCCACAGCGTCGTGCCATTTGCCCGTGTCACGACAGAAGGCGAAGCCCGACCACGGGGCCAGGACGCGCTCAGCGGCGGACTTCCCTGCTACGGCGTTTATGAAACCTCCGATGGCGGCTACATGGCGCTCGGGGCCCTGGAACAGAAATTCTGGCAAGCCTTCTGTGAGGCCGTCGCACGCCCGGATTTGATCGCCCATCACTTGGTGAGCGGAGAGACGGCGGATCGCGTGCGCGCGGAGATCGCGGCGATCTTCAAATCCGCGAGCCGCGATGAGTGGGTTGAACGCCTGGCCGGCGCGGACTGCTGCGCATCACCGGTATTGTCACCGGCCGAGGCGCGTCAGCATCCGCACCTTGTGGCGCGGGGCATGTTCGTCAGCGGGAACGACGCCGGCGTCGAGTCCGAGCAGCTGGCCTTTCCTCTGCGTATGAGCGATTTCACCTTCAGCGTGGAGCGCCAGGCCCCCGGCCACGGCGAGCACAGCCGTGAGATCCTGGCGGAGATCGGTTATGACGAAAGGCGGATAAGCGCGTTGCAGGACAAAGGCGTTATTTAAACCTGTGTGTTGGGCTTCGCTTTGCTCAGGCCAACCTGCGTTTGGGAATGATATCCGATTGCTGCAGTAGCCCGGGGTCCACGATCCAGCCTTCTGCCGGGTCGATGCCGGCGGGGATTCCGTAATTCTGATCCCGGAGCGTCCACGACCAGGCTGCTTGGATGGCGCACAGCAGGGCGTCGAGGCGATCGGCGGTGGCATCGGCGATGAATTCCCCGGCCAGGACGGCGGGGAGATCCAGCATGATTCCGAATTCATCCGCCAGCCGTGGGCCCTGCAGGAGATCCAAGAGCTCGCGGCGGGCATCCTCGCGTTTCGGTGTTTGCTGGCGGCGCGTGTCGCTCTTGTACTTGGCTTTACCGAGATAGCGGCGCGCCACCAGGGCCGGGTACGCTTCCACCACGATACGGTCCTTGTTGAGGGGACGGCAGGGGATGATGTTCACCCGGCTTCGCTCCAGCAGCGGCGCACCCCTGTGGAACATCTTCGCAACCGGCACGCCGAAGAGTGTCATGGGGCTCTGGGATCTCGCCAGGACGTCGGTATCGCGTCGGTGATGCTTGTCGCCTGACTCGCGTGCGTCCCGATACTCGGTCAGCAGCTGGGCGAACTCTGTGGCGCTCAAATCTCCTACTAAGCGCGCGATTTCATCCCAGCTCTCGGGCCAGCCCAGATTGCGGCGCAATTTCTCCGGCTGCCCGAAGGGAAAATCCATGCCGGCGATCCATGGGCCGGGGCTGCCGAGAAAATTTTCGAAGGTGTCGAAGCTCTCGAAGCCGACCAGGCTCTCCACATGCAGTGCCCCCTCGATCAGAGTCGCGGCGACACAGGTTATGGGCTTTTCGCGCCGCGGCGCACTGGTGAAATCGAGTCCGTAGACGCGCATGGTTCGTGCTAATCCTTACCTGGAGTGTTACTGAGCCTGGGTCGAGGTCGTCTCGAACTCCCATGCGCGTTTGACCACCAAATCGATGCGTTGGCCACGCTCGGTCTGGCGGTCACCGGGATTGAATAACAGGCGTACCTTGCGTGTGACGTTGTTGACGCGCATGTCGAATACTTTGTAGACATCTTCACTGTGCACGTGGAGAACGATCCGATAGCGGCCACGTTTGTCCGTCTTGACCTCACCCATCGGTGCGCCGTCTTTTACCATCAACTCAACGACGAGCTCCGCGGCGGGGGTGTCGTCCTCATACGTGATTTCTCCCCAGACCGTGAAGCGGTGTTCGGTCTTGTGGGTGGCGTTCGCAGACGGTGCGATGAGCAGAGCGAGCGCGAGACCGATAGCAACAGCCATGCGCCCCGGGTAGGTCGTCGGATGCAGGCTCATCGACTGCTGCTCCTTATATACTGGCACATCATCATCCACGTCCTATTATGGACGATGCCGGCCGGCAGGAGTGTGACCAGGGTCCGGTGTTTCCCCTATGGTTCGATTGCCACGATGCTGCAACTGCACCACCAACATCCCTGGGACGTCTCCCCCGCCGAGGCCCGCGAGACGCAGCGACGACTGTGCCGGCTGGTAGAGACCACCGATCGGCTGGCAGCCATCGCCACGGTAGCCGGCGTCGACGTGGGCTTCGACAACACCAACGGGCTCACCCGTGCGGCCGTCGTGGTGCTGCGATTTCCAGGGCTGGAACTCTGTGAGCAGTCTCTCGCCACCCTGCCGACCCGCTTTCCCTACGTGCCGGGATTGCTTTCCTTTCGGGAAGTGCCGGCGATTCTCGCGGCACTCGACGGGCTCGAGCGCCTGCCGGATCTGCTCATCTGCGACGGCCAGGGCCTGGCGCATCCGCGCCGCTTTGGCATCGCCTGCCACTTAGGCGTACTGACCGGCCTGCCCGCCATCGGCGTCGCAAAAAAACGCCTCATCGGTACCCACGGAACACCTCCGGAAACACGTGGCGAATGGGTATCACTGATGCACAAGGGCGACGTCGTGGGGGCGGTGCTGCGCAGCCGCGCCGGCGTCAAGCCGATTGTCGTCTCCAGCGGACACCGGGTCAGCCTGGAAACGGCGGTGGATCTGGTGATGCGATGCACGACCCGTTATCGGTTGCCGGAAACCACCCGCCGGGCGGACAGGCTGGCGTCAAATAGATGAGAAATCGCGACCAGGCCTGTTCCTAAAGTAATGCCAGCATCGCCTCGGCGCTGCTTTTTTCGATTTTTCCCGGTTCCTCCACGGCCAATTCCGTGACCACGCCATTCTCGACGATCATGGCGTAGCGCTGTGAGCGCAGGCCCATCCCCGCGGCCGTTCGGTCCAGCTCCAGGCCCACGGCCTGGGTGAAGTTGGCGCTCCCATCGGCCACCATCTGTATCTCTTCGGCGTTCTGACTCTTGCCCCAGGCATCCATCACCCAAGCGTCGTTCACCGACAGGCAGGCGATGGTGTCGACGCCCTTGGCTTTGATCTTGTCGGCGTTGGCAACGAAGCCAGGCAGGTGGGATGCCGAGCAGGTGGGTGTAAATGCGCCGGGAAGCGCGAATAATACAACCTTCTTGCCACTGAACAGCTCGTCGCTGCTGAGCGACGCCGGTCCGTCGCTGGTCATCTGGTTCATGACGGTGCTGGGGATCTTGTCACCGATGCTTATAGTCATTTTCTCTTCTCCATGGGATGAACCAATTGCAAAGCTTATGGATCTACCCCAGTTGAGAACGATTCGCAAGACTCGAACGGTATGATCTCTGTCGTCATCCCGGCCTATAACGAAGAACGCGCCCTGCCGGAGACCCTGCAGCGCCTGTTTTCCCAGCCAGGCGACAAAGAGGTGATTCTCGTCGACGGCGGCAGCAGTGACGCTACCTGGCGCATTGGCCAGAGCCATTCCGGTGTGCAGCTCCTGGACGCGCCCAAAGGACGCGCATCGCAAATGAATGCCGGTGCGGCAAGAGCACGGGGCGAATGGCTGTTGTTTCTGCATGCGGACACCCTGCTCCCGGAGGATGGGCTCACGCGCATCGGCGCGCTTCCGAAGGAAGTGACGGCGGGCGGGTTCCGCCACCGATTCTCTGGACGGGGCTTCGGGCTGTGGCTCGTATCCCTGGTGGACAATATCCGCTGCAGGCGGTCGCGCATGATCTTCGGCGACCAGGCGATGTTCATCCGCCGCTCCCTGTTCTCGCGCCTGGGAGGATTTCCCGAGGTGGAGCGTCTGGAGGACGTTCTTTTCTGCCAGAAACTGGTGAAGCACGCCAAGCCGAAGCTTCTGGATCAGGCGGTGGTGACGGATTCGCGCAAGTTCGTCCAGCATGGTGTCTGGAGGAGCCTCATGAGGGTAGCGATCATCCTGCTTTGCGTGAATCTCGGCAGGAGGATCCCCGCTGACAGCCTGCGGTTTTTCGAGGATGTCAGATAGGGCGAGGCGCCCCGTCTTTAATCACGACGAGTAGCGACCGAAACGCACCGCCGACTCACCCCGGCGGAGACGCCGCGAAGGCATGATGAGCACACAATTGTCATAGGGCGTGCGCACCTCGGCGTCCCCGTCCCAGCCGATGAGCGTGCCTTGCTTTTCGATCACTTCCATCCCGCGAAAGCGTTCCGTAAAGCGAAAATCATCGGTTTCGATGGTGATCGGGCCCGTCACTTCGACGATCTGCTGTTGCGGAAGCGGCGCCTCCGGCAAGTGCTCCGCGACGAATTCGGGAGTTACGATTTCGTAGTAGGCGAGAAAGCGTAGCGCGATCTCTTTCGCCACGGCGACGCTGCTGGGCTCCCAGTGTTGTCCGCACTCCACCAGCAACGCGTTGCGGGAGCTGGCGGCATCGATGAAACCCTCGTAATCGCGCATGCGCCGCCCGGCAGCGTGACCGGCGTCGCTCACCACATGCTCCGGCGCGCCCAAGCCCCGGGCGAGGCGCCGACCTTTCTCCTCAGGGCCGCACATCATCAGTGGCACCGTGGTGTGCTGCATCGAGTGGATATCCAGCAGATAGTCCACCTCATCGACGATCGGCCACACGGCTCTGGCGCGGCGCAATTCGACACTATCCCGATCGCCCTCCAGCACCTCCCGGGTCCATAGCCTGTTGAAGTCCTCGTCCACATAGCGGGACAGGGTAGGGTTGGATTTGTCGAAGGTGTCGAAGGCCGCCACGTTCATGAACGCAAGCGTCAATTTACCCGCTGCGGGGCGTACCTCCTGGCGGAAGAGAAAATCCAGCGCAATGGCGCCGCAGAGCTCGTTCCCGTGCACCACGGCACTCACCATCACGTGAGGCCCGGATCGGCCGCTGGCAAACGTCGTAACGTAGTCGACGCCGGTATTGCCCTTGCGATAAGGCGCGATGTCCGGCGCCTCGATATTGACCGAGTAGTGCTCTTCCGACATGGCAGCTTCATGGAGCGAGATACCAGGGCCTTAGCATAACGGCCGTCGTCTCGGTCTGCCAGACTCCCCACCCGGGGGGCCCTTCTCCCCCTGGGAGCGCGCCTTCACGGTATTGCGCGGTGATCCAAATTCAAGGCCGGCGATCGTTAACAAAATGTCATGAACAGGACACCATGGTGTCATCGGTGACGGCGTAGTTTCGGCTTCGTACAGCCATTGCCGTCTTGGTCTGCCTCCGGGCGACACGGCCGCGTGATGGCTCGACGTCTTTTCAACACCACCAGGAGTCTCGCAAGCATGAACGGACAACGAAGCGAAAGCGTCGCTAGACGCGTCACCGGCAAACAGACCCTGTTTGTCACTACCACGGTCGCGGCGGCCGTGATTACCGCCCTGTACTTCGGCATGTCGGCACACAATGCCAATGCGGCGATGGCACCGGTTGACGAGAGCATCCCGACCGCATCCGTGCAGATCGCACCACCGAGCTTTTCCAGTCTGATCGAGGCGGTTCAACCGACCGTGGTGAGTATTGCCAGCAGTCGTCCCGTGAACGCGCGGGGGATGCATCACATGCCCCGGTTCGACTTTCCGGAAGGCTCGCCGTTCCAGAAGTTCTTCGACGATCAGTTCAAGGGACAGACGCCGGAAGGGACACCGGATCGCGAAATGCAGGCCATGGGTTCCGGCTTCATCGTCGATCCTGACGGCTTTATCGTCACCAACAATCACGTTATCGAAGGCGCCGAGGAGATCACCGTGATCCTCCAGGACGGCACACGGTACACGGCGACGCTCAAAGGGCAGGATGCGAAAACGGACCTGGCCCTGTTGAAGATCGAACCCTCCGAGAAGCTCCCTTATGCGCGCTTCGGAGATTCCGACAAGGCCAAGGTGGGCGACTGGGTCGTTGCCGTCGGTAACCCCTTCGGCCTCGGCGGATCGGTGACTGCCGGAATCATCTCAGCCCGTGGCCGCGATATTCAATCCGGTCCCTACGACGACTACCTGCAGATCGATGCACCCATCAACCGAGGCAACTCCGGCGGACCTCTGTTCGATGCGAGTGGCAAGGTAGTTGGCGTCAATACCGCCATCTTCTCACCCAGCGGCGGCAACGTGGGGATCGGCTTCGCCATCCCGGCAGCGCTTGCAGAGCCCGTGATCGCAGAGCTCATGAGCGACGGCCGGGTCGCGCGCGGCTGGCTCGGGGTGCACATCCAGAGTATCGACGAAGCACTTGCCCAGAGCATGGATCTGGAGGAAAAAGAAGGCGCCCTGGTGTCTTCGGTGGAGCCCGACAGCCCGGCGGATCGTGCCGGCTTCGAGGTTGGCGACGTCATCCTGACGTTCGCCGACGAGCAAGTCGAGGATGCCCGGGCACTGCCGCGGATGGTGGCGAATAGCGACAAGGGCGACAAGGTGACCGTCACCGTCTGGCGTGACGGCACGCGGAAGTCCCTGGAGGTGACCCTGGGAAGCCTGCCAACCGAAGAGACGGTGGCAATGGCCGAATCCGAGGAGCTCGATAACGGCACGCCAAAGCTCGGTGTCACCGTGAGTGCTCTGTCGAAGGAAGCGAGAAAGCACTACAACCTGTCCGACGACGAAGTCGGTGTGCTCATCGTCGACGTGGCGCGCAACAGCCCGGCGGCCAAGCATGGGCTGCAACGCGGAGATATCATTGCCCGCATCGGCCAGACCGAGGTAAACAAACCCGACCAGGTCGCGAGCGCGGTCAAGCGCGCGGCCCGAGAGGAGCACAGGACGGTGCTACTCTTGATCAAGCGCGACGGCATCAGCCGCTTTGTGGCGGTACCGCTGGAGCAGGCCTGATGGTCTTGGGCCGGGGGCCTGCAGCCCCCGGCCCGGGAATCTTTTGGTCTGGCAACGGTCTCTTTTATCAAGCACTTGAGGATACGGAGCCATGCGCATACTGGTCATAGAAGACGATAAGGAAACACTCGACTATCTGCTCAAGGGCCTGACAGAGAGCGGGCACGTCGTGGACCGCGCCGGCGATGGCAAGGATGGCCTGTTTCTCGCCCTGGAAAGCGACTACGACGTCTTGGTGGTGGACCGCATGCTGCCGGCGCTGGACGGTCTTTCCCTGATCCAGACCCTGCGATCATCGGGCAAGACGACGCCGGCGCTGATTCTGAGCGCGCTGGGAGATGTGGACGATCGCGTCGCCGGTTTACACGCAGGGGGGGATGACTATCTGGTCAAGCCCTTCGCATTCAGTGAACTGCTGGCACGCCTGGAAGCGCTGACACGACGCCGCGAGGCCGGCACTGCGGATACGTCGCTGAAGGTTGGTGATCTGGAGCTGGATCTGCTCTCGAGGGTCGTCAAGCGCGCTGGGCAGCTGATCCGCCTGCAGCCCCGTGAATTCAGCCTGTTGGAGTTTCTCATGCGGCACGTGGACCAGGTGGTGACGCGCACCATGTTGCTGGAAGGGGTTTGGAATTATCATTTCGATCCGCAGACGAACGTTATCGACGTGCACGTGAGCCGGCTTCGCGGCAAGATCGACCGCGGTTTCGATCGCCCGTTGCTGCACACGGTGCGGGGAGCCGGATATATGATGAGTGGAGAGGCGTCTTAGGTGCGGATTTCCCGCCTGCTGCGTAGCTCGACATTTCGACTCGCCGTTCTCTACATGGCGCTGTTCGGGGCCTCGGTAGCGGTGCTGCTGACCTTCATCTACTGGTCCACCGCCGGCTACATGGCGCTGCAGACCGACGACACCATTGAGGCCGAAGTCACCGGTCTCGCGGAACGTTATCGTCTCTCGGGCCTCGATGGGCTGATACGCTCCATCGACGAGCGGGTGTCGCGCAAGCCCAACGGCGACGCCGTCTATCTGCTGACCGACGATCAACTGACGCCGCTGATCGGCAACCTGGATCGCTGGCCACGGGTTTCCAGAGACAGCGACGGCTGGCTGAACTTCGATCTCGAACAGGCCACCAGCGAGGGGGAAGTCACCCACCGTGGCCGGGCCCGCCCCTTCACCCTGCGTGGCGGATATCACCTGCTGGTGGGCCGCGACATGCAGGAGCTCGACGCCACCCGCAGCCTGATCGTGCGGGCCATCGCCTGGGGCTTGGCCATCACGGTGATGATGGCGCTCGCTGGCGGCATCATGCTGTCGCGCCGTACCATGCGTCGACTGGAGGCCATTAACGAAACCAGCCGCCGGATCATGCGTGGCGATCTTTCCCGACGTATCCCCACCCGCAGCACCGACGATGATTTCGATCAGCTGGCCGACAATCTCAACAGTATGCTCGATACCATCGAGGAATTGATGGAGGACGTGCGCCGGGTCACCGACAACGTTGCCCACGATCTGCGTACACCGCTGACGAGGCTGCGCAATCGCCTGGAAAACCTGAAAAGTGACAGCGATGTCGACAAGAGCAGCGTCGAGGCGGCCTTGGCGGACGCCGACGGATTACTGGACACCTTCAACGCCCTGCTGCGCATTGCCAGCATCGAGTCCGGCCGCCGACGGGCCGCTTTCAAAAGCATTCCCCTCGATGACGTCGTGCGCGATGTAACGGAGCTCTATGAGCCCCTTGCCGAGCAGAAGCAACAGAAACTGGAGGTTTCCGTTTCGGACGACGTACGCATACAGGGCGATCGGGATCTTCTCTTTCAAGCCTTCGCCAACCTGCTCGATAATGCCATCAAATACACACCTCAGGGCGGCAGTATTCGGGTGACTCTGGAGGACAGTGCCCCCGGCCCCCGCATCCGGATCATCGACAGCGGACCCGGTATCCCAGAGCAATCCAGGGATCAAGTCTTCAAGCGCTTTTTCCGGCTCGAGGAAAGCCGCCATACGCCGGGCAACGGATTGGGTTTGAGCCTGGTGGAGGCGGTGGCCAGGCTTCACAACGCCAGCATCAAGCTCGGCGGCGAGCCCGGGTTGGACGTCTCGCTGGCGTTCCCCAGTAGGTTGGACTGAGCGCGGCGAAGCCCAACCTACGACACTACGAGTCTGATCAGCACTGCCGCGCCTCCAAACGGGCGCGCGCGTAGTCGCAGACCACCTCCACCAGCCGTGTAATATTGGCCTTGAGCGCGGCGAAGCCTGCATGCCGGGTGATGCTCACCTCGTCCATGTAGAGGCCGCGATTGATTTCAATCTGCAGGCTGTTGCGGCCGAGCAGGGGATCGGAATAGCGCCGCACGAGCTCCACGCCTTTGTAGGGATCATCGATGGTCACGGAGTAACCTAAACTCGCGATACAGCTTGCCATGAGTTCCGCGAACTCTTTGTCGCAGGTGGTGCCATCGCGGGTACCCAGACAAAAATCGGGGCGCGGTACGCCGGGCCCCTCCGGGGAAACGCTGGTGCTGACCGCCGGCATCGAGTGACAGTTAATGTGCCAGAAGGCACCCGCCAGCTGCTGTGCACGATGGAGTGCCTGCTCCAGCTGCCGATGATAAGGCCAGTAATAAGTGTCGATTCGACGGCAGACTTCCTCGACGCTAAGCAACCGATCATAGACGACCCCGCCCGGCTCACGGGAAGGAATCAAACCGATGCCAAGCTTCGCTTTTTCACTCGGACTGGCGCGATCTGGCCACTCCCCATGAAGCATCGATGGATCGATATCGTCAGGTGATCTATTGAGGTCCACGTAGCTGCGCGCAAACAGCGCGCACAGCAGCGTCGCTCCCATTCCGGGAGCGTCGGCAAACAGCTCGTCGACGAACGCATCTTCCGTTTGGCGTAGATGAATGCGATCGATGCGATGACCGAAATCGCGGGGATAAATACGCCCGCTGTGGGGGGAATCGAAAACCACTGGCACAATTCGCCCCTCGGGCTCGAATCGTTCGAGAACATCGGGGAGCAGGTAACTCATGGAAGAAAAGAAATCTCAATCGTTCAGATGACACGCCGACATCCAACCCGGTCGGATCTCCTTCAGCGCTGGCGCCTCTGCACGGCAGCGTGGCATCGCATCGGGACAGCGGGGGTGAAAATGGCAACCGCTTGGTGGGTCCAGCGGTGACGGGATCTCACCCTTGATGGGAAGAAACTTCGAATGCCGACTCTCGAGGCGCGGCACCTCGCGCAATAACGCCTGTGTGTAGGGATGATTCGGCTGCTCGAACAGCGCGTCGGTCGTGGTGCTTTCCACGACCCGCCCGAGATACATGATTACGACGCGGTCACTCAGATGCTCCACCACGCCTAAATCATGACTGATGAACAAGTAAGTCAGTTCCAGACTCTCGCGCAGCTCCATGAAGAGATTGAGAATCTGCGCCTGAATGGAAACATCCAAAGCGGCTACGGACTCGTCACAGACGATGAACTCCGGTTTGACCGCGAGAGCGCGGGCGATCCCGATCCGCTGCCGCTGACCTCCAGAGAACTGATGGGGATAGCGGCGCTTGAAGCTGCCATCCAGACCACAGCGATCCAGCACGTCATCCACATAGTCAGCGAACTCCGCGCGCGTAATGATGCCGTGGACTAGCGGCGCCTCACCGACGATATCGGCGACCCGCATGCGCGGATTCAGGGATGCGAAGGGATCTTGAAAGATCATTTGTATCTTGAGCGCCGCTTCTCGCGTCTGAGAGTTTCTCGCCCCCAGGATGGTGCTGCCTCGAAACAGGATGTCACCTTCGCTGGGTTCCAGGATTCCGGCGACCATTCGGCCGAGGGTGGACTTGCCGCAACCGGATTCACCGACCAGACCAACCACCTGGCCTTTACCGACCACCAAGTCGACGCTGTCCACCGCCTGAACGATCTCTTCGTGTATGTCGGCGCCGAAACGACGCACGATCTTCGCCGCGAAATCCAGATGCTTGACGAAACGTTTCGTCAAGCATCGTGTCTCCAGCATCGGCGCAGCCGCCCCGGCGATGCTCATTGAGAACCCCCGGTGTGCGGATGAAAGCAACGCGCCTGCCGATTGCCGCCATGCTTCATCACCGGCGGTTCGCGATGACACTCATCGGTGGCGCGATCGCAGCGGGCCCGGAACGCGCACCCGGGCGGCAGGTCCAACAGGGACGGCGTCATTCCGGGGATTTGACGCAGTGGCTGGCCACGACGGTTACGACTCGGTACCGATCCGATCAACCCGTAGGTATACGGGTGCAGGGGATAGTCCAGCACGTCGTCGACGTCACCCTGCTCCACATCCCGGCCCGCATACATGACGCAAATGCGATCCGCGAGTCCCGCCACCACGGTCAGATCGTGAGTAATCCACACCAGCGCCGTGCCGGTTTCCCGGCAGAGCGTCTGCGCTTCGTACAGGATCTGCGCCTGAATGGTGACATCCAGCGCCGTGGTCGGCTCATCGGCCAGGATCAGCTTGGGCTCACAGGCCAGCGCGATGGCGATCATCACCCGCTGGCGCATGCCGCCGGAGAATTGATGGGGGTAGGACTTGAGGCGTTCGTCGGGAGAAGCGATCCCGACTTTCAGCAACACCTCCCGTGAGCGTGCATAGGCAGCGGCGCGGCTCACCCGTGAGTGGGCCCGA
>Ga0114947_10000182_pt1 | contig 19268 bp, 17 predicted proteins | sample CR02metaG_FD_99656 | JGI IMG/M metagenome (GOLD analysis project Ga0114947, IMG submission 99656) | Deep subsurface microbial communities from Mariana Trench to uncover new lineages of life (NeLLi) - CR02 metaG | ecosystem: Environmental > Aquatic > Marine > Ocean trench > Sediment ...
CACTCGAACCCTGGTGGTGGGTATGGATGGCGGGCTTACTGGCGATGTCTGGTTGCTGACCTTGTTCGGTTTGCCCGTCGTGTTGCTCGGCACCTGGGGAGGTCGGGAATTGACGCCACCGGTATCCAGTGCGACGATGAAACGCATCGCATTCAGTATGCTGGTTTCCTCAGGTGTGTGGATTGTCGTGAATGCGTTCCTGGGTAGGTAAAGGGTCAGTAGTTTTTACGCTGGCCCCAAACTATTCGCAGCTTCGCTCGTACCAGGCCACATCCCAATACCGGTCGAATTTGCGCCCGACCTCGTGGAAGGTCGCTACCTTGTTGAACCCGCAGCGTTCGTGGAACTTTACCGATGGTTCGTTGGGTAATGCAATACCCGCATAAGCCCGGTGTACGTCCTGAAGGGTGAGTTCGGTGAACAGACGTTCATACAGCGGTCGAGCGAGACCGTGCCCGGTGCTCTCGGTATCCAGGTACACACTCACTTCCACCGATGTTTTGTAGGCGCGTTTTGTCTTGAAGGGCGTGCTGCAAGCGTATCCTCCCAGGGTTCCATCCGTGATCACCCAACATTGGCATCGCTTGTTATTGAACTGCGCCCACCAGCCGCTGCGCGTGGCTACGGTGAAAGGATCGATGTCGAACGTGAAATGGGTGTTCACCACGTAGTGGTTGTAGATCTCAACGATCTGGGGGAGATCACTGTGTTTTGCGAGGCGAATATCGTAGCCGTTTGCACTCACAGATAGACGACCTTGAATCGATCGATCATCGGCGTTGCGATTTATGGACCTTGGCCATGAGCGCAAACAGCTCGGTGACGTTGTTGGGCTCTGTATTCCCGGCAAACTCCCTGTACAGAGTCGCAACGTTCACTACGATTCGCTCGGCGTCGCCCCAGCTGTCGTAGTCGTCGAGCGCGATGTCGAGGGCTGCTTCGAATACCGGCATGCCGGCGTCGAATCGTTTGCGAGCTTCGTCGCGTACGTAGACGAGATAACCCCTCATCGCCCGCACACCGCTCTTGTCGGTGATGGGGCCGTGGCCGGGCACGATCGTTTCGACATCGAGTCCGAGCATGTAGTCGCATGCATCGATCCAATTCTGTACCGGCCCCGCCCAGAGAATGGGATGCCCTTCAATGAAGAGGATATCGCCCGTGAATATCAGGTGGTCGGCCGGAACGTAAGCCAATATGTCCCCAGCTGTGTGTGCAGGACCTACCTGTTTGAGATGAACCAGCTTGTCACCCACCGTCAGATCCAGTTCGCCTTCGAAAGTCCGGGTCGGGAGCGTGTGGTTGATATCGCGGAAATCGAAGGCATCGAAGCAGTAAATGAAAAATTCACCGACCTCTCCCATCTCCGGCGCTTGCTCCATCATCCGCAACATCCTGTCGGGGTTCTCCCGTGCAAGCTCTTCGGCGCATGCTTTTGAAGCGATGATGTCAGCGCCATGCACGAGTTCGTTGCCGTTGCAGTGATCGCCGTTGGAATGGGTGTTCACCAGCGTATCGAACTGTTTTGTGGCCAGTGGTTCTGCAGCGCACATGGCACTGAGCATTTCTCGAGTAAGCGGCTTGTCGAACAGTGTGTCAATTATGAGAGATTCTTCGCCGTCTACGATGAGGCCCGCATTGGACCAACCCCACCCACCATCGGGCTGTAGCCATGCGTAACCGCCGTTTCCGAGTTCCTGCAGACCTTTCTCGAAGGGTCGGATTCCGAGACCCATGAAATTCCCCTCCTTTAGGATTGAGAGAATCATGGCAGATGCGTCGGGCTGTCGCTCTTGTTTTCTTGAAAATAGCCGCTAACGTGCCCGCATGCAGGATTTCGAGTCTATTCGGCCGTATCACGACGACGAAGTAAGTGATGTCGTTGCCAGGTTGTTACGCGACCCCAAACTTTTGAATGCTGCGGCCAAATTTCTTGCTCCGCGTTTAGAAGCCTTGTTACCCGGATTGGTGCCTAGCGTCGTTGCTTACTATTTACGGCACAAGACGCGCGATTTTTACACCGTGCGAGACGTACAACTGTTTCTTTCGCGGCTTATGGAACGAATCGTTCGTGACACGATTCACGAGCTCACAGTGGATGGTCTGGATCGCATCGAGCCGGATGCTGCTTATCTTTATATCTCCAACCATCGAGACATCGTGATGGATTCGAGCCTGCTGAATCTGACTATCTACCTCGCCGGTCACAGTACCTGCCGTATCGCGGTAGGCGATAACCTGCTCACCGAAGTTTATGCAGCCGACCTGATGCGGCTCAACAAGAGCTTCGTGGTCGAACGCAGCGTTACCGGTACGAGGGCGATGTACCAGGCGATGTTGCGCACGTCGAGCTACATCCGTCATTCGCTGGAAGAGGGCGAATCGGTCTGGATCGCACAGCGGGAGGGGCGGGCCAAAGATGGTATCGATAGAACCGATCCTGCTTTGTTGAAGATGATTGCTTTGGCTTACCGTAAAGAGACGAAGAGTTTTGGTGACATTCTAAACAAGATGACTGTTATTCCGGTTTCTGTCTCCTATGAGCTTGACCCTTGTGATCAACGCAAAGCCCATGAGCTGTATCTCACAGAAAAGTACGGTGAATATGACAAGCCGCCCAACGAAGATCTCGAGAGCATCGTCGCAGGAATCATTGGTTACAAAGGCCGTGTACATCTGTGCATCTCGCCTGCCGTTACCGGGGAGTTCGAAGATGCCGAAAGCCTTGCACACGAAATAGATCGGTCCATTATCGCAGGCATGAAGGTGTTCCCGACGCACGTGCGTGCCGCATCCGAGCTGCACGAGGTAGCTTTGAAAATCTCGGTAGACGAATTACCTGATGTCGCTGCAGCATTCGATGAACGCTTGCGAGCTTGTCCGGAGGCGGAAAGACCTTTTCTGCTCGCAGGTTATGGAAATTTGCTGCGCAATCGCGAAACGATTCTCGGTAAATCGGAAAGTGTCGGCTCAGTGTAAAAACCGTCAGATTGACTTTCGCCCATCGAAACGCTAACCCGATAATTTTTACCCTGTCCTCAAACTTAACCAATCACCAGCGGTGGTTCATCCAGCGCCGCCATTTGCTCACGAAGATTCAGCACATGTTCGCCCCAGTACTTTTGGGTGTTGAACCAGGGGAAGGCCCGGGGGAATGCCGGATCGTCCCAGCGCCGGGCCAACCAGGCGGCGTGGTACATGATGCGCAATGTGCGCAGCGGCTCGATGAGACGAATGCTTGTGGCGTCGAACTCGTAAAACTGCTCGTAAGCATCGAGGATCGTACCCAGCTGCTTTTGCTGTTCTTCGCGTTCCCCCGACAAGAGCATCCACAAGTCCTGAATCGGGGGACCGTTTACGCAGTCGTCAAAATCGACGAAGTGCGGTACCTCGTCGCGCCACAGCAAGTTGCCCAGGTGGCAATCGCCATGAATTCGACCACTGGTGGATATGCCGTCCATGGCAGGCACCAGGCGCTCTAATAGGTGTTCGGTGGTGCTGGCATATGCCTCTTCCATTTCTATCGGAAGGAAGTTTGCTTCGAGGAGAAAGGTGCGACTGTCGACACCCATACGTGCCACGCTGTAAACCGGTCGGTGGGAGAAGGGTTTGATGCTGCCGACGGCGTGGATGCGCGCCAGTGTGCGAGCCAGCACCTTGATGTTTTCCTCGATCTCCAAATTCGGGGGACGGCCTCCCTGGCGAGGATATACCGCATAACGAAATCCCTCGAATTCAAACAGGCTCTTCCCGTCCCTGCACAGAGGTGTTACCACCGGAAGCTCCTGTTCAGCCAGCTCCGCCGTGAAGGCATGTTCCTCTTCGATCTGTTCGGTGGTCCAGCGTTGTGGACGGTAGAACTTGGTGACAACAAACGAGCCGTCTTCTAGTTCCACCTGATAGACGCGGTTTTCGTAACTGTTGAGTTCAAATAACCCACCGGTCGGCTCGAAACCGCATGTTTCGAGTGCATGCAGAATGACGTCGGGGGTAAATCCCGCATAAGGTAAGGAGGACGAAGAAGGTTCAGTCGTTTCGGGCATCTAACGCCACCGATTTGATCGAAGCAAAAACCGCCAGACCACTACGCAGGTCTAATCGCTCTGCAGAGAGGCTGGTGATGCGGGCAAACAAAGTCTGGCCCGCGCAATCCAGCGTGATGAGCACGGAGCCTGAGCTTGCCTCGCCTATCTCCGAAATAGTGACTGGCAGCCGGTTCAACATGCTGGATTGGTCGGTGTCACTTCTCGCGATACTGATTGCACGTGCGGGAATCTGCAGCCGGATACGGGGGCCGAGACTGGCAAGATCGCCGCGGACATACAGAACTTCCGAGCCGATGTTCAGGCGGCTCAAGTTGTGTTCGGGATCGAAACTGTCGAATTTACATGCAAGTATGCCGCCTACGTCGATTTCGGCGGATATCGGATGGTCGATCTGCCGTCCGACCTCGTCGGGATTACCGGCTGCCACCGCCCTGCCGTCTTCCAGTACAACGATGTAATCTGCAATCTGCAGGACTTCGTGTAATGCGTGCGTTACATAGAGCACGGGTTGCCCGAGCTCTTGACAAAGGCTCGCGAGCAACGGGGCAAGTTCCCGTCGTGCAAGCACATCCAGTGAGCTCAATGGTTCATCTAACAGCCAGAGCCGTGCAGGTGCCAGTAGCGCCCGCGCAAGCGCTACCCGCTGCTGCTCGCCGCCGGAAAGCGAGGCGGGTTTTCGGTGCAGCAAAGAGGAAAGAGAAAACCGTTCGATGGCTTGTTCCATGTCCAGCGCATACCCGTCTCGGCGCCGTTTTGGAAACTGCAGATTTCCGAGAACTGTCAGATGGGGAAAGAGCCCTGCGTGTTGCTGAACCATGCTGACGGGCCGCAGATGCGCCGGCATACACACGGACTGATCCTGCCACGATATGCCGTCCAGGCTGACTGACAGCTCGGGCGTAAAGTCCAGGCCCGCGATTGCCCGCAGCAGAGTGGTTTTGCCGGAACCTGATGCGCCGACAATCGCGGTCACGCCATGGTTCGGTAGCTCGAGATCCAGCTTGAGGTTATAGCCACTCGAGCGCTCGATTTTCCCACTGACAAGAAGGCTCACGGGTTTCGTCCCAATGTGCTGTAGGTCAACGTGAGCGCTGCTAGAGACATGCTTAAAAGGATTAATGCCGTCGTGTGAGCGACGGCATAGTTCAACGTTTCTACTTGATCGAAGAGCAGGATGGACAACACACGGGTCTCCCCAGGGATGTTGCCACCGATCATCAGTACGATTCCAAACTCGCCGAGCGTGTGGGCAAATCCAAGAACTGCCGCGGCGATCAAGGCTCTGCGGTGCAGCGGCAAGACGAGGCGGAAGAAACGCGCAACTGGTGAGGTTCCGAGCAGCGTCGCTGCATCGAGCAACATCCCGTCGGTGTTGCGAAAACTCGTGGTCAGCGGCTGGCTGACAAACGGCAGCGAGTAGATCACGGAACCGACCACCAGCCCGGTAAACGTAAATGCAAGGGAATGACCGGTTAACATTGTCCACAGCGCACCGAGGGCGCCATCTCCAGCCATGGCCAGAAGTAGATAGAAGCCGAGGACCGTCGGTGGCAGGACCAAGGGTAATGCGACCAGCGCTTCGAAGAAGGGCCTCGAACGATGTCGCGTGCGAGCGAGCCACCAGGCAAGCGGTGGTGCAACGAGCAGCAGGATCAATGTCGTTACCGCCGCCAGGAGCAGCGTGACGCCCAGGCTTTGCAACAGGTCTGCGTTCACGGCTGTTCATCCAGCGGGCTTAAGTACCCAAGAGCCCCAATGATCGACTGTGCCTCTGTGCCTGCGATGAACTGCAGAAATCGCTTAACGGCCTCTGGTTTAGTCGAGCGTAGTCCCACTACCTGCTGATCGATCGGCAGATGACAAGACGTTGGGGCGAGCCACAACTCATAGCTGGGTAGGTTTTGTGCAATAGCTTGAGAGAGCGCGATGAAGCCAGCCGGGACGCCACGTGAGGCAACAAAATGATATGTCTGACTGATGTTGTTCCCGTATACGGCACGTTTTCCAGCTTGTTCCCACAACATCATGAATTGCAGGCACTCCCTGGCCGCACGCCCGTACGGGGCGAACTTCGGATTCGCCAGAGCGAAGCGACCAGCAACGCCGGTTTCCGGATTGGCTGCCTTCCCTCCTGGCATCCCTCCTGGCATCCAGAGAGCCAGACGACCTCGTGCATAGGTGAATGGCTCTCCCGATGCGTGCCCGGAAGTCACGAGGTCACGCGCACGTTCGCTGTCTGCTGAGAAGAAAAGATCAAAAGGCGCGCCCTGCTGAATTTGCGCAGAGAGCATTCCCGAGCTGCCAAAAATGCCCTGCACAGAATCGCCGCTGGACTGAAGATAATGTTCACTGAGTTTTGCGAACGGCTCGCGGAAGTTCGCGGCTACCGCTGCCCGTAACCTCTGATGAGTTTCGGCATCGCGGGTTGAGCTATTGGTTGCGGCACCTGAGCAGGGTGCGCTGAGCCAGAGCGCACCTGTTAGCAGGATAATGAACGGCATTCGAGTTCGCATGAACCGGAGAGTTTATCAGCTCAGTAGTGTTCGCGTCGGGCACCAGATGTGAACAGAACCAGCCCCAGCAGCAAGCAGCGCGGAAGCGCTAGCGGCTGCAGTGGCTCCAGTGGTCATGACATCGTCTACAACCGCAATCGTTTCCCCGGAAAACTCCCGTTGCGCGACGAATATCCCCCTGAGGTTCTTGAGACGCGCGTATCGGCTCAGCTGCTGTTGTGAAGCCACGTGGCCTTTGCGAATCATTGCAGTTCGCAACAGTGGGATATGCAACGTTCGTTGGATTGGGATCGCAATGATCACTGCTTGATTGTGTCCACGTGCGGCCAGACGCAGCCAGCTGAGCGGCACCGGAACCAGATAATCTGGCAACTCCTCTGGGCGGTATGTTTTCGTCAGGTGATCGGCCAGCAACGTGCCCAATAACCGTCCTTCAGCCAGTCCCGCGCCGTACTTCAACTGGTGCACCCAGTGTCGCGGGTAACTCTCGAGACGGAGCGGAGCGATCGTTCTGGCGAACGGCGGCGGATTCTTGGCGCACGTGAGACATACCCTGGAATCAATCGCATCAAGCGGCAGAGGCTCGGCACAGCGGTGGCAAGCGTGTCGAATCCACGGCAGCGCGTCGCGGCAATACTCGCAGAGATCTATATTGGAGTTCGATTCACAACGTTGATCACACAACATGCATACGTGGGGAAAAAGCGAGTTAAAAGCTCGAAAACGCACGGCGATAATCATCGGCTAATGCGCGTGCCTGCCAAGAAGCGTAGCTAGGAAGGAGAAGTGAGAACTGGTTCACAATTCTGGTAGGAAATCACGCGTGCGAGCAGGTGGTTGTCTAGGCTGAATGAACAGCAATCGAAAGCTAGCGCCAACCGGTTCGGCATTGATTGTGATTAAAAGAGGTGGATTATGGCAGTTAACCCCATGTTGACCGGGGTCAACGGCATTCAGTCCGCACTCAAGGGAATGAGCCATGCCGCGCAGGAAATCGCGGAGCTGAATGTTGACTCGAATGACGGCACTGAAGCAGCCCCACGTCCCACTGGCCTGGATGAAATGTCGGACTCGCTGATCAGCTTGAAAATATACTCGCGGCAAGTGCAGGCAAATGTGGAGGTCGTCAAAACAGCCGATGAGATGCTCGGCTTCCTGCTCGACGAGTTCGCCTGATCGAGCACGACCCCGAAGCCAAGATGACAGATTGAGGGCGCATGGACATTGCCCCATCCAACAGTGGATTTCCCCTGCGGGCCTGATTCTCAGCAGGCGGTTAGTCGTACTCCTGAAAAAAATCCGCATCCTCGTGGGATCAAACCTGGAAAATAATCAGGATTTCTCCACCCACGATGGCGAATTACCATACTTCCTGGAAGGGAAGCACCCTGCAAATTCGCGAGACTTTGATAAGCTCACGAGGTAACGTGCCCGCCCCGCTTCGTGAGACGCTGAGGCTCTGAGAGGAGAGCAGATGCCGGTATCCCTGAATGACATGCGTTTCCTGATTCACGATGTGTTGCGTTATGAGCAGCACTATCGATCCCTTGGATTGCAAGACCCTCCCAACCGCGAACTCATCGATGCAATCATTGACGAGGCTGCTCGTTTTACGGAAACGGAGTTGGCACCGCTGAACGAAAGCGGTGATGCACAGGGTTGCCGAGTTGTTGATGGCCAGGTGATCACGCCCGACGGTTTCAAGCAGGCGTATGAGACGTACATCAAAGGCGGCTGGGCAGGCATGAGTGGTGATCCAGCATACGGGGGTCAGGGCTTGCCGGACAGCGTGAGCATTATTCTCGAAGAGCTGATGTGTAGTGCCAACATGGCGTGGACCATGTATCCGGGTTTGTCACGAGGCGTGATAAATGCGCTGGAGTCTCATGGTAGTGATGAGCAGAAGCAGATTTTTCTGACGAAACTTCTTACGGGTGAATGGACGGGTACCATGTGTCTCACCGAGGCCCAGGCCGGTTCAGATGTCGGCCTGGCAAAGACGAAGGCGGTACCTGCAGCGGATGGTAGCTACGCCGTCAGCGGTACCAAAATCTTCATTTCGGCTGGCGATCACGACATGGCCGAAAACATCCTGCATCTGGTTCTGGCACGGTTACCCGATGCACCCTCAGGCACCAGGGGTATTTCGATGTTCGTGGTGCCGAAAATCAATCTCGATGGCTCGCGAAACGGTGTCAGTTGCGGGGGTATCGAGAAAAAAATGGGCATTCATGGCAATGCCACTTGTGTGCTGAACTTCGATGCGGCAAAGGGTTATCTGATCGGAGAACCCAACGAAGGCATGCGCTACATGTTCACGATGATGAACGGCGCCCGCATCGTGGTCGGTTTGCAGGGGGTTTGCCTTGCTGAGGCGGCTTACCTCATGGCTGCCGATTATGCAGCGGACCGTGAGCAGATGCGCTCGCTCAGCGGACCGAAAGCCCCGGATCGCCCGGCGGATCCGATCCTGGTTCATCCGGATGTGCGCCGCATGCTTCTTGTTCAGAAAGCCATCGTAGAGGGTGGGCGTGCGCTGGTTTACTACACCGCCCAGCTTGCAGATAAAGTGGTTGCCTGCCGAGGCGAAGAGCAAGCGCGTGCGGAGGAGTTACTCGATTTCCTGACTCCGATCGTCAAGGGGGTTCTCACGGAACTCGGTTTCGAGTCGGTGAACCACGCGATGCAGATATTCGGCGGTCACGGCTTCATCCGGGAAACTGGGGTGGAGCAATACGTGCGGGATGCTCGGATCACCATGATTTACGAAGGCACCACCCAGATTCAGGCGCTAGATTTACTGGGCCGCAAGGTACTGCTGACGCAAGGGAAAGGTTTGATGGCGTTCATCGGCGAGATCAATGATCTGGCCGAGGCGATCAAGGAGCCCTTGCCGGATATCTCCGTAAAACTGCAGGAAGCCGCCAGGGAGTGGGCCGGCCTGACGTTGCCATTAGCGAACAAAGCTCAAGAGAATCTCGACGAGCTTGGTGCGGCGGCCGTGGACTATCTCTTCTACAGTGGTTATGTAACGTTGGCATACTGCTGGGCGCGCATTGCCCAAACGGCTGCCGCGGGACCGGAAGGCGATCAGTATCTGGCGGGGAAACTCGCGACAGCCCGGTTCTACTTCGCGAGGATTCTACCGCGCACCAAGTCACACAAGGCGGCCTTGGAAGCGGGTGCGGATGTGTTGATGTCCATCAGCGATGAGGCGTTAACCTCGACCTAGGAGTCTGCTCGGTGGCAAAGATTCCTACGACGAAATTTTCTACCGCGCAGGCTCCTAGCTTAGCTGAGCTGGTGTCCTGTCCCAATCGGCAGAGACGCTGACAAGATAACTTAACCCGTCAATAATGGGTTGTTGCGGTCTGATCGCAACGAATGGGCAGAGTGTTTGCCGGGGAAGGAAGATCACAATGTTGGAATACAGGGCGCCAGAGCGCGATTTCGAATTTTTGCTGTTTGAGCTGTACAAGGTTCAGGAGAGCTGGCAAGGCATACCGGCGTTTGCCGACTTCAGTGACGATGTCGTGCGTGCTGTACTCACCGAGGGCGGGAAGCTCGCTGCAGACGTTATGGCACCCCTCAACCAGTCGGGCGACGAGGAAGGCTGTCGCTGGCAGGACGGTGAAGTTCAAACCCCGGCGGGGTTCAAGGAAGCTTACCGACAGATCGCAAGCGGTGGTTGGATGGGATTGTCGGGCAACCCCGAATTTTCCGGCCAAGGCATGCCTAAGCTGCTTGGCTGTTTGATCGAGGAGATGTTCTGGGGTTCGAATACGGGCCTTTATCTATACTGCACGTTGACCGTGGGCGCCTCCATCTGTATCGACACACACGGCAGCCCCGAGCAGAAGGCGCTTTATCTACCGAAGCTCTACAGTGGCACCTGGACGGGTGCCATGAGCCTTACCGAGCCTCATGCGGGTACCGATCTCGGCATCATGCGCACCCGGGCGGAACTGGCGGGCGATGGTACATACCGCCTGACGGGGTCGAAAATTTTCATCACCGGTGGTGAACACGATGTTGCCGAGAACATCATTCACCTCGTACTTGCGAAGCTCCCCGAAGCACCGGCGGGTAGTCGGGGAATTTCGCTGTTTATTGTGCCCAAATACCTGCCCACGACGGAGGGCGAGCCAGGGCAACGCAATACACTCGCCAGTGGATCTCTCGAGCACAAGATGGGAATCAAGGGTAGCGCGACATCGGTCATGAACTTCGATGGAGCAGTGGGTTATTTGATCGGGGAGGAGAATCAGGGTCTCGAATGCATGTTCACCATGATGAACTACGAGCGCCTGTCGGTAGGCATTCAGGGCCTTGGCGCGGGAGAACTCGCCTATCAGCAGGCAGCGTCCTATGCCAGAGAACGCCTGCAGGGGCGCTCACCGCTCGGTCCACAGAATCCGGGTGCGCAGGCAGATAGCCTGTTGGTGCACCCGGATGTGCGGCGCATGTTGCTTACCGTCAGAACCCTTACCGAAGGCGGGCGCGCGTTTGCCTTGTTTGTGGGTATGCAACTCGATCTCGCGAAATACGCGAAGGACACCGACGCTCAAGCGTTGGCTGAGTTGCTGACACCGGTAGCGAAAGCGTTCTTGAGCGATAGAGGGTTCGATTGTGCGGTCATTGCCCAGCAGGTGTTCGGTGGTCACGGTTACGTGAAAGAGTGGGGAGTCGAGCAAATCGTGCGCGATGTGCGTATCGCCCAGATCTATGAAGGTGCGAACGGTATTCAGGCGCTCGATTTGGTTGGGCGAAAAGTGTTGCGCGATGATGGCAAGACCTTGCGCGCACTGGCGGACCGTATGGCCGCAAGCGAAATACCCGAACAATTCCAGGATCGTCTGCACGCAACGTTGGACAGACTGATCCGCGTGACGGCTTCCATCGTGGATCGAGCGGCAGATGATCCCACACTGGCCGGTGCGGTCTCCACAGACTATCTGGATCTGCTGGGGTATACCGTGTACGCCTGGTTGTGGGCCACCATGGCAGGCGTCGCGCCCGATGATGATTTTGGCACGGCCAAAAAGCAGTGTGCAGAATTCTACTTTGCCCGCATTCTCCCTCGAACATTGGGCTTAGAAGCCAGCATCTGCGCAGCTAGCTCAGCCGTTATGGAATTACCAGAATCCGCGTTCTGAGTCCGCCTCATACGCAATGGGTTGCATAATCTGCTCTGAATGGGTTGTTACTCGTTCGTTAGTGTGTGGCAATATCGGAGGAGGAGGAGGAGGACATTTTCGGACAAGGATGAACCTCACCAAGCTCAGCATCGCAGACGCTAATTGCTCGCATATAGGTTGACCAGATTGCCATCTCTGCGTCCGAGATCGGTTTTGCACTCTCGCCTTCGGCGGCAATCGGCACCCGCTTGGCACGCGTGATGACATAAAAGCGATCGTTGCCCTGTATGGCTTTGATGAGTGTTATCTGGCCCATACCGATGAGACTGTTTTCAGGACAGACCATGAAACGTACGGAAGTTGCATAGCCGTTTTCCTGAGCCGAGAGAATGTTGAAGTGCTCGAAATTCTCGCAGGCATCGGCTTGATCGGCAGCGATGCCCGTGACGAACTCGATTGGGTCGGGAAGCTCTTTTGCGGTGAACGATTCGAACGAAACCTTCTCTATCCAATCGTTGTCGCCTGGATCTTCAGGCAGGTACTCCACCATCCTCATCGTTGGCGTTTCGGTGAAAAATCCTTGAATCCATCCAGGCGGTGGCTCAGCCAACAGGTGCTCACCTTGTTGAGGATCCATCGATTGAGCAGACGTGCTGGTTTGTCGCCGTTGACTTTCCCCACGCCCTGGTTCCTGGTCACAGCCAGCTAAGCTCAAGGTCAACAAGACGGCAAGCGCGGCCAGTGGGTACAAATGAGGCCATGGCCGACCGATTCCGCTACTAGGGCCGGTAATGATGATGTGTTTGTTCTCTAGTAAGCCCACAAATTCCCCTATATAAACACTCAATATACCGTGTTGACCACGTCGCGAACGAAAGAAACAGATCCACCGGGGGCGAATCCTGTGCAGTAGGTGACGGTCGTTCCAGGCAGATCTCGATCACATTCCAACAGTGGCGTTTCTCCGGATCTGTCGATTCTCCAGCCCCGCGCTTCACATCGGAAGTACTCGGGATGACGCAGCCAGGCGATGGCGGCGGAATCCCACGGGTGAAAACCCGGCTCATTGAACTTTTGCGTCCAGTAGTGGCACCAGGCGAGAGAGTTGTGATGGAAATAGTCTGCAGTGGTGCCTCCTCGCTCTGCTATTGCTGCGAGATCGGCTTCCGTAATTGTCACCTGACTCGTCAGCTCAAACCCGGCAAGCACGAGCGGCACGCCACTCGCCATCACGAGTTCGGCTGCACGAACGTCATTTTCGAAGTTGAAGTCGCGCACGGGGCCAACATCGCCGATGTAGAACAGGGCACCTAGGCTCCGCCCAGCGACGATGATCAACGCGGTGATGTTGGCTAGCACTTCTGGATGATGGTGCACCAGCAGACCTATGTTTGTGAGCGGTCCAATGGCGGCGACTGCCATCGGTGTGTGTGCAAGCTGCGTGGCCATGAAGTCTACCGCCGGGTTGCTAGCGGGAAGATCGCCCTCTTCAGGCAGCGGTTGCGCAGCCCCCGCCACGACCGGTACATCCACGTTTTTCAGTTCGATGATTTCGCCGGCCACACGATGTACGGCAGCGTGTGGCGCATTGCCGAAAACGGTCGTTACGCCGCACAGATCGAGATCGTCGACGTTAATGGCCTCAACAATCGCGAAACCATCGTCGATGTCTCGTGGCCGGCCCTCGTGTTGAAGTCCCAAGGCGACGTCCGTATCGATGAGTAGAGAAGTGCTCAACCGAGCACCATTACACGCGCCGATTGCAGCCAGGCGACCTTGGTTTCTACGGTCGCGCAGAGCGGTAACTGGGCAACGCCCAGCAGACGGCGGATCATTTCTATCCCTGAGAAAGCCTTGACGAGTAGATCAGAGAATCCCTTCGATGTGGTGTAGTTGTCGAGCAGCTTCGTTAGTTCCGACGGCTCAAATCCACACATCGTGAAATGTGCGAGTAGCACGCCAACATCAAATTCCGGGGGTCCGAGAAAGGCAAACTCGGGATCGATGACCTTTATCCCCATGGAAGGATGTTTGAGCCAGCTGCCAGGATAGAAGTCACCGTGCAGCAGCACTTTTGCGGAATCGTGGGAAGCGCGTCCCAGGTAAATCTGGCCGAGCTGAGTGGCGCGTTCGCGAAGTTCTTCATCGCCAGCAAATTCTTCCGCAACTGAGTTGAGCCCGTTGTCGAGTGTCAGACCGTTGTCGGGCGTGAGTGGAATCTCGAAGATATGGGTGTGGTTGAGTTCGCGCATCGCGTGGTTATCCAGGCCCTGGGGCAGGTGCTCGTTCAGGTTCGGTAGCGCGTGCAGTTCTGAGAGCCAGGAGACCAGGCTCGTCAACTCATCTTTAAATTCAGCTATGTCGTGATTGCTCGCGTGCAGATCGTACAGGTCGGTGAAATCCGACGAAGGTCCAAGATCTTCCAGGCACAACAGGTGGCTGGTGGGATCAAAACCCAGCACCTTGGGGGTGTGCCGACTGAGTTTCGTTTGATCGGCAATAGCTTGATAAAATTCCGCTTCGATGCCAATGCGTTCGATGGGTGCGGCAATGTGTGGGTACTTAGCGACGCAGGAGAGCGACTGCTTTAATACGATGGATCGGGAGTTGAGAGTCACCCGTAAGGTGCGGTTCATATTCCCTTCACCAGCACTCGCAATGTCTTCGATCTTTTCCGCAGCAGAGATCCAGCCGAGTGCCAGAAGATGCTCTGAAATTGCGTCTCGATTGTCTGCGACAAGATCCATTAGCGGCTGTCCCTGGTAATGGCGGGTAGAAGTCGGTTACCTCTAGCCGGTAGAAGTAACTCCAGATCAGCCTCCTTGCAAAGCGCGTGGAAGTTTTTTGTAGATTCCACCGAAGCTGCCGTTGCTCATGATGACAATGTGCCGGCGCGTGTTCGAGGGTTTGGCGAGCTCGTCTACCAGACGGTCGAGGTCGTCGAAATGATGGGCGGGGACAACACAATTTTGTACCAGCTCGGAGAGATCCCACTTGATGTTCTCTCCGCGAAACCAGTAGACCTCATCCGCAGGCGCGCAGCACGTAGCCAGCTCGTGATGCAAAGTACCGAGTGACATGGTGTGCGTCCGGGGTTCCACCACGGCAATGAGTTGTTCGTTGCCAATCTTGTTGCGCAGACCCTGGAGTGTAGTGCGAATTGCCGTTGGATGATGTGCGAAATCGTCGTAAACAAAGGTATCGCCCTCTTCGGCAATCAGGTCGAGTCGGCGTTTGACACCGGCGAAGCTCGAAAGGGCTGCAACCGCAACCTCCGGGAGAACGCCGGCATGTCGCGCCGCGGCAATAGCTGTCAGCGCGTTGTGTACGTTGTGCTCTCCCAGCAGTGACCACCTGATCTCGCCGTGGTCCGTGTCGTTCAATAACACACGAAAGTTGCTGCTGTCACCGGTGTCGTCTGTATGCCAACGTTCGCCATTGTCTGATTGGCTTGGTTGTTTTATTTGCTTGTCACCGATGCGAACGATCGGTGTCCAGCACCCCTGCGCCAGGACCTCGTTGACGTGCTCGTCGTTGCTGGGTGCGATTACTATTCCGCCGCTGGGGATCGTGCGTAACAGATGGTGGAACTGAGTTTGAATAGAGCCGAGATCGGGATAGATGTCGGCGTGATCGTATTCGAGGTTGTTGATGATCAATGTGCGGGGATGATAGTGGACGAACTTGGCCCGTCGGTCGAAGTAAGAGCAGTCGTATTCGTCCGCCTCGACGACAAAAAATGGGTCCGTGCCGAGGCGAGCCGAGCGGTCGAAATTTTTCGGTACGCCGCCAATGAGGAAGCCAGGATTGAGCCCGGCGTGTTCGAGTATCCACGCGAGCATGCTGGCCGTGGTGGTCTTTCCATGAGTGCCCGATACGGCAAGCACCCAGCGATTAGGGAGGATAAAACGACCGAGCCACTCAGCGCCTGAGGTATAAGGCAGCCCACTGTCGAGTACATACTCGATGCCCGGATGGCCACGTGGCAGCTGCGCGTTGCCGACGACCACCATGTCGGGATCTGGCTTCAACTGGTCGGGTGCAAAGTCCTGAAAAAGTTCGATTTCAGCATCTTCGAGCTGGTCGCTCATCGGTGGGTACAAGATAGGGTCGGAACCGGAAACCCGGAACCCGCTTTCTTTTGCGAGCAGTGCGAGGCTACCCATGAGCGTTCCGCCAATGCCAAGGAAATAAATGTGTTGAGTCATGCTGTCCCGATCGCTAGCTGGCTCAACGCAAAGCTCATGATTGCTATCCCCAGGGCAATGCCAATCCCCAGCACGTAGTAGGTGTGCAAAGCCCGGTGCATGATGAATCCGGCTACCGAGACGGTCCAGATGAGGAAGAGGAGGGAAAGCGTGTTAACGGCGCCAGCGTTGAGCAGGTCCGCAATTGGCCGTAAAAGCGCAAAGCTCGCCGTAATAATGAGATCACAGCCGAACAATGCAGTTATGGTCGCAGGAAAACGCTCGACATGGGTACGCAGCTGCAACGTCAGCCACACGAGCGCTGCCGTAGTCGTCATGTACACCACAGAGCTTGTCACGCCCCGCAACACATCGAGCTCAGCGTTGACCGTAAGTGAGACCAGTACTTCGCACAGCACGTTCGCTGTGATAACCGAGAAGATGAACCAGGCTCGCGTAGGCACGTACTCCGGACTCTGCCGTAGCAGGCAGATATGCCAGAACACTTGGAAGACGTCTTTCATTACCACATGCACAGATTTTTCGAAAACTTTGATTCGAAATTGTCGCACAAAACTGCCACATCGCCGAGAATGGCGCGCGCTCATGGGAGGGATTTTCCTTATCCCAGGGTCAAACAAACTAACTCCGAGGAGCAGATCTCACGATGGGAGTACCCAATGCCTTTTACGCGCAATCGGGTGGAGTCACCGCCGTCATCAACGCGACGGCCTGTGGGGTGATAGAAACTGCCCGTAACCACAGGCATCGTATCGGCACTGTTTATGCAGGTCGCAACGGTATCATCGGCGCGCTGACCGAAGAATTGATCGACACGAGCAAGGAAAGTGCGAAGACGATTGCGGGATTGCGAAGCACGCCGAGCGGTGCGTTTGGCTCCTGTCGGTACAAGTTACAGTCTTTTACTGAGAACGAACGCGAATTCCGCCGGCTGATCGATGTGTTTCGCGCCCACAACATCGGCTACTTTTTCTACAACGGTGGTGGAGATTCCCAGGACACGGCGCACAAGGTTTCCCAGGTTGGGGGAACCCTCGACTATCCCATTATCTGCATCGGTATTCCAAAAACCGTCGACAACGATCTACCGTTTACTGATACCTGTCCGGGATTTGGCTCCGTGGCCAAATATGTTGCGATTTCAATTAAGGAAGCGGCGCTGGATGTCGCTTCGATGTGTGAATCGTCTACGAAGGTGTTCATTCTCGAAGTCATGGGTCGTCATGCAGGTTGGATAGCCGCCGCCGCGGGCCTCGCCCAGGATAAGCCGGGTGATCCACCGCATATTATCCTGTTGCCGGAAGTGCCGTTCAATCGCCGTCTTTTCCTGAACAAAGTACGCGATACCGTGAAGAAGTGTGGCTACTGCGTTATCGTGGCATCGGAAGGTACGCAGTATAAGAACGGCTCGTTTGTAGCCCACTCCGGATCCAAAGACGGCTCGGTAGATGCATTCGGCCATACCCAGCTTGGTGGCGTGGCACCCACCCTGGCCTCGATGATCAAGGTTAAGCTTGGCTATAAATACCACTGGGCGGTAGCAGATTATCTACAACGTTCCGCGCGCCACATCGCGTCCGCAACCGATGTAGAGCAAGCCTATGCAGTGGGTCGCGCCGCAGTGGAATTTGCGCTCGCTGGTAAAAACGCCGTTATGCCGACCATCGTGCGTAAAAAAGACAAACCCTACCGCTGGACGATCGGAGAAGTCCCGCTCGCACGTGTCGCAAACGTGGAACGAAAAATGCCGAAAAGCTACATCTCAGCAGATGGCTTCGGCATCACGGCAAAAGCTCGACGATACCTCGCCCCCCTCATAGTGGGCGAATCTCCACCCCCGTTTCGGGATGGGCTTCCGCAATACACAATCCTCAAAAACCAACTCGTAGCGAAGAAGCTGAAGCCTTTTCGGCTGTAACTTCCCGATGTAGTTCCTACAGCTCGAGGGAAGCAAAAGAGCCGTGCGGAGCGCGGCACTTCGACGCAGCGTTAAACGAGTAGAGGAGCAATGACCAGGCTTACGATTGCCATCACGTTGATGAGAATATTCATCGCGGGCCCCGAGGTGTCTTTGAACGGATCGCCTACCGTGTCACCGACAACGGTTGCAGTATGAACGTCCGAACCTTTGCCACCGAGGTTGCCTTTTTCTACATACTTCTTCGCGTTATCCCACGCGCCACCCGCATTCGCCATCATCAAGGCGAGCAACACACAGGTTAACAGCGCACCACCGAGCGTACCGCCCAGGGCTTCTGGCCCGAGCCCGAAGCCGACGAGAGGTGGTATCCCGATCGCGATTACTCCAGGCAGGATCATGCGTTTCAGTGCAGCTGAGGTGGCGATGTCGATGCACTTGTCGGTTTCAGGTTCCGCGGTACCCTCCATCAAGCCAGGAATCTCGCGGAACTGGCGGCGGATTTCTTCGATCATTTCCATGGCTGCGTCGCCAACGGCAGTCATTGTGATGCTGGCGATGAGGAACGGAACGAGCCCGCCGATAAACAACCCTATCAGAACCTGAGGATCGCCAAGATGCAAAACAAAGTCGCCGCCTCTTTGGAAGGAGACGGTCTCGACGAAAGCGGCAATGATTGCGAGCGCCGCGAGCGCGGCAGCCCCAATCGCAAATCCTTTACCCATGGCGGCGGTGGTGTTGCCAAGCTCGTCTAACGAGTCGGTAATCGCGCGTGTTTCTTCTCCCAGGCCAGCCATCTCGGCGATGCCTCCGGCATTGTCGGCAACGGGACCGTAAGCATCAACAGCCATAGTCATACCGACAGTCGCTAACAAGCCGACGGCAGCAACGCCAACCCCATAGAGACCGGCGAGGTCTGTGGAGATCCATATGATCGCGCAGATCGTGAGTACGGGTATCACCACCGACTGCATGCCAATGGCAAGGCCGGTGATCATCACCGTGGCCGCACCGGTTTTGCCCGACTCGGCGATGCGTACGATCGGTTTCGAGGAGGTGTAGTACTCGGTAACGAGACCGATCACCACCCCGCCGACCGAGCCGAAAACCACCGACCACCAGATAGCGGTCGAGACACCGATCTGGCCGACGACAAAATAGGAAACGCCGATAAACAGGATGGGGGTAACGATCATGCCGATACGCAGTGCCAGCGCTGGGTTGCTACTTGAACGGCTGCGGACAATACCGATACCGATGATCGAGCAGATGAGCCCGGCGGAAGCAAACGCCAGTGGCACAAACATGAGCGATGCGCGTCCGTCGCCTTCGCTCACACCGGGTGCGAGTACCGCAACCGCGGAACCCGCCAGGGTCGTTGCGATGGCAATTGTAGCGATCATTGCGCCGCAATAGGATTCGAAAATGTCAGAGCCCATGCCGGC
>Ga0114947_10000185_pt1 | contig 19153 bp, 15 predicted proteins | sample CR02metaG_FD_99656 | JGI IMG/M metagenome (GOLD analysis project Ga0114947, IMG submission 99656) | Deep subsurface microbial communities from Mariana Trench to uncover new lineages of life (NeLLi) - CR02 metaG | ecosystem: Environmental > Aquatic > Marine > Ocean trench > Sediment ...
ACGCCAGCAATCCGCTCTGGCTGATGCCGTCGAAAATGAACTGTACCGCCAGGGCCGAGAGCAGCACGCCGAAGATCCGGCTGATGACATGCAGTCCGGTGACGCCCAGAATTTTCTGTATGTACGTTGCGCCCAGTAGTGTCACAAAGGTCATCAGCAGGACCGTGAGCAGGCAGGCAATGACGATCGCCTGAGTCTGCCAATCGCCCTCGGCATTCGCCATCAGAAGTATGGCGGCCCCCATGGCGCCGGGCCCGGCGATAAGTGGCGTTGCCAGCGGAAAGACAGAGACGTCCTGCTTCTGCTCGGCTTCCTTGGTCTCATCATCCGTGGTCGATGTTCCGCCTGACGAACGTGCAAATACCATGTCGATACCGATCAGCAGCAACAGGATGCCACCGGAGGTGCGCAGGGCCGCAAGTGATATCCCCAGTGTCGACAGCAGCAACTCACCGAACAGGGCGAAGACCAGCATTATCCCACTGGCAATGAGGGAACCGCGGATCGCCATGGAGCGCCGGTGCGCTGCGGTGCTGCCGGCCGTTATCACCGCGAACATGGCGGCGGCTTCGATCGGGCTGATGGTCACGAAGAAAGTCGTAAATGCGACGGCGGTGGTCTCTAACATTCGAACCTCTATGAGGAACTTTCGCCGGCGGCACGCGCCTCGCGGTGGGCGATGTAGGTCACGCTGGCGATGATGACAGCACCCCCGGTGAGGGTCCAGACATCCGGCACTTCGGAAAAGGCGTAGAAGCCCAGCAGGGTCGCCCAGACCAGCTGCAGGAATGAGAACGGCTGCAACACGGTCAGCTCCACGGTCTGCATGGCACGGGTGAAGGTGTAATGGCCGGCCGTTGCGAAGATAGCGGTGACGAACAACCAGCCGAGTTCCGTGAGCGTTGGCGTGCGCCACACCAGCAGGGCGGGGAGCAGCAATGCCAGGGTCACGAACACCGACATGTAGGCGACGATGCTGGCGCTCGTTTCCGTTTCCGTGAGCTTCTTTGCGATCAGGAATGAGCATGCGAACAGCGGTGCCGCGGCCAGCTGGGCGAACGCGCCCAGCTCGATACTGACGGCACCGGGTCGCAGAATGATCAGCGTACCGAGAAAGCTGACCACGACCGCGGCGATGCGTCGTGCATGCAGGACCTCGCCGAGGAACAGCACGGCGCCCATGGTGGTGAATATGGGCGTCGTGAAACCGATGGCGGTTACCTGGGCGATGGGAATGCGCGCCATGGCGAAGAACCACAGCATGACAGCGATTCCGTGGGCCACGCCGCGAAGCATGTGCAATCCCAGGCGCGACGGTCGCACCCCGGCCGCGAACATGCGCAACAGCACAGGCGTGATCAGGACGATGCCGAAGGCGTAACGGATGAACGCCGCCTGCATCGGGTTCATGTCGGTGCCCAGATGGCGGACCACGCCGGTGACCGCCACGAACAGCAGCCCGGTCAGGAGCATCCACCAGATGCCCCACAGATAACGCCCGCGGGCTGTGTCCGTCACCCGCGCGTTTTCGCCCTCGGCAGGCTGACGCCCCAGGGATCGGGCACTTTGCCCATGGGAACTTCGATGAAGCTGGCGCCCTCGCGGCTGAACGCTTTATCCAGCTCCCCGCGCAGGGCCCGGGGTGTCTCGACGCGCACGGCGCGCACGCCGAAGCTCTCCGCAAGACGGATGAAATCGGGATTGCGCAGCTCCGACGCGATGACGCGCCCGTCGTAATCATCTTCCTGCATGCGCTTCACGTTTCCGAAGGCGCCGTCGTTGAAGACCACCGTGACGACGTCGATACCGTGTTGAACGGCGGTGGCGAGCTCCTGGACATTGAACATGAAGCCGCCGTCGCCGTTGATGGACAGGACCGGCCTTTCCGGGTTCGCGACCTTGGCGCCCAGGGCGGATGGGAATCCGGAACCGAGGGTGCCCTGATAGCCGGACGAGAGAAAGCTTCTCGGCCGGTACACGGGAAACAATGCGCGCGATACGTAGCCAATTTGCGTGAGCTCGTCGACGAATATGCCGTCCTCGGGTAGCGCGTCGCGCAGCGCCGCGATGTACTCAGCTTGGGGGCCCAGCTTGCTGCGCAACTCGGCGAGCGTGGAAGCCTCCAACTCGGTCAGCTCTTGGTCGCGGGATGCACGCTTGTTGTTGTGCTTCGCGAGCGCGAGTATCAAAGAGGCGAGGGCTATCCTGGCGTCCGCGACGATGCCCACCGCCGGGCGCCCGAATCGCACCATCTGACCGGGGTCGATGTCGATGCGCACCACCTGCAGATCCTCGTCCTTTCCCCACACCTGGAGTTGCTGCTGTGCCCGCGAGCCTACTACCAGCACCACGTCTACCTGGGGCCACAGCTTGTAGCCCACCGGAAGCGTCTGTGACAGATAGTGGCGATCGCTGACGATCCCGCGGCCCATGCGGTGGGAGATCACCGGTGCCTGCAGTGCCTCCGCAACCTCCAGGAGCTCGTTGCCCGCTTCCACGGCGCCGCCGCCGCACACGATGAGCGGATTGGTCGCCTTGCCCAGCAGCTTCGCCGCCGCCTCGATGGCATCGCCGTCGGGCTGCGGGGATTCGTAACCGTTCACCGGCTCCAGCAGCTTGACCGCGGTGGTCACGCCAAGGGTATCCATGGCCATCTCGATTTCCACGGGCCGGATGACGCCGCTCCGGAGCTGCTTGAAGGCTTCGCGTATTCGGTCCGGCACCTGGCTCGCGTGCTCCATGTAGCAACACCACTTCGTCAGGCCGCCGATGAGCGCCTGCTGGTCGGGAAGCTCGTGGAGCAGGCCGTAGCCTTTGCCGATGGCGGTGGCGGGAAGCTGGCCGGTGATGGCGAGCACCGGCGTATAACAGCCGTACGCGGTGGCCAGCGCCGCCGTCGTATTGAGCAATCCCGGTCCCGGCACGACGGCGAAGGCGCCCACCTTGCCGCTGGACTGGGCGTAGCCGAACGCCATGTAGGCCGCTCCCTGCTCGTGGCGCGGCTGGATGGTGCGAATGCTGTTGCCTTCGTCGTAAAGCGCGTTGAAAAAATGGTCGAGCTGGACACCCGGCAGAGCGAAGATGGTATCGACGCCATATTGCTTCAGTGATCGAACGATGGCCTGGCCACCCGTCATCCGCGTCATTGTGGATTATCCTTTTGGATCGTGGTTCGATGATTGCCGGCGATGCTATCCCAATCGCCGCACGGCTCCCAGCCGAGATAATCGCGGGCGCGGCTGCTGTCGAGGACGCTGGCATACGCATTTGATCGGAAATGTGCGGGCTTATGGATCTCGGGGAGCCGGCCATACACGCTTTCGAGGCGCTCCAGGGTTTTTTCGTGGCCGATGCCGTCGGTGGCGCCCACGTTGAAGACCTCGAACGGCTTTTCGTCATAATCCAGCGCCAGGCGAAAGCAGCGCGCCGCATCCTCGGAGCGCACGTAGCTTCGCAGCACGGACAATGCTCCGTAGGGAGTCTCGCCGTCGCTGGAGTGCAGGCTGTGCGGCACATGGGAATCCGGATCATCCAGATGGAGCTGGGCCAGTATCGATGCCTCGCGCTCGGGGCGCACGATCAGTGTCGGTCGCAGGCAGACGATGGCGAGCGTTCCGCGCGCGGCAAAGCTCCGGCACTGGACCTCGATGATTTTCTTGCTGAGGCTGTAGGTAGCCGTGGGCCGCTGGGGGTGTTCTTCGTCCATAGGCAGATAATCCGGTACGCGGTCGCGGCCGACGCCGTAGACGGCGGTGCTGCTTGCTACCACCACTTTACGAACACCGGCCCCTTCAGCCGCGTGCAGCAGGTTCCAGGTGCCCAGCACGTTGGTTCTGAAGTAATCCTGGTCGGGAAAATCGCTGCCGTCGTCGATGCCCGCCAGGTGAATGACGGCGTCCTGTCCGGCGAGCGCCGTGGTCACGGCTTCCAGGTCGAGAATGTCGGTTTCCCGGTAGCTGACCTTGCGGGCTGGCGGTTTGATGTCGAGAACGGTGACATCACTGCGATGGATCATCTCGTCGACCACGAAACGGCCGAGCAATCCGCCACCGCCGGTTACCACAACTTTTTCGAAGTGCACGGCGTGCGCGTCGCTCAGAGCTGTCCTGCCCGCATGGCGGAAAGCAGGGCCAGGTCCCGGTGCAGGGGATCCCGGGCAACCCGTTCTCCGATCAACTCCGCCTGGTGCTGTGCTTCGGCACGCACCTGGTCTTCGGACAGGGTCAGCACTTCGCGATCGCGCATGACGACGCGGCCAGCGACTACCATGGTTCGCACTTCCTTGCCCGTGCCTGCGTAGATCAAATTCGGTACCAGAGTGCGTATGGGCTCGTCGATGATGGGAAGCATGTTCGGGACGCTCACATCCACGACGATCAGATCGGCCTGCTTGCCTGTCTCCAGGCTGCCGATGCGATGGCCCAGCCCGATTGCCCGGGCGCCCTCGATGGTCCCCATGCGCAATACTTCCCAAGCCGGCATGATTTCCGGATCCCGATAACGGATTTTGTTGAACAGCGCCGTCAGCTTCATCTCGTTGAAGATGTTGTTACAGTTATTGCCGCTTGCCTGATCGGATCCCAGCCCCACGATGCCGCCTTTCTCGCGAAAGCGATGGGCCGGCGGCACGATACCGTCGATAATGCCGATGCTGCCTGAGCACAAGGCCATACGGGCACCGCTTTCTGCAATTCTGTCCGTCTCCTCGTCACTGGCCTCGGTCAGGTGCACGGCCAGCAGGCGCTCGTTCAGCAGACCGTTGTCCGCCAGAAATTCTGGCGTGCGTTGCCCGTAACGCTTGATCATCTGTTCGATCTCGCGATCGCCCTGGGCCACGTGAACGTGCAGCATCAAGCCGCGATCCTCGGCGATGCAGGCCACTTCCAGCAGCTGACTTTTGCCGATCATGTCCGTGCCCTGGGGGGCCAGCATGGTGGTGATGCGGCCATTCTCGGCGCCGTGCCAGCGATCGCACAGGGCAACAGCCGCGGCGATGGATGCACGCCCGGCTTCCTCGTCCAGGGGATAGAGATCACCCAGCTTCAATCCTGCCATGCCGCCCGCGGGCAGCGCGTTGATGGTGGGCGTCAGACAAGCGCGCACGCCGGCTTGCGCGAAGCACTCGGCCCAGCCGGGATAGGGGCGCACGTAATCCCCCATGGTGGTGGTGCCGGCCTGCATGGCTTCGATGATATTGAGACGCGTTCCCGCCCGCGCCGCGTCCTCGTCCATGTGCCTGGCGAAGGGCGCCAGCGCCTTCTGCATCCAGTTGGAAACATCCTGGGCGACGCCGCGAACGATGGCGTAGATGGTGTGCATGTGCACGTCGATGAGACCCGGCAGCACCGCGCAGCCGGTGGCATCCAGGATCTCCGCAGCCTGGTAGCGTGCAGAGAGCTCGGCGCTGGTCCCCACGTCGACGATGCACTCGCCCCGCACTGCCAGGGCGCCGTCCCGCAGGTAACCGACGCCGTCGCCCCGCATGGTGAGCAGATGGGCGTGCAGCACCAGCAGATCCGCGTTCTGCGGCATGTTGGACTCCCGGGTGAGGCGAAAAGCGGAGCATGCCCGAGGCCCGGAGGCTAAGCAATGATCGGGATGATTGTGGCGGCACGATGGCTCGGCTACATTGCGTTGGAGGTTGCCACGCAAGCAGGGGGAGTCATGACAGCGGTGGTTCAGGAGCGTCGCCTGGAGGCGCGGCAACACGGGGCGATGGAATACTCCCGGGCGCCGACGGATCTGGATGCGGTGCGCATGTACCGTCTGGGCCGCGTACGCGAGGAGCTCAAGAAACGCGACTACGCCGCCATCATCCTCTACGACCAGCTCAACACCCGTTATGCCACCGATGCCACGGACATGCAGATCTGGTGTTCACACAACGAGAATCGCTATGTCTACGTGCCCGCCGAGGGCCCGGTCATCGTATTCGAATACGCGGGACTCGAGCACCTGTCGGAAGGTCTTCCCGGTGTGGACGAGGTGCGCGACGCTATCTGCTGGTATTACTTCGCGGCCGGATCCCGCTGCCAGGAGATGGTTACCCAGTGGGCGCGCGAAATCGCGGATCTGGTATCGCAACACGGCGGCGGCAACAAGCGCGTCGCCATCGACCGTTGCGGTCCCTTGGGCGTGCAGGAGCTCGCCAGGCACGGCATCAGTATCCGCGACGGCTTCGAGGTCATGGAGGTCGCCAGAGAGATCAAGTCGCCGGGAGAGATCCTGCTCATGCGCCACGCCATCAACGTGTGCGAGCAGGGCCTCGAAGCCATGCGCGAGGCGCTGCGTCCCGGCATCACCGAGAACGCCTTGTGGGCCAAGCTGCACGAGAGAAACATCGCCCTGGGCGGTGAATGGATAGAGACGCGGTTGCTGTCGTCCGGCCCGCGCACCAACCCCTGGTTCCGGGAATCCAGCATGCGCGTCATCGAGAAAGGCGACATGGTGAGTATCGACACCGATCTCGTCGGTCCCTATGGCTATTGCTGCGACATGTCCCGCTCCTGGGTCTGCGGCGACGGTCCGGCCAGCGACGAACAACGCCGACTGTACGCCGCGGCGGTGGCGGAGATCGCGCACAATACGGCGTTGTTGAAGCCCGGCATGACCTACCGGGAAGTGGCCGAGCGTGCATGGAAGATCCCCGACGAGTTCTACGAGAACCGTTACAGCTCCGTCATGCACGCCGTCGGCTTGTGCGACGAGTATCCCGCCATCAAGCACCTGGGCGACTTCGAGGCAAAGGGATACGACGGCATCATTCAACCCGGCATGACCTTGTGCGTGGAGTCCTACATCGGCACCTCGGGCGGGCACGAAGGAGTCAAGCTCGAGGAGCAGATTCTGATAACGGAAGACGGTCACGAGAAGCTGACCAACTATCCGCTGCAGCTCGAATTTCTTTGAACAAACGACGGATACACCTTCACGTCGAGAATTCATCCGACGTCAACGAGGTCTTCGACATATCGGCGAGCCGCGTGCGTGACGCGATCGCACGCCACCCGGAGATCGCCGCCCGGGTGCGGGTCAGCATCGGTTACGGCGGTGACATTCTCGATGGCGAGCTGGCCACCGCGGACGCCGTCTTCTGCTGGGATTTCGATCGCCGTGATCTGCACCGCCGCGGGCCCAATCTTCGCTGGGTGCACACCCACGGCGCCGGCGTCAGCCACATGATGCCCCTGGACTGGCTGCCGTCCGGGGCGGTGCTCACCAACAGCCGTGGCGTGCACGCTCAGCGGGCCACGGAATACGCTTTCATGGCGATCCTTTTGCTCAACAACCGACTACCCGGGATGATCGCCAATCAGCAACGGGCGCGCTGGCAGGAGCTCTTCAACACCGGCATCGAAGGCAAGACTCTGTTGATCATCGGCGTTGGCCATATCGGCAGCGGTGTCGCGGCCTGGGCCAAGCGTGCAGGCATGCAGGTGCTCGGCATTCGCCGCACGGGAAAGCCGCGCCGCAACGTCGACGAAATGCACAAGCCGGACGCGCTGCACGCGCTGTTGCCGCGCGCAGACTTCGTGCTGGTGTCAGCACCGCACACCGATGCGAGCCAGCAGATGATCGGTGCGCGCGAGCTCGCCATGTTGAAGTCCGGCGCGGGCCTGGTGAACTACAGCCGCGCGGCTCTGGTGGACTATGATGCGTTACGCGCGAGGCTCGAAGCGGGTGAAATAAGCGCCGTGCTCGACGTCTTCGACCGGGAGCCCTTGCTGGCGTCGTCTCCTCTGTGGCACACGCCGAACCTGATCATCACGCCACACTGCTCATCCGACGACCGCGACCAGTACACACCGCGCACCCTGGATCTGGTTTTTCGAAACATGAAACGATTCATCGAAGGCCGGCCCCTGATGAATCGCGTCAGCCGCAAGCATCAATATTGAGATTTACCCGCCAGGTGGGACGAAGGGACGTAGGTGCTCTGTCTAATCTGCGGCCAGTGCCGGCTTCTTTGTGTCGGCAAGGCTGGCAATTGCAGCCGTCACGCTGCCCTTGCCGTGGGGTATGCCACACATCTCCAGCCCCAGCTCCACGCTTCCCAGGGCGCCGAGCAGCATGGGCTCGTTGATGTCGCCCATGTGACCGATGCGGAAGGCCTTGCCCGACAATCGTCCCAGACCACCGCCAAGCGACGTATTGAGCCGATGCTCACAGGTTTCGCGGATGCGATCGGCGCCGTAGCGCTCGTCCACGCGGATGGTGGACACCGAGTTCGATTGTTCCCTGGCGACCAGCGCGTTGAGCTCCATGGCGCCACCTTCGGCCCATACGCTGATGCCGGCGCGCACGGCATCGGCGAGTCGCTGGTGGCGGCGAAAGATGTTCTCGAGGCCTTCTTCCTGGACCATGTCCATGGCCTCCCGGAGCGCGAACAGCAGATGCTCCGGCGCCGTGCCGCAGAACCACATGTAGGCTTCCTCATCCAGGCGCCGGCGCCAGTCCCAGTAGTGGCGGGGCAGGGTGGCTTTGTCCGCGTGCTCCAGGGCCTTCGGACTCACCGCCACGAAGCTCAGGCCCGGCGGCGACATCAACGCCTTCTGCGATGCGCCCACCGCCACGTCCACCTTCCAGTCATCCATGCGGAAATCGATAGCCGCCAGGGAGGCAACCGCGTCGACTAAGAGAAGCGCCGGGTGCGAGGCGTTGTCCATGGCCTCTCGAACGGCGGCCACGTCGCTGGTGATGCCGGTTGCCGTGTCCGTCTGCACCATGAGGATGGCTTTGAATGCATGCGCCTTGTCCGCGCGCAGCCGATCTTCCAGGATTTGCGCATCGATGCCGTGGCGCCAGTCGCCGGTGATGAATTCCGGCGTGAGCCCCAGGGATTTTCCCATCCCCGCCCAGGCCTCGCCGAATACCCCGGTCTCGAATACCAGGATGCGATCCCCCGGCGACAGGCTGTTGCTCAACGCCGACTCCCACGCGCCGTGGCCGTTGGCGGCGAAGATGAACGTCTCGCCCTCGCGGGTGCGGAATATCGGTTTCAGGTCGTCGAGGCAGGATCTGGCGAGCCCGATGAGTTCCTCCGAGTGCAGCTCGATGGCCGGTCTCTGCATGGCCCGCAGCACGCGGTCGGGAATGTTGGTGGGTCCCGGCGACAATAAAAAATTGCGCCCGCGTCTAATGCTCATGGTTCGATTCCGTGGGGCGGGAGGTTGCAGAAAGCCGGGACTCTAAACGGCCCGTGAGTGCGTGTATAGGGCAGGTTACACTCCTGCCCATGGCTGAGAACGAAAGCTGTGGGCGGGCCGTCATCTCGTTGCTCGAAGCTTATGGCGTGGACACGGTTTTCGGTATGCCCGGCGTGCATACTCTGGAGCTCTACAAGGGCCTGGCGGCGAGCAGGATCCGCCATATCCTGGTGCGCCACGAGCAGGGTGCGGGCTTCATGGCCGACGGCTATGCGCGCGCCACCGGGCGGCCGGGGGTGTGCGTACTGATTACCGGCCCCGGTGTGACCAACGCCGCCACCGCCATGGGCCAGGCCTATTCCGATTCCGTGCCCATGCTGGTGCTCTCCAGCGTCAACGCCAGGGCTGATCTGGGCATGGGACGCGGCCGCCTCCACGAGATCACCTGCCAGCAGGCCGTAACCGCCCCGTTGACCGCCTTCAGCAGGACCGCGCTACGCGCCGGCGAAGTACCGGGCCTGATCGCCAGAGCCTTTACCGCCTTTGCCAGCGCGCGGCCGCGGCCGGTGCACATTGCTCTGCCACTGGACGTGCTGACGGCGCCGGCGGATTTCGCCATCGAGGCGCGATCCCCCCCGCCGCTGCCGTCACCGTCGCCCGATGGGATCCGCGAGGCCGCCGGATTATTGCAGCAGGCAAGCCGGCCCGTAATCATCGCCGGCGGCGGCAGCATCGCCGGCGCCGACACTCTTGCGCGCTTGGCGGTCACTTTGCAGGCACCGGTCATCGTCACCAACGCGGCCAAGGGGATTATCGCGGACGATCATCCCCTCTGTCTGGGTGCCACCCTGTCCCTTGCGCCGGTGCAGGATCTGCTGGCGTCGGCGGACCTGGTGGTGGCGGTGGGCACCGAGCTCGCCGAGACGGATTCCTGGATGGATCGCCTGCCCATCACCGGCAAGCTCATTCGCATGGATATCGACGCTATGGCGGTACAGGGCGACTATCCGGCCAGCGTCGCCCTCATGGGGGACGCCGGCCTCGGGCTGGCAGCCCTGGAAGATGCCGTGGACGAAACTTCTTGCACCATCACCGCCGCCGAGCTAGCTAGCGTGCGTAAGAAATGTGCCCAGGCAATGTCGCCCTTGTCCCGCACCCACATGCGAGTGCTCGACGCCATGCGCGGCGCATTGCCCGAGGACGCCATCGTGGTCACGGACATGACCCAGATCGCCTACACCGGAAACGCGTACTACGCTTGCGCCAGGCCGCGTAGCTGGTTTCACCCCAACGGCTACGGCACCCTCGGCTATGCGTTGCCCGCCGCCATCGGCGCGCGCCTGGGCGCTCCCCATCGCGCGGTGGTGGCTCTGGTAGGCGATGGTGGACTGCTGTTCACGATTCCGGAGCTGGCCACGGCCGCGGAGTTGCGCCTGCCACTGGTGATCGTTCTGTGGAACAACGACGGCCTGGGCCAGATTCGTGACGACATGATCGCCAAAGGCATTCCGGAGGTCGGTGTCAATCCGCGCAATCCCGACTACCAGGCCCTGGCGCGCGCTTTCGGTTGCCACGCGGTGCGTCCCGATAGTCTCGATGCCTTCGCTGGCGCGATCGGCCAAGCGCTGTCCGCCGACGTGCCGACTTTGATCGAAGTGCGCCAGGACGCGCCCTATTTGTCCACGGGCGAGTAGTCGAGCAATCCGTATTCTTCCAGCACCGCCCGCAATTGCCACGCCGATTGAAAATGATGCGTCAGCAGGCCCTCCTTCGTTGCTCCTTCGATGTACGATGCCGTGTCGTCGATAAACAACGCCTCTCCCGGATCCACCTGCAAGTGATCGAGCAGGCGCAGAAACACCCGAGGGTCGGGTTTGCAGGCGCCGAATTCGAAGGAGAAATGCGCGCGCTCAGCGAAAACTTCCGCGACCCCGGGAAATACCCGATGGATGGATTCTTTGAGCAAGGGGCCGTTGTTGGTCAGCAATGACAGGATCGCGTTGCGCTTGACACGACGCGCCATGTCCAGCACCTCCTGGTCGGGTTCCATGGCGATGGCTCTCGCTTCCAGCCATTGCTCTTTGCTCAAGGTTGCGCCGATACGCTCGCAGAACAAACGATGGTACTCCTCGGCCGTGTAGCGGCCGGTGTCCGCTTCCTCGTCGAAGCCCTGCTTCCAGATGACCTCGCTGATGGCCTCTGCCGCCACCCCGGTCATCTCTGACAGCCGCGCCAGGCGTTTGTCGAAGTGATACCGGCAAAGAACGTCGTCCATGTCGAATATCACAGCCGTCGGAATCTTGCCCATGTTGATTCCATCGTCGTGTCAACGGCCTGCCATGATCGGAGATCCGGCGCCAGGCTGCCAGCGCTGGCGCGAAGCGTTTATCATGCCTCGGGATTGATCCTGAACGGGGGCCGGCGGCGCGCCGCCATGCACTACGTCGACAGCTACTACCGCAGCACCGTGTCGCCGGGTGCGGCGCGGCCCGCCCTGGGCGCCCACATCGACACGCAGGTCTGCGTGGTGGGCGGCGGTCTCGCCGGGCTCGCCACCGCCCTGGGCTTGCGCGAACGTGGCACCGATGTGGTGGTGCTGGAGGCGCGGCAGGTGGGCTGGGGGGCGTCGGGCCGTAACGGCGGATTCGTCGCCAGCGGCTATTCCCTGCCCCCCGAGCGTCTCATTGCCCGGGTCGGCGTGCAGCGGGCCCGGGAGCTGTACCAATTGACCCAGGAGGCGGTAGCCCTGGTGCGCCGGCGCATCCAGCACTATGGGATGGACTGCGGACCCGTCGTCGACGGTGGGCTCAGCGTCTCTTGGTTCAACGACGCGGATGCGCTGCGCCGTACCTGCGACTTTCTCCACCAGAACTTCCATGAGCAAAGGGAATTCTGGCCGCGGGAAAGAGTGGCCGAGGTATTGCACAGCGATCGCTATTACGATGCCCTGTTCAGCGAGCAAAAGTTTCATCTCCATCCGTTGAATTACACGCGCGCCATGGCAGCGGCTGCGGAACTGCGCGGCGCGCCGATCTTCGAGCAGTCCCCGGTGCAGAAGCTCGATGTAGACGGCACGGATAACGTCGTACACACGGCCGGCGGCCGGGTCCGGGCCGCCCATGTGGTCATCACCTGCGGCGGCTATCTGGCCGGGCTGCAGCGCCGACTGTCCGCCGCCATGGTACCGGTCGCCACCTATATGATCGCCACCGAGCCCTTGGGCGAGGAACGTCTTCGCAGTGCCATCGACATTCCCTATGCCATCTCCGACAACCGCTTCGCCAGTGATTACTATCGGGCGATTGCCGACACGCGCATCCTGTGGGGCGGCCGCATCAGCGCCCGGCGCAGCCAACCGGCACATCTGGCGCGTTTCATGTTGGCAGATTTATTGAAGGTATACCCGCAGCTGGAAGGCGCCCGCGTCGCATGGGCCTGGTACGGACTGATGAGCTACGCGGCGCACAAGATGCCGCAGATCGGTCAGCTGTCGCCCGGCCTGTGGTACGCCATGGGATTCGGCGGACAGGGTCTGGCTACCACCACCGTCGCCGGCGAGCTGGTGGCATCGGCCATTGCCGAGAAGGACGATCGCTACCGGCTCTTCGCACCCTTCGGCCTGACACCCACCGGCGGCCCGGTGGGCGTCGCCGCGGCTCAGCTCACCTACTGGAGCTATCAGTTGCGCGACGCCCTGCGGGAGCGTTTGACCCGCGTCCGGTAATCGTCATGACGGCGTTCAGGTCCAGATCCGCGGCACCCGTGCGGGGATCCCGGCAAGCATTCGATAAACGCCACCCGCCGCCCCGGCGAGGTCTTCGACGCCAATTTCTGCATCGCTCTGCCGACCCAGCAGCACGGCCTCGTCGCCGGCCCTGGCCGCGTCGCTGGCGGTCACGTCCACCAGGGTGGTATTGGCACTGAGGGCGAGCACCGCACAGCGGCGACCGCCCACCAGCACGCAGCCCTCTCCTTCCGGCGAGCCCGAGTAGCCGTCCGACCAACCCACCATCAAGCTCGCCACGCGAGTATTTGCGGCCAGCGGTAATCGTTGCCCGTAACCCACTTGCTCACCGGCCGCCACCGTCTTCACGCCGGCGATGCGTGTCTTCCACCTGACCACGGACCGCAGCTCCGCGCGGGCGAGCCGATGGGGATCCATTCTCGAGCGCTCGCTGGGCGGGAAGCCCAGCAGCATGACGCCCGGGCGCACGATGTCCAGACAGCTCTCGGGCATGGTCAGAATTCCATGGCTGGAGACGAGACTCCAGACAGCGCCGAAAGTGGCCGGCAGTTGTTGGCGCAGAGTGAGCAATCGCGCCAGCTGCTGCCTGTCGCGATCCCGGTCCTCGCTCAAGGTGCTGTAGATGCCGGTGATGTCCAGGGGCGTGTCACGCACCATGCCATCGATGAACTCCGCAGCCTCTTCCACCGGCACGCCCAGCCTGCTGAGACCCGTGTCTACCTTTACCCAGACGCGCAAACGCCCACCGGACCCGCCGGCAATCGCAGCCAGGGTCGACACGCTGCTTTCGGAGAACACCGTCAACGTCAGGTTAAGGTGCCGAATCGCCTCTGCATCGCTGGGGTCGAAGTAGGTGAGACACAGAATGTCCCCATGGATGCCGGCTTCGCGTAGCGCAACCGCTTCGTCCACCGTGGCAACGGCAAAGCGGGTCACCCCGCTATCCTGGAGAACGCGGGCCATGCCGGCGGCCCCCGCGCCATAAGCATCAGCCTTGACCACCGCCATGATCTGCGCGGGCGCCACCAGGCGTCTGACGCCAGCCAGGTTGTGGTGAAGTGCCGAGCGGCTCAGCTCCAGCCAGCCACCGTATTCTTTTGTCTTGGTCGCTGTAGTCGTCATCGGTTCTGCGGTTAAGCTACGCGGGTCCTGCACATTCCCTTGCCAAGGTGGCCGCGAATCATGGGAATCTACTTCAGCCATCGGCACGCCGTCCACGCAGCGGGCGCCGTGCGCCAGGCGAGGTGCTGATATGGGATTATCCCTGCTGCCCGAATGGTCGTCCCTGAGCGTGTTTCTGATCGCTGCTCTGGCGGTGGGGATCTCGCCGGGGCCGGGTATGCTCTATGCGGTCGCCCGCGGTATCGGGCAGGGCAGCGGTGCCGCCTTCGTATCGGTGTTGGGTCTTTCCACCGGGTCATTCGTCAATTGTCTGATCGCCGCTCTCGGCATGTCGGCGATACTCGCGGCGTCGACACTGGCCTACGACGTCGTGCGCTACCTGGGCGCCGCTTACCTCTGCTACCTGGCCTACCGTATCCTGCGCACGCCCGGGGACGAAATCGCCGTCGGCAAGCTTCGCACCGAAGGCCTGGGCCGCATCTACCTGCAGGGCATCGTCACCAATATCGTCAACCCGAAGTCGGCGTTGTTCTACTTATCCTTCGTGCCCCAGTTCATCGACCCGGCCCGGGGCAGTCCCTTCATGCAGTTCATCCTGCTGGGATTGATCTTCAACGTCGGCGGCAACACCGTCAATCTTCTGGTGGCGCTGTTCTTCGGCCGCATCGGCGATTGGTTGTCCACCCATCCGCGCGTGTGGCAGTACCAGCGCTGGTTCACCGCCTCGGTGCTGGGCGGGCTCGCGCTGCACCTGGCGCTGTCGACCAGGCGTTGATGTGTTTCCAACCGGTGGCCTTCGGTGACGTTTATTCGGTCAGGCTTCTGCGGTTGCTGCGGTTTTCCGCGTGGCGTTCCATGGCCAGTTCGATGAGCTTATCGATGAGCTCGGGGTAGGGGATCCCGGACGCCTCCCAGAGCTTGGGATACATGCTGACGGTGGTGAAGCCGGGCATGGTATTGACCTCCGAGAGGAAAATTTCCAGGGTCTCCCCGTCTATCAGGAAGTCCACCCGCGCGAGCCCCGCACAGTCCAGGGCCAGGAAGGCTTCCACGGCGATCTCTCGAATCCGATTCGCCACCGATTCGGGCAGATCCGCCGGAAGGATCAGCCGGGTCGCGTCGTCCAGGTACTTGGACTCGTAGTCGTAGAACTCGTGGCTGGGAAGAATTTCCCCCACCACCGATGCCAGTGGCTCGTCGTTGCCCATGACCGAGACTTCGATCTCACGGACATGGGCGACCGCTGCTTCCACCACCAGCTTGCGGTCGTAACGGGCCGCCTCGTCCATGGCCGGGCCCAGCTCACTTGCATCGTGGACCTTGGAAATTCCGACGCTGGAACCGAGATTGGCGGGTTTCACGAACCAGGGATAGGCGAAGGCGGACTCGCACTCGGCCTGCACGGCTTGGGCGTCCTTCTGCCAGTGCTTGCGCAGGAATACGCGGTAGGGCGTGATGTTCAACCGCCGTTGCAGGAACAGTGCCTTCATGGCGGCCTTGTCCATGCCCACGGCGGATCCCAGCACACCGGATCCCACGTAAGCGATGTCGGCCAGCTCCAACAGCCCCTGCACCGTACCGTCCTCGCCCAGGGGCCCGTGCAGGACGGGAAAAACCACGTCCAAGGGCTTGTGCGGGCCGCCGGCGCCGTTATCCAGGGGCACCAGTGACTGATCCTCCGGGTGGGGCAGCAGCGCCACGCGCTCGCCTTGCAATGCCAAGATCTGGGCGGGTCCTTCCAGGGCACCGGCATCCAAGCGGAACCATTCGCCGGCCTTGCTGACGCCGATGGGGACCAGCTCGTACTTGTCCTTGTCCATGGCCTGCATGATCGACTGCGCTGAGCGCAGAGACACTTCGTGCTCCGCCGAGCGGCCGCCGAACAGGACCCCTACGCGTAGTCGTTTCGTTGGCAAGGCCAAGTCCTCGTCTGCTGGTCTTACAAGCGTGGCGGGGGAAAGTGGCAGAATTCTGGCCAACCGCCGCCCAATCGTGACTGTAGACCAGTATCGGGCGATGGGCGCGGGATCCGCGCGGGTCGTCGTCGAAACTCCGCGCTCACAGAGGCGACATTAAAGTACTTTCGAGGAAATGTTTCCGCGGAAACATTTCCTCGAAAGTACTTCAGCTATCGACTACCGGGCTATTGGGAGTCCAGATGTTCTCGCAAGGTACCCAGTGGCCTGACGACCGTGAGATTCATTCCTGAGAGCATACCGTCGAACGCGCGAAACTCGGCGCCGCTGTCCTCGCCGATGGTCACGGGGTGGCCGGTGAATGCCGCGTGCTGGGATGCGACGATGTACATTCGACGTGGCGCCGATTCGTCTGAATTGTATTGGATGGGATCGGATGGGAGTCGATCTTACAGACCGTGCATCAGAAAAAGATCGGCTGGAAACGACCCGTTTCGGTCATCAGAGCCTAGGGAGGCGAATGTCTGCTGTTCGGTATCCCTACTTACGGCGGTACCCTCAGAGGGTAGGTCATCAGCCGGGGGAAGCTGTGAATGCACCTCTGTTCCATCGCAGTTTCCCCGGTGGACGGAAAGTGATTACCTGGCGGTGGACGAGTGCTCACGTGACTGAGTGCACCGTGCGTGACGACGAAGGTCTGGTTACCCCAGAAATTACGGAGCAGAATCTATAGTTGGCGGGTGGAGCAGCGAAGTCCCTGAGTGTTTTCTCGCTTGACCTATATCAAGTAGAATAGAGCCCTCGTGTGGGATAAATTATTAATGTTAGTAGTGAAATCACCCCGATAGGCCACAAGGGCAACCGCGTCAACTCCGCAACTACGGCGCTGCCACTTCGCGAAACAGACATTTGTATATGTCCACTTTCACTCGGATGAAAGGCATTTTCCCCATTGTCGTGATGCTCGTGTTGGTCGGCTGCACGACGACTCGGACACTGATGCCGACACCTGCCATCTATGTCGATCAGAAAGAGGGACTTTTCGAAGATGTCCCACCTGCGTTGCGCACCCCTGAAGTAGACATTCTTTACGTGACAGACCGCCGGCCCGAGCAGGACGAAGCAGGCAACCTGCGATACGGCTATGGCCGCTCGAAGTCCGTCGCGTTCGGCAGCGTGGTGGTGGAGTTAGGCCAGGACCTCACCTGGGATGCGCTCGTGAAAGAGACGCAGTCGTCTACTTCTGTCCGTGTTTTCGAACTTTCAGTGCGTTCGGTCGAGGAGATCGGGCGTTTCCCACGCACTCCGGCTCCCTACACAGTAGTGGACAACGCAGTCATCGAGGACAGGGAATACGAGGCCAGGGAGGATCAGGCCGCGGATCGGTTTCGGCAAGAGGTCTTGCGTCGCCTTGCGCTTACGCCACGCCAGGAAGTCTTCATTTACGTGCATGGCTACAATAACACCTTCGATGACGCCGCCTACGTGGCGGCCGAGTTCTGGCATTTTTTGGGGCGTGAAGGAGTCCCGCTCCTGTATACCTGGCCGGCGGGCTATCCAGGTCTATTCGGTTACACGTATGACCGCGAGTCGAGTGAGTACACGGTGTTTCACTTGAAGCAGATTCTGAGCATCGTCTCTGCCATGCCGGAGGTCAAAGCGATGCACATCATCGCCCACAGTCGCGGCACGGACACGGTGACGGCCGCCCTTCGTGAGCTGTTCATATTTGCGCGTGGTGCCGGGGTCCATCCTCTCGAGCGATACAAGATCCGGAACCTGGTTCTGATGGCTCCCGATCTCGATGTCGGCGTCGTGCAGCAGCGACTTACCGCAGAACGCGTTGCCCATGGATTTGAGAATTTTACTCTATACTTTTCACCCGACGACGCCGCCGTCGGGATTGCAGAAATGCTGTTCAGCAGTCCACGCGGACGATTGGGCACGTTGGATTTGAGCAAGGTGAGCGCTCGAGACTTGGATGTTGTCGAGCTGCGCAGCGAGCGCGTCGCGCTGATACTGTTCGAGGGAGGCGACTCGGACGAGGGAGAAACCCAGGGCAGCTATGGTCACAGCTACTTCCGCACAAATCCGCGTGTAAGCTCCGATTTGTTCCTTATGCTGCGCTCCGGGCTACCCCCAGGGTCGCCCGGGCGCCCTCTCGAGAAGCTTGGCCCGGGGTTCTACAAGATCCCGCCCGGCTACCCAAACGTCGGGAAATGAGGCGCACAAAGCCCGGAATCGCGTTCGGTCGGGAGCGTAGCGTCGAGTAGTTCCACCCAGAGACCGGTGAATTCAATCGTAAGCTCCTATATGGACTCCCGCCTGTTTGCAACGCATATCCATGATTGGGCAACGATGATCGCCGCAGTCATATATCCGGCCTTTTCATCGGAGCTATGCACTCCTGGCCCTAATGGTTTTTCCGCCACTGAAGCCCTCATCACTGTCTCGGCATCAATGTGCCGGGGAGCTTATCAGGATCCCTCCAGCCCGGTTCGACCTGGTTGACCATCAGGTATGCGTCGCGAACTCCTGTACTCGTAATTGTGTCTTAGTTCAAGCGGGCAGTGCTGGGTTGTATTCGCCTTCGTTGGCGAGCAGCGACCAGAGTATTCGCGTGTTCTTTGCCGCCAGCGCGACTGCCGCCACGTTGTCATGCGTTCGGGCTCTAAGGCTTTCGACCCAACGACTCTTCCTGTCCTGGCGTCGAGGCGTGACTCGCAACGCAGAACGAGCACCATGGATCAGCAGCTTTCGCAGATAACAGTCGCCGCGCTTGGTAATGCCAAACTGTCGTTGTTTTCCGCCACTGGAGTGTTCGCGCGGTGTCAATCCCAACCAAGCGGCTACTTGGCGGCCATTCTTGTAGACCGCTGGGTCACCTATCGTGGCGACGAACGCGGTCGCGGTAAGGACGCCTACGCCCTCGACGGCAGCGAGCTTCTTGCACTGAGGATCGGCATCAAAAACAGCACGTAAGCGACCATCTTGCTTTTTCAGACGGTCGTCAAGTGCGACTAGCTCTTCATACAATCCGGCGAACATTTCTCGTGCCGACCACGGAATAGCGTTCTCTGCATCCTCCAGAATACTGGGTAGTTCTCTTCTCACGCAGCTCGCGCCCTTGCGAATCACGATGCCAAATTCTGCGAGGTAGCCTCGAATTTGGTTGATAAGAGCTGTTCTTTGCCCGATCAGCCGATCTCGAACTCTGTGCAACA
>Ga0114947_10000186_pt1 | contig 19127 bp, 14 predicted proteins | sample CR02metaG_FD_99656 | JGI IMG/M metagenome (GOLD analysis project Ga0114947, IMG submission 99656) | Deep subsurface microbial communities from Mariana Trench to uncover new lineages of life (NeLLi) - CR02 metaG | ecosystem: Environmental > Aquatic > Marine > Ocean trench > Sediment ...
ATGTTTTTGTCCTAAATCCAGTCTGGCTCTTCGTAGGTGCCGAAAACGTCCCGCATAACGTCGATGATCTCTCCCAGGGTGGCGTAGGCGCGCACCGCATCCAGGATGTGCGGCATCGTATTCTCCGTACCCTGACTAGCAATTCGCAAGCGATCTAAGCTCTGTCCCACCGCGCCCGAGTCACGCGATTCACGCAACTTCTTCAATCGGGCCGTTTGATAACTAAATCCGGCGGGATTCATCTCCAGGATGGGGATCTCGTAGCCTGCGTTGTCGTTGAAGGCGTTTACGCCAACGATGTATCGCTCTTCGCTATCGATTTCCTTTTGATACTGAAACGCAGCATCTGAGATCTCGAGCTGAAAGAAGCCAGCTTCGATGGCGGGGAGCACACCGCCAAGTTCATCGATTCGACGGAAATAATCTCGCGCTTGGGCCTCGATGCGGTTGGTCATCGCCTCTAGATAATAGGATCCGCCGAGCGGGTCGATCGAATTCGCTACGCCGGACTCCTCGGCCAGAATCTGCTGCGTGCGCAGCGCGACGGTCGCCGCGTGCGCAGAAGGCAAGGCAAGCGCCTCGTCCATAGAGTTTGTGTGGAGCGACTGGGTGCCACCCAGAACTGCCGCCAGCGCTTGAATCGCCACCCGCACGATATTGTTCTCTGGCTGTTGAGCCGTGAGGCTAACACCCGCCGTCTGGGCATGGAACCGCATGAGCCAGGATCGAGGATTCTTGGCCTTGAAGGTCTCTTTCATCTCATGAGCCCAGATTCGGCGCGCAGCCCGATATTTGGCGATCTCCTCGAAAAATCCATTGTGGGCATTGAAGAAGAAGGAGAGGCGGGGAGCAAAGTCGTCGATGTCCATGCCCCGTTCAAGCGCCCAGCGAACATATTCCATTCCATCTGCCAAAGTGAACGCCAGCTCCTGAGCGGCAGTCGATCCGGCCTCGCGTATGTGGTAACCAGAGATCGATATCGTGTTCCACTGGGGCAGGTTCTCCATCCCGAACTCGATGGTGTCTGTCACGAGCCGCATCGATGGCTCAGGAGGGAAAATGTACTCCTTCTGGGCGATGTATTCCTTGAGAATGTCGTTTTGGAGCGTCCCGCGCAATTGATCCGGCCGCACGCCCTGCTTTTCTGCCGCAGCGATATACATGGCCCAGATCACCGGGGCCGGCGAGTTGATGGTCATGCTGGTGGAGACTTTGTCCAGTGGAATGCTGCTGAGCAGGATTTCCATATCCTGGAGTGAGGACACCGCCACCCCGCACTTCCCGAATTCACCCTCCGCCTCTGGGGCATCGGTGTCATATCCCATCAGCGTGGCCAGATCGAAGGCAATTGATAACCCGGTCTGTCCCTGGTCGAGCAGGTAGCTAAAACGCTCGTTAGTTTCTTCCGCGGTACCAAACCCGGCGAACATGCGCATGGTCCACGGTCGGCTGCGGTACATAGTGGGGTGAATGCCACGAGTGTACGGATACTGGCCCGGCAGGCCCAGGTCTCTGACGTAATCCATATCCGCGATGTCTAACGGCGTGTAAAGCCGATCAACGGGCTCAGAAGAGGTGGTGATATACCGCTCTCGACGCTCTGGCTTGTTCGCCAGCGCCTGCTGGAGAGTGGTTTCCTCCCACTTCTCCAGCGCTTCCCGTATTTCTTCAAGCTCTTTCTCATCGAACATAAGTGTGGCTCCGTGACTTGTGGGCGATTATAGCATTCGGGATTTTGGGGTCCGAGTTGCGATACCGGTCCTGGGCTGCGAAGCGCAGTAAGATACAGCCGGCAACCGATATGACGGGAGAGCACTCGCTATGACCGATGCAGTAATTATCAACGCTGTGCGGACACCTATTGGAGCACACGGAGGCGCCCTCAAAGACGTGCGCCCAGATGATCTGGCTGCGATCGTAATCAGAGAGGTACTGCAGCGATCGGACGTCGATCCAGCGCTCGTCGAAGAGGTCTTTTTCGGCTGCGCGAATCAAGCGGGGGAAGACAACCGCAACGTTGCACGAATGGCGGCCCTGCTGGCCGGTCTGCCGACCTCCGTCGCAGCGGTGACATTCAATCGCCTGTGCGCCTCGAGCCTGTCCGCTATCAATGCCGCCGCCCGAGCTATCAAGGTCGGGGAGGGGGAGGTTTATCTGGCGGGAGGGGTTGAATCGATGTCGCGTGCCCCCTGGTCTGTGCCTAAATCTGAGCGTGCCTTCCCATCGGGAAACCAAACCATGTGGGACACCACTATCGGTTGGCGATACCCGAATGCCAGACTTAAAGAGATGTACGGAACCGACAGTATGGGTGAGACTGCTGAGAACATCTACGAAGAAATGCCCATCTCGCGGGAAGAGCAGGATGCTTTTGCGTTCCAGAGTCACCAGCGAGCCTTAGCAGCGATCGACTCGGGGATGAGTGCGGAGGAAATCGTTCCGGTTGAAGTAGCTCAGCGGAAAGGGGACCCGCTGGTCGTGGAGGTAGATGAGCGCCCCCGACGGGATACGTCATTGGAAGCATTGGCCAAGCTGCGTCCAGCCTTTCGCAGCAACGGCACGGTAACTGCCGGAAATGCGTCTGGAATTAACGATGGTGCGGCGGCTGTTTTGATCATGTCTTCTGACAAGGCTAAGGAGCTGGGCCTCAAGCCCTGGGCGCGGATAGTAGCCTCGGCTGCAGCAGGAGTGGAGCCGCGCACCATGGGTTATGGCCCGGTACCCGCCACCCGCAAAGCGCTCGCCAGAGCCGGCATCGAAATGGATGCAATAGGGCTGATCGAACTCAACGAGGCCTTCGCGGTCCAATCTCTGGCAGTTATGAAAGAGCTCGGGTTGCGGGAGGAGATTACAAACGTGAACGGCGGCGCCATCGCATTGGGTCACCCGCTGGGCTGCACAGGAGCGCGAATTGTAGGTACGCTCTTACACGAGATGCGAAGGCGCGCCCCGAAAGAAGACCGTCCTTACTATGGTCTAGCGACGCTTTGTGTGGGGGTGGGGCAAGGTGAAGCGACCCTATTCGAGTGGATCGGGGAGTGATCGGCACGAGATAATCCGTGGCTGCGGATTGATCCCGATCGGCTGCGCAGGCTGCGGAAACCGCGGGCGCTCGCCCGATGGACTTCCGATCGGTACTTAGTCTTTTATCTGCTGGTAGAGCTCAACCAGCACGCCGTGGGTGCTCTCAGGATGAATAAATGCGATGCGCCTTCCGACGGCTCCTACCACGGGAACCTCATGGATCAATCGAAACCCAGCGGCACCCAGATGATTGAGGCTATCCTGAAGGTCTTCCACTTCTAATGCGATGTGGTGCATCCCCGGACCACGCTTCTGTAAAAAGGACGACATGCCGCTCTCATCGTCGGTCGGCTTAACGAGCTCCACGTTCTGATCTCCAATCGTCAAGAAGGTTACCTCCGCACCTTGCTCAGGCACGTCTTCGACGCGCGAGACCTCTAATCCCAGCCCATCTCGCCAGAATTTCAAGGCTTTCTCCAGATCGTCCACGACGATCGCCAGATGATCGATACGGGTCACCTTCAATGGAGCGGTCATAGGCTGACTGATGGCCTGTACTCGCCCCAGTTCTCGCGCAGTTCCCCGCAAATTTCGCCCAGCGTAACATTCGCCTCAACACACTCAATCAAGATCGGCATGAGATTCTCAGATCCTCGAGCAGCCTCGCCCAGTCGCTCCAACAGCGTAGTTGCTTGACCTTGTTCGCGGTTCGATCGAACCTCCGCCAAATGGGCACGCTGGGCTGCTTCGATTTCGGGAGCTACCGACAAGGTCTCTAATTCGGAATCTTGCTCCGACTGATAAGCGTTGACGCCGACAACCAGATCCTCCAGCCGCTCAATGCGCATCTGAGCCTGGTAAGCGGATTCTTGAATCTCGGATTGCATGAACCCGGCTTCGACCGCTTCCAGCGCCCCTCCTAATTCGTCGATCTTTTTGATGTAGTCCATCGATCGACGCTCGATTTCGTCCGTCAAATTCTCGATCAAATACGAACCGGCCAACGGGTCCACCGTATCCGCCACACCCGCCTCATGCGCAATTACCTGTTGTGTTCGAAGCGCCAGACGCGCGGCGGTCTCCGTAGGGAGTCCCAGGGCTTCGTCCATGCTGTTGGTATGCAGAGACTGGGTACCGCCTAAAACCGCTGCCAATGCCTGCAGGGCCACTCGCACGACGTTGTTTTCGGGCTGCTGTGCGGTGAGGGTCGATCCGGCCGTTTGCGTATGAAACCGGAGCCGGAGCGAACGGGGATCCTTGGCGCCAAATCGTTCCTTCATAAGCTGGGCCCATAGTCGTCGTGCGGCTCGGAATTTGGCCACTTCCTCCAGCACGTCATTGTGTGCATTGAAAAAGAATGCCAGCTGCGGCGCGAATTCGTCAACCTCCATCCCAGAAGACAACGCCGCCTCTACATAGGCGATTGCGTTAGCAAGTGTGAAGGCTACCTCCTGCACCGCGGTACAGCCGGCTTCGCGCATGTGGTATCCCGATATGGATATCGTGTTCCACTTGGGGATGTGCTCCTGACAGTAGCTAATGACGTCCGTGATCAGCCGCATGGCAGGTGTCGGAGGGAAGATATATGTGCCGCGGGCGATGTACTCTTTGAGAATGTCGTTTTGAATCGTGCCGCGTAAAGTGGAGGGGTCGGCCCCCTGAGATTTGGCAACCGCGATGTACATCGCCAATAGAACTGCAGCAGGCGCATTGATGGTCATGCTGGTGGATACTTTATCCAGCGGGATGCCGTCGAAGAGGATCTGCATATCCTCCAGGCAAGAGATCGAGACACCAACTTTGCCCACCTCACCGTCCGCAACTGGGTCGTCCGCATCGTAGCCTATCTGAGTCGGAAGATCGAAGGCAACCGATAGCCCGCTTTGGCCCTGTTCGAGCAGATACCTGAATCGGCGATTGGTCTCTTCAGCGCTCGCGTATCCAGCATATTGACGCATGGTCCACATCCGCCCGCGGTACATCGTGGGTTGAACGCCCCGTGTATAGGGAAGCTCTCCAGGAAAGCCCTGCGACTCCAGATATGTGCCCGCGCTTTCATTCGGTAGGTAAATTGGATCGAGTGGAATTTCGGAGCTGGTCTGAAAGCTCTCTTTGAGCTCAGGGGGCGCTTGCTTCAGGGCGCCGTCTTCCCAGTCTTTCCTGGCGCGTTCTAATTCATCCGACATGCGATCGACCTATGGAGTGGTGCTGCATTCAATGGCGTGTTCACGACAGGGTCAGCAGAGGCTGATTTTGATCTACGCTATCCCCGGGCTCGACTCGAATACCGGATACTTCGCCATCGCGCGGGGCCTTGAGTTCGTTCTGCATTTTCATGGACTCGAGGATGATCAGGTTGTCCCCTTTTGCTACGGTTTGACCCACTTCGACTGGGACCACTACCACCAGGCCGGGCATCGGCGCGGAGAGCGTGAACTCTCCTTCGAGATCCAGCTCGAGAGTGGCCGTCTCCCGCAGTCTGCGTTGCCGTTCATCCTCGACATCGACTATAAATAAGCGGCCGTGCAGCAAGACCTCGACTCCTTTCTCTCGCAACGAAACGTTGCCTTCGAAGGATTCGCCATCCAGCAACATGGAATAGACCGGCTGGTCGGCAACAGATTGAAAGTCGACCGACAGGCGTTTTCCATCGGCGATGATCTCGCCTTCTTCATTGATGTCAATCTCGAAGGATCGATCGTCGATGGTCGCGATGTACTTCATCGTTGCATTCGCTTCCGGCTCAATTCAGGCGGCCATCGCATTACCGTTGCATCCGCTCCCACCGCCCAACCCACTTCCAGTTGCTGGTGTCTCGCTCGCTCTGTTGAATGATCTGTGCCGCTTCCTGACGCTCGCGATGCGCAACAAGCGTGGCCATCAGCGCTGCAATGATTTCCAGGCTCTCTTGTTCCTCGTCGTCTTCTTCAAACTTGAAGCGTTCCTCGACAAAACGGGTGTCAAACTGACCCACCATGAAGCGGGGGGAAGCGAGCAGCTTCTGGTGGAACGGAATATTGGTTCGCACGCCTAGGATTCGGAACTCGTCCAGCGCGCGCCGCATGCGCAGAATAGCCTCTCCCCGCGTCTCACCCCAACAGATCAGCTTAGAGATCAGCGAATCGTAGTAGGGAGTGATCGTGAAGCCGGCATAGACGCCGGTGTCCACTCTCACGCCAGGCCCGCTGGGTGGAATGACAGAGGCGAGCTGTCCGGTGCTGGGCAGAAAGTTGTTGTAAGGATCCTCGGCATTGATGCGGCATTCAATCGCCCAGCCATTGATCTCGATGTCTTCTTGGGTATAGCGGAGCTTGCGGCCGCGGGCCACGCGGATTTGCTCTCTAACGATATCTACTCCGGTCACCATTTCGGTAACGGGATGCTCCACCTGCAGGCGAGTATTCATCTCCAGGAAAAAGAAATTACGGTCCTTGTCCACAAGGAACTCGATCGTGCCTGCGTTCAGATAGTCGACCGACTTGGCAGCACGGCAAGCAAGCTCACCCATTTCCTTGCGAAGCTCCTCATCCATGAAGGGGGAGGGCGCCTCCTCCAGCAGCTTCTGATGCCGCCTCTGAATAGAGCACTCGCGATCCGCAAGATGGATAGTGTTTCCGTGAGAATCGGCAATGATTTGGAATTCAATATGCCGGGCATCAAGGAGAAGCTTCTCGAGGTAAACGTTCCCATTACCGAATGCGGATTCTGCCTCCCGACGGGCGGATTGGAGTAGGCCGGGCATCTCCTCCAGGTTCTCCACCTCGCGCATTCCCTTTCCGCCGCCTCCAGCGGTGGCCTTGATCAGGAGCGGGAATCCGATATCGGGTGCGACTGCGAGCAGTTGCTCGTCGGTCAGGTCACCTTCCCCCTCAGTCCCAGGGACTACAGGCACGCCGGCTGCGGCAACGGTCGCGCGCGCCACTCCTTTATCCCCCATCGCGGCGATTGCCGACGGGCGCGGTCCGATGAAAACCAGGCCAGCATCCTGGACTGCCTCCGCAAAGTCGTCTCGCTCAGCGAGAAACCCGTAACCAGGGTGGATAGCGCCAGCGCCGGCTTTTTTTGCGATCTCAATAAGCTTGTCGCCCCTCAAGTATGAATCGCGTGCAGGAGCCGGCCCGAGAAGGTAGGCCTGTCCTGCCTGGCGCACATGCATTGCCGCCCGATCGACCTCCGAGTAAACCGCTACGGTTTCGATCCCGAGCTCGTGGCAGGCGCGAATGATACGCACTGCGATCTCGCCTCGATTTGCAACAAGCACCTTAGTAAACATGGACTGAATTATAGGAGATCAATACAAGAGGCCGCGGCTCCTCAGAGGGGGATGTTCCCATGCTTTTTCGCGGGATTGACATCTCGTTTATTCGCCAGCATCTCGAGCGCATTGATTAGCCTGGGCCGCGTGAAACGCGGCTCGATCACGTCATCGATGTATCCGCGAGAGGCACTGACATAGGGATTAGCAAACTTTTCTCTATACTCCTCGACCAATTTCGCTCTGCGTTTATCCGGATCTTTCGCCTCGGCTAACTCTTTTCGGAAGATGATGTTTACCGCACCTTCCGGTCCCATGACTGCGATTTCAGCCGTAGGCCAGGCCAAATTCAAATCGCTGCGAATGTGCTTCGAGTTCATGACGCAGTACGCTCCACCATAGGCCTTGCGCGTGATGACGGTGATCTTGGGAACGGTCGCCTCGCAGAACGCGTAGAGCAGCTTGGCTCCGCTGCGGATGATGCCTCCGTGCTCCTGGGCGGTGCCCGGGAGAAATCCCGGCACATCCACAAGTGTCACCAAGGGGATGTTGAACGCATCGCAAAAACGAACAAATCGAGCCGCCTTGAGCGAAGCATTGATATCGAGAACCCCTGCCAGGACAGCCGGTTGGTTTGCGACGATCCCAACGCTATGCCCTCCGAGGCGTGCGAATCCGACAACGATGTTCGCAGCGAAGGCCTCATGTATTTCGAGGAACGCTCTGTCGTCAACCACAGAATGAATGACATCCCGAATATCGTACGGCTTTGTCGGGTCATCCGGCACGATCTTATCCAGCGCGGTGTCGGTTCGCAGGCGGTCATCGCCGGTGGGTACAAACGGAGGATCTTCCATATTGTTTTGGGGAAGGTAGGAAAGGAGGACGCGGATCATGTAAAGGCAATCGGCTTCGTTCTCCGAGGTGTAATGGGCTACGCCGGAGGTCCCGGCGTGAACCTCTGCCCCGCCAAGCTGCTCGAAGTCCACATCTTCGTGCGTTACAGATCGCACAACATCCGGCCCTGTGACAAACATGTATGAAGATTTTCGGACCATAAAGATAAAGTCGGTCAGGGCGGGGGAATATACTGCGCCGCCTGCCGACGGTCCCATAATTGCGCTGATTTGCGGGATCACGCCAGATGCCATCGTGTTGCGCAGAAAAATATCTGCGTAGCCGCCCAGGGAAACTACGCCCTCTTGTATGCGTGCACCGCCGGAATCGATCAGCCCGATCAGCGGAGCTCCATTTTTTATCGCCATGTCTTGAATCTTGACGATCTTTTCGGCGTGAACTTCTCCCAGGCTGCCTCCGAAAACCGTGAAGTCTTGCGAGAAGACGTAAGTAAGCCGCCCTTCGACCGTCCCCCAACCCGTGACCACGCTGTCGGACAGGTATTTGCGATCTTGCAGGCCGAAGTCATGGGTGCGGTGGGTGACAAAGATGTCCGTCTCGCGGAAGGATCCCTTGTCGAGCAGCAGATCGAGCCGCTCGCGAGCGGTTAGGCGACCACGCTTATGTTGGGTATCGATCCGAGCTTCCCCGCCCCCCAGGCGAGCTTGTTCGCGAAGCTTTCGGAGGTTCTCAAGTTTTGAATCGTGGCTCATTTGCCATTCTCCTGAAAGAAAAATCGTACTACTGGCCGGCTAAGCACCCAACCCACGCTTGCTATGACCAGCACGGTGGCGATTACCGATATCGGCCAGTTTGAGCGAGAGTAATCGGATTGGGCCAGGAACAAGCGATCCACCCAATACCAGAGTAGGATCGCCGCGCCGCCCCAACGAATCAGCTGTGGCGCCCATGCCTTTCCGAAAAAAGCGCCGAACGCGCCCAAAATGCCCCAGGCCCCCCAGAGGGAGTTGCGGATCAACAAATAAATTGGCGGCACACTGTAGGGCAGGTCAGGCAGCGAAAACCAGGCAACCAGACCGCTGAGGGCCACTATCGCTACGGTTATAACCCCGATGCTAAGCCAAGTTACGTGAGGTGGCCTGCGCTTTGTTTCGGGTGTCTGGGTCAAAGTTCAGGGGGTCCGTGAGAGTATGAGGGGCACTCGTTGGTTCAACGGATGGGCGGGTTAGATGCAATCGAAATGATACTAGGCAATCGTGAGCGTGACCTTACCCTGCTGTTTGCCCGCTTTCATATGTTCGAAGGCCATGGCTGCATCTCGTAGCGGATACTGTCGATCCATAACCGGGTTGAGCTTGCCCTCAAAAACCAGTCCCATCACCGTTTCGAACTCCTTAGATGTACCCATGGTCGACCCTATGATGGAGAGATGTTTTCCAAATAGAAATCGATTGTCGAGCTCAAACTTTGGACCGCTCGTATTGCCAACCGTCAGGACACGCCCGCCTTTTCGGGCAGCTCGGAGGCTCAGGGGCATGGTCTCCGCTCCTACATTGTCTACTACGACATCCACTCCCCGTCGACCATCTGACCGATAAGCCGTCCTGGACCAGGCCTCGTCTTTAGAGCGGTCGATGAGCACATCTGCTCCCGCAGCTTCGGCGATCGCCAGTTTGTCGGCATTTGAGCCTACAACCAATACCGCAGCTCCTGCGTATTTCGCAATTTGAATGCTGGCAGTGTTGACTCCGCCCGAGGCGCCAATCACGAGCACCGATTCTCCCGGTCTGAGCCGACCTCGCGTAATGAGAGAGTGCCATGCGGTGAGGTACACCAGTGCCGCAGCAGCCGCACGCGCGGCATCAAATTCCTGAGGCATCTTTAGTAAATTTCGTTCAGGGAGGGCGATCAATTCTCGGAAGGTTCCCGGGGCGTGCTCGCCAAGCAGCCGCCAGCTCGTACAAAGGTTTTCCTGGCCCGCCAGGCAGTACTCGCATTCCCCACAAAATAGATCGGGGTTGATCACCACTCGATCGCCGACCGTAAACTGAGTAACCTGGGAGCCAACTTCGATAACGTGGCCCGCCCCATCCGCTCCGGGCACGTGCGGCATTTCCAGATCAAGCCCAGGCCAACCTTCCCAGGTAAATAGGTCCATTCGGTTGAGCGAAACGGCCTCGAGGCGCAAGAGCACGTCGTCCGGCCCTGATATCGGCGCGGGGAGATCACCATACTGAATTACCCCGCCATGCTCTCGGAAAAATACGGCCTTCATGTGAGTTCGGATGGGAATTGCGATTCAGCTGGCAGGGACTTCGTGCGGCAGAAAGATGTCCGGGATTTAACCGCTACGAACTTCGTAAGCCAGATAAAGCTCCGCGTTCCTGCCAGATTCCTGGAATGTGTTTCCGCCAGGATACCGCTTTTCAACCAGCGCCATTTCCGAGGATCGTTCTGGGAGAAAAACAAAAATTGTGGGGCCCTGGAGCTCCCAGTTTGGCGGTGCGGTAAGCGGCTGCAGTACGTCGTGACCATTTGCATGGGAGGCGAGGTAGGGAAGAGACGAGTGGCTATAGTACCCCATGCGGCCACCGAAGAAATAGACCTCCACCCCGGGCTCCCGCGCCTCCAGCATTTGGGCCACGGCGAACGCGGTCTCCGTGTTGAGATCACCAAATCGCTTGTTGGCAGAATAATCGCCGAAGTAAAAACTCAAATCGGCCCAACACGCTAAAGCCACCAGGATTCCGACGATCGCCACCGCCGCAGGGCGTGCAAGCGGCCAGCTTTCGATCAACCACTGGCTGATTCTGACCAGGGCTAGCCCCATCGCTGCCGCAACAGCTGGAGCAGCAAACACATATCGCTGGGCGGCGGGTGTGCTTTCGCTCAACGCACCGATCACAACCGCTCCGGAGAGCCAGAGAATGACCCAGAGTTCGGCAGGTCTGCGAAAGTTCAAGAATAGAAGCACAACGCCCATCAAGAACAGCGTTGCAGAAAGCGGCAGCAGCATGGGAGTTTCGGGGACATACCAATGACGAAGATTGGTGCTGGTGAAGGCGAGCGCGGAGGTGATGAACTGCGAAGCTAGCAACTCGGCCGCCGTTTTGCCGGTGGTGAGCATATCGGATCTCAGCGTATCGCCAAGGTATGACACCCGCGACATCGGAGCATAGAAGTCTGGAATATTCCCCATGTAAACCATAGCCAGCGGCAAAGTAATGACCAGCGCACTCAGCGCCATGATCACCAGGTGGTTGAGCCGAGCGCGGACCCCTGGCCAATCCCGTGCAGCAGATACGGCAAGCCAGATCGGGAATAGCAGAAACAGCAGGCGACTGCTCGCATAGAAATATTGGGCAAGACCAAATCCGAGTCCTGCCAGGACGTAGCCGAGGCGGCTGTTCTTGGTCCACCCCCACCAAAAGGCGCCGGAGATAAACGCGACAAATAAGCCATCCCAAACGTTGTTCAGTCCGATGCGGCTGAAGTGGATATGAAAATGGGAAGCCGCGAGCAAGATGCCACCGGTGAGCGCGACCCAGCGATTGAAGGCTTGTTTGAGGAACCAGTACAGTGCAACCACAGTTAAGGCTCCGGCCAGGGCAGAGGGTATACGGAGCGCTTCAGTCGTTTGGCCGAATAGGCGAATAGAAATGGATTGCAAGTAGAAATAGAAAGCCGGAAACGAAAACCAGGCCAACCCAAAAATGTTGTTGCGCTCTCCGTTGGTGAACTCGAGCGCGCTCAGCCCTCCGGATGCTTCATCCCCGGTCAGAAGCCAGGGAAACTGGGCAGTAGCGATGCCGCGCAAAAGCAGAGCGCCAACAAAAAGGGTGGCAACAATCGCCCACTCTTTCGTCGGGCGGAACCGCACGCCTCGTTCAGGTACGTGGGTCAACGAACCTGCCACCAGCACCAGGACGCCCAGCAGCCACATGACCACGGCCAGCTGGGGCAGACGCATCATCCTGGCCTCGCCAGCAGCCAGCCATCCCGCCAACGCCAGCATCGGAGCCAATGCCAGCAAGATGACCTGCGCCTTCGAAATGCCCATCCAGTCGGCTGCTGTTTGAAGTGGCCGCGAGACGCGTTCTGGAATTTGCTTTCGGCTGAAGCTGATGGCGGAGAGCATGAACAGACCGAGGCCGAGCACCGAGTAGATCTGGGCGACAAGAAGTTCACCCTCGTCGAGGTTCATGGCTAGCGTCCTGCCGACGAATAGCAATAACCCTGACGCTAGCAGCATCGCGGCAAGCTCAAGATTAGGAGCATCGAACAGTCTGTCTGCCTTATTGCGCGAGGCTGTCTTTTTCTTCGTAGGTTTGTTCATATGTTGAGATATGAGAAACGAAATTTCACCAAGCGGAACAAGTATCGAATAGCATGCCTCTGGCCGCAATCGCCAAAACGGCACAGGCTCAATGAGGGGTTTGTTGGGGGCGGTTAGCGCAGGCCGAGCTCGTGGCGTGAGATCACCAGACGCTGGATTTCGCTTGTGCCTTCGTAGATCTCGGTGATCTTGGCGTCGCGGTAGTAGCGTTCCACGGGAAGCTCCTTGGAATAGCCCATACCTCCGTGGATTTGGATCGCTTCGCCAGCACAATAGGAAGCAGTTTCGGACGCAAAGAGTTTCGCCATTGAAGCTTGCTGGGTAAATCGCTCGCCGGAGGTTTTCGAAGATTGCTTGGCCAAAGCAGCCTGATAAATGAGCAGGCGGCTGGCTTCGATTCGGGTCTTCATGTCTGCCAGCTTGAAGGAGATGCCCTGAAACTCACCAATCTTCCGGCCGAAGGCCTCACGCTCCCGGGCATAAGCCACGCTTGCGCCGTAGGCTGCTTCGGCGATTCCCAACGCCTGGCTGGCTATTCCGATGCGGCCCGCATCCAACACCTGCATGGCGATCTTGAATCCTTCGCCTTCCTCGCCCAAACGGTTTTCGACCGGGCATCGATAGTCCTCAAACAAGATCTCACAGGTGGCGCTGGCTCGAATCCCAAGCTTGGGCTCCGTTTTCCCAAGCGAAAAGCCCTGCAGCCCAGGTTCGACCAGAAAAGCGGTTATCCCTCGATGTGCCTGTTCGGGGTCCGTCATAGTGAACATCAGAATGAACTTCGCCACCGGACCACTGCTCACCCATGATTTTCGCCCGTTGATCACATAGCTGTCGCCGTCGAGCACTGCCCGCGAGCGCATCGCACCTGCGTCAGAACCAGACATCGGTTCGGTAAGCGAGTAGGCCGCGATCGCTTCGCCTGAGGCAACCGGAGCCAGAAATTTCTCTTTTTGCTGCTCTGTGCCAAACCTTTCGATGGCGTTGCAGTAGAGCGAATTGTTGACTGACATGATCGTCCCATGCGCGGCATCCGCCTTGCTGATTTCGGTCAACGCCAATACATACGAAAGCGTGTCTAACCCGGAGCCCCCATATTGCTCCGAGATTTCAATGCCCATGAACCCCATCTCGCCCATCTTTCGGATAGTTTTGGTGGGGAACTCGCCGCTCTCGTCGTGTTCCGCCGCGATAGGGGCTATTTCATTCTGTGCAAACTCGCGCGCTGCTTGCTGAATCATCTGGTGCTCTGAGGATAGTTCGAGTGATGGGCCAGCTGTGGTTACTGCCATATGCACTGCCGATGAAGCGGGTCGCGCGATTATAGCATTCGACCAAATTACGACCTTGGAGTTTCAAATAAGCAGTCACCAGTCTCTTCGGAGACCAGTTACTTTGCGAAACCTCGGCGGGTGAGCGAGTAAAATGGCTCCGCTGGAGGACGCATTGCCACCGACCCCACCATCTGAATCATCCATCACGCCGAAAATATTTCAACACCTGGTCAGCCTCGCGGCCCTGGAGCTCACCGAGCAGGAGTCGGAATACCTGCGGCGAGAACTCAATCAGCAGCTGCAGGTGATTCGCGATCTCGAGTCGATCGACCTGGCAACCGATCTCCCGATCACTTCCCATGGAGTTCCGTATTCGGCTGAAACGCGTCCGGAGCTTCGCCACGATCGCGCCGAACCGTCGGACAAGGCCGATGCCATCCTGGAGCAGGCCCCCGAGGTGGAAGAGCGGTTCATAGTGGTGCCTGATATCCCCCATACCGAACTCGAATGAGCGCTGAGATCTCGGAACTCCCCGCCCACGAAATCGTTACGCGCCTCAAGGCAGGCGGTCTAACCGCGGAGGCGGTGCTTGAGGCTACTCTGGAGAGGATCGAGGCGGTTGAGGGCGAGACTGCCAGCCTTGGCGGTGATCCAGGCGATGGGCGAGGAGTTCATGCCTATGTATCGTTGACGGTTGAGCGCGCTCGCGCGCAAGCTCAGGCAGTGGACCGGGCACTGGAGGCCGGTGATGACCCGGGCATATTGGCGGGGGTGCCAACTGCGATCAAAGACATATTCTGTGTGAGCGGCACCGCCTCCACCGCTGGATCGAAGATCCTGGCAAACTTTGTGGCACCTTACACGGCCACGCCGGTCGCCCGGTTGGAGATGGCCGGCGCGATAACCATTGGCAAGGCCAACCTGGATGAGTTCACTTATGGCTCGTCCAACGAGTCATCCGCTTTTCTGCCTACTCCCCGTAATCCGTGGTCTTCTGAACGAGTCCCGGGAGGCTCTTCAGGTGGTAGTGCGGCCGCGGTTGCGGCCGGAGAGGCGGCTTTGTCGCTGGGTACGGATACCTCAGGATCCATCCGGCAGCCGGCCGCGTTCTGTGGCGTCGTTGGCATGAAACCCACCTACGGTCGGGTGTCTCGCTATGGCCTGATCGCCTTTGCATCCTCGCTCGATTGCCCGGGCCCGGTGGCGCGGAATGTCAAAGACGCAGGTCTGATGCTTCAGGCGATGGCCGGGGCAGACCCATTCGACGCGACCGCGGCGAAGATCCCTGTTGAAGACTACCTGGATCAGATCGAAGGCGGCGTAAGGGGGATGCGCATTGGACTGTCTCCCGATTTCTCGCGACTGCGATATCCCGATCCTGAAACGGGTGAACTGCGCGAGCAGGCCCTCCAGCCGGAGATCGAGAAGGAATTGATGAAATCGGCTGAGCGCCTTGCTGGGCTGGGGGCGGAGATCGTCGAGGCCGTCGAACTGCCTAACGCCCGATACGGTATTCCGGCGTATTTTGTGATCTCACGGGTAGAGGCCGCTTCAAACCTCCATCGGTATGACGGAGTCAAGTACGGATATCGATCCGAGCGAGAGCCAGAAGATTTGTTTGATCTCTACCGCAAGAGTCGGGGGGAGGGATTTGGACCGCAGCCCAAGCTGCGCATGTTGATGGGGATGTACGTCTCAGGAGAGCAGTATGAAAAGCGCTATTACGAACGAGCGCTCCGAGTGCGGACGCTCATCCGGGGCGATTTTGAGCGGGCGTTTGAAAAGGTGGATGCCGTCCTGGCCCCCACCACACCGACGACTGCCTTCGAGATGGGGAGCATCTTTGGAGATTCGGTCGCTATGCAATACGCCGATCTTCTAACGGTTCCAGCAAACCACGCCGGAATTCCCGCAATTTCCGTGCCCACTGGCATGGACAATTTGGGTCTGCCGATCGGGATGCAGCTGATGGGACCTGATTTTTCAGAGAACAAGCTTCTGCAGATGGCTCATTCGCTCGAGCAGCCGCTGGACTCCAGACCCACTCTGGTAAAGGAGTTGATCGGTGAGTGAGTTCGAAGCCGTCATTGGCATCGAGACCCACATTCAGCTCAACACCGAGTCAAAGATCTTCTGCGCGTGCAGCACCGATTCCTGGCGCGTGCCTCCCAATACAAATATTTGTCCGATTTGCAGCGGGCTGCCTGGCGTGCTGCCAAGCCTCAATGAAAAGGTTGTCGAGAAGGCGCTGCTGCTCGCGACCGCGATGAACGCCGAAGAGATTAATATTGAATCCTTCTTCGCCCGCAAGAACTACTTTTACCCGGACCTTCCCAAGGGTTATCAGATCAGCCAGTACGACGAGCCTCTGGCGCTCAACGGGTACTTCGAATTCCCAATGCCCGAAGGGGACCTGTGCCGGATAACGATCGCAAAGCTGCACATTGAAGAGGATGCAGGCAAGACGGTATACAAGGATCAGCAGCGCCTCATTGATTTCAATCGATGCGGGGTGCCGTTGGTAGAGATGGTGACTGGCCCGGATTTTCGCTCCGCGGACGAAGTGGCGCAGTTTCTGATCAGACTCCGGCGATTGCTTCGCTGGCTCGCGATTTCGGATGCCGACATGGAACGCGGGCAGTTGCGTGTTGACGGGAATGTCTCGATTCGCAAGGTGGGAGAGGATCGACTGAACACGAAAACCGAGATCAAGAACGTCAACTCGATTGCCAACGTGAGGGACGCGGTTCAGGCCGAAATTGAGCGTCAAATACGGGAAGTCGAGGCGGGCGGAATGATCGAGGCGTGGACGCTGGATTGGGACGATGAGCGCGGCGTGCTGAGCAAAATGCGATCAAAGGAAACCGAAGCGGACTATCGATATTTCCGCGAACCGGATCTTTTACCAGTTCAACTAAGCGCAGGCGATATTGAGACCACCGCAACCCTGCTGCCAGAGCTTCCGCTGGCCAGGCGGAGCCGCTTTGAGGAGCAGTATGCCGTCCCAGAATATGATGCCGAGATCCTTACCGATGAACGATCGTTATCCGATTTCTTTGAGGCGACCGTCGCCGCTCATGAAGGGGATCCCAAGCGAGTCTCAAATTGGGTGATGAACGACGTACTTCGATTGATCCGGGAAGAGGAAACATCCGCCGGGGAGCTCGGGCTGCAGCCGGCTGAGCTGGCGGAAATCATCTCGATGGTTGAAGGTGGAACAATTTCCAGGAGCGTCGGAAAAGACCTTCTTGGTCAGGTTCGGAGCTCCGATCGCAGCCCGTCCCAGATCGTCGAGGAAGAGGGCCTGTCTCAGGTTTCGGACGCGGGTGAATTGAGCGAGGTTGCTATAAGGATCCTGGAGGCTAATTCGGATAAGGTGGCAGCCTATCAAGCAGGCAAGATCGGTTTGATCGGATGGTTTGTGGGCGAGATGATGAAAGAAACGGGAGGTCAGGCGGATCCGAAATTGGCCAAATCGTTGTTAGAGGATACGCTCGACTCTTACTCCCCGAAGTCGTAGACACCGTTGGAAATGATTGCCAACGGCATCCTAATGCCATCGAGGTCGGCAAGAGTCAACGTCCAACTGCCGGGCACGCCCGCAAGATACAGATACTCGCTCGCGTTGACCCAGCGCAGCCCTGTGCCCGATCCTAACGGCTCCGGCTCACCAAGCAGATCCCCAAGGTACAGATCCAACCCAGACCCCTTGGTATAAGCAAAAAGGTACGAATCCGGACCCCAGCCCTTCCATTGCAGGGAGCCGGTGTCATAGATAACTTGCTCGCCGTTGTCGAGTCGTTCGATGACCAGATGCTGCTCACCGGATTCATCGGCCTCTCGGAAATATGCCAGATGCATACCGTCCGGTGACACGATTGGCAGCTCCCGTTGTGGGGCAAAGAGATCGCCAGTTGGCTCCGCAATGACCTGAATTTCGCCATTGACGCTCCACACTGTCGCTGGCTCGGCCGCGAAGAAGGGATCCTGCTGAGGAACCGGCAGGACCACCGAATTGTCTGACCACACTGGGAGCGGATAGAAAAAATACTCGCTGTAAGTAATCACGGAGGAGAAGGACAATACATCCGGCCGGAGATTCGCTCCGTTTGCATCTACAAAGCTGAGGCTATCGGGGCGCGCCAGAGCGATCTGGTCGCCGGCGGGCGAAGCAGTAAAGTCGCCGCCTTCGCCACGCGGGAGCAGCGGCGTGAATCGGCCGGTCTCAACGTTGATCGACAGCAGGTCGTCGTTCTTTGCCAATCCCGGACCTTCGAACACTCCCCGCGTGTTGAAGAGCAGAGTGTGGGTTCCCGGTAGAAAATCGATGGTTGAGAGCGTGGTATGGATAAACCCCTCGAGTGGATACAGCGCGTCGAAACTGCCTTCATCCAGCAGTAGTCGCGAGCTGCTTCCATCGAACCGGACGCTGTGCAAGTCTGCGGTGTCCTGATTAGGGTCACGGACGATGTATGCGATCCACTCGCCATCATCTGCAATCCGAACGTCGCTAATTCCGCCTGTGTCGGTTAATTGGACCGGCCCTTGGCCTTTTTCCACAACCCATAGATTGCCATCGTCGGTATAGGCGACCCGCAACTCTTGCGCAACGGAAGCAGTTGGCACGCCCTCCGCTTCTGAGGTGGCGGGAACCGCAGCTGGGGCGCTCGTCGGCACCTCGCTGGAGGCCGGTGAAGGCTGTACAAGCGTGACATCAGGAACTTCGGTAGCGCGCTCAACCATTGGCGTAGGAAGGTTGCATCCCGCGACAAAGAGGCAAAAGAGGGCTATCGGGGCCCACAGGAGGCGTGATTTGGAGCTCATACTCAACGGATACTCTCGATCCGGTTTTGGCGCAAGTCCGGAGTTGAAACCACGGCAGGTGGAACCGCTGCTTGGCGGAGAATTAATTTTCGAGCTCGATGATCTCGACGGTTATCAGCCCATCTCCTTGGAAATTTGGATTAGCCCCTGGGTCCCGCAGCCTCAGGCTGTTTAGAACATCAGCGCCTTCAACGACTTCGCCAAAAATAGTGTGAAGTCCGGTGAGGTGGGGCGTTGGTATGTACGTAATGAAAAACTGCCCGCCGTTGGTATTTGGCCCACTATTGGCCATCGCCAACAATCCTGCTCGGTCAAACTGAAGATCCGAATCGAATTCGTCTTGAAACGTGTAACCTGGCCCTCCGCTGCCTGTTCCGGTCGGATCGCCGCCCTGGGCCATGAAACCAGCTAGGACACGATGGAAGGTTGTGTTGTCGTAGTAGCCCTGGTTGGCCAAAAACACAAAGTTATTGACCGTCTCCGGAGCCTTATCAGGATAAAGCCGCACTCTAAAATCGCCGATCTCCGTCACGAATACAGCTTCGTAGGATTTGGA
>Ga0114947_10000189_pt1 | contig 19122 bp, 14 predicted proteins | sample CR02metaG_FD_99656 | JGI IMG/M metagenome (GOLD analysis project Ga0114947, IMG submission 99656) | Deep subsurface microbial communities from Mariana Trench to uncover new lineages of life (NeLLi) - CR02 metaG | ecosystem: Environmental > Aquatic > Marine > Ocean trench > Sediment ...
AAAAGATGCTCACCCGGATCAAAGAATACGTACCCGGCTATCGACTGCGGGCCAAACCACTCATCGAAGACGTCCCGGACGGAAAGAAAACGAAAAAAGTGACCCTATTCGTCGAGGTGGAAGGAGCGGGGGATTATCTACCGAAGTATGCCGGTAACCTCGATATGATGACCTCGGCGGCTGTGAAGGTGGGAGATGAGATCGGCAAACACCTGTTGGCAGGGACCTGGAAGAAAAAGGATAACGTGGAGGCACGAGCATGAGTGATAAGGTAAAGATTCATATATTAGACAGCACATTGAGGGACGGAAGCCATGCTCTGGCGCACCAGTTTACCGCGGAGCAGGTGACGAACGTGGTCAAGGCACTGGACGATGCCGGCGTTGAAATCATTGAAGTGTCCCATGGGGATGGACTGGGCGGCTCGACCGTTACCTATGGTTTCTCGAAACAGTCTGAATTGGAACTGCTCAAAGCGGCCTCCTCTGTCATTAAAAAAGCAAAACTAGCCGTGTTGCTTCTCCCAGGGATCGGGACAAAAGACGACCTGAAAATGGCCGCTGACTTTGGGGCAAAGGTCGCGCAGATTGCAACCCATGTCACCGAGGCGGATATCTCGGAGCAGCATGTCGGGGTGGCAAAAAAGATGGGGATGGAAGTTATCAGCATGCTTATGATGTCCCACATGGGCTCCCCGGAAAAGATCGCAGAGCAGGGGAAGCTCGCAGAAAGTTATGGGTCCGACGTGGTTTTAGTGACGGACTCCGCAGGAGCGCTTATGCCCCACAGCGCCAAAGAACGGATCGCGGCCCTGCGCGCAGCCGTTAAGATCGATATCGGTTTTCACGGCCACAACAATCTCTCCCTCGCTGTGGCTAATAGTGTTGCTGCCATTGAAGAAGGAGCCCGTTGGCTCGATGCCTGTACCTGCGGCCTGGGTGCCGGATCGGGGAATACACCGACGGAAGTGATCGCTGCCGTGCTCGATAAGCTGGGCTATGAGACGGGCATCGATTTGTGGAAGATTATGGATGTGGCCGAGGAAATCGTGCAACCGATCATGCCCAAGCCCGTCAGGATAGGTAAGGTAAGCCTGACCATGGGATACGCAGGAATCTATTCGAGTTTTTTACTCCACGCGGATCGGGCCGCTGAAAAATTCGGCGTGGATGCCCGAGACATCTTGGTCGAGTTGGGCAAGCTAAAGCTGGTTGGCGGCCAAGAGGACCAGATTGTGGAAGTGGCCCTGGCCCTGGCGGAAAAAAAGAAGCAGGTTCCAGGGAGGGAAAACTTACAGACCTGAACCTCAAGCAGGAGGCTGCAAAGCGTCAAAAGCTACTAACCGTAGATTTACGCCGAAAAACATTTCTATAATTAAGAACTAACCGCAGATTCACGCCGATTAACGCAGATAATAGTCCTCATGCCCTTCGGGCATGTTTCGGCCTCCAGGCCGAAAAGCTAACTGCGTCGATCTGCGGATAATCTTCCTCATTCATGTTGCTAACTTCGATCCTCTATTCTCTATCCTCGGCCCTTATTCTTTCCCACTCAGTCCTCAGCACTTGCTACTCAGCACTGTTCGACCTCAGCGTGCTCTGCGTTGATCTGTGGCTAATAACTCTTTACGGGCTTGGCTCAGCCAAAGACTGATCCGTCTCAGCTCGAGGCTGATCCGTCCTCCGGTGGACTCTGGCGGAGTCTTGGCGCGAAAATCCTTACCTGAAATTCCTATCTAAGTCTTAGTTTTTTCCAACGAGTCTTTATCCATTGCTGCCTCTTCCCTTTTCTGTCCCCTCATTAGTGATGTGCCCAGGGCAAGAGTAATGATTATGAGCGCGATCCTGAAGGTATAGTTCAACGAAGACACAAAGGCCTGAGGGTCGTCGGTCGTCGCGCCGCCGCTCTGACCCGTATAATACTGGTAAATGGTGGTCATTAAGAAAGTAGCAAATGATATTCCCATCATATGGCCAAGATTGAAACAGACCTGTATGGTTCCATTGGCAAAACCGCGATCCACCTTCGGCACCGAACCCATAATGGCACCATGATTGGGTGCGTTGAACAGTCCGTTCCCAAGTCCCCCGAAGGCCAACATCAATGCCGGCAATGCCCAGTGAGAGTTGGGCCTGAGCAAGGTGCCAACCAGGATAGAAGAAAACATCATAATGAGCCCGGCCGTTGCGGGAATTCTCGGTCCGATACGGTCTGCCACATGCCCGCTGATGGGTGCTAGGGTCACGGTGAAGATGGGAGCGGACATAAAAAGAATTCCCATAAACGTGGGTGATAGATGCAAGACCTCCTGCAAATAAAAGGGCAGCAGGAAGCCTTGCAACCCATGGGTGAATGATACGATCAGTAATGTGATACAGCTGAACGTAAACAGGCGGATCTTGAATAGGTGGAGATTGATAATGGGGCTTGAGGCCTTCAATTCCCTGGTCAAGAACGCCAGGAAAAAAATTGGGAAGCCAACGTAGGTTAGAAGCGAAATTTCAGGCCCTAGGGCCTCCCGAATACGGGGGTTCAACAAGAGAACCAGAGAAGTCGAGGTCGCTACCAAGAGGGCTGACCCGAGGTAATCGATGGGCTGTCTCTTCACCAGATGAATGGATCGGTTCCTATTGATAAACGCGAGAATTCCACTCAGAGTCGCCAGCGGTACCAGAAAAAAGAAAATCACTCGCCAATGAATATAGTCGATAATGAGGCCCCCAATGGTGGGACCAAGGAGGAAGCCTGTGTGAAAGGCAGTGGTCATGAGGCCTTGTACCTTACTGCCTTGATCATCTGGTACGGCCTCTGCAGCAAGTGCCCGCCCTACGGATTGGGTCATGGCTGCACCCATTCCCTGGAGCATTCGGAATTGAACCAACTGCAAAATGTTTTGAGACAATCCACACAAGAGGGATCCTACAGCAAATATCCCAAATCCAACCGAGTACAGTTTTTCCCTGCCAAACATGTCACCTATTCTGCTGAAGATCAGCACGAAACCGAGGTTTGAGAGGCTAAAGGAGATGAGTGCCCAGGACACCCCGGCAATATCCGTGTCGAGGGCGTTAGCCACAGTTGGGAGCGAGATACCAAATATCCGTGATGACGTGCCGGCGATAAAGTTCCCCAGCATCGTGTTACAGAGAAGTAAATAATTGATACGCGGATCCACGAATAGGATTCCTTTCCAAGGCCACCATACCGGATGAGCGTCGCAACCGTCAACAAAGCGTGTTATGACAGATCATGATCGCAGCTTCGAGACGGTACTGTCACGGTAGAACACTCCGGTGAAGCAACCTGCACACTGAGATCAATGTTATAAAGAATCCAATTGAATGAAATCTCACAGCCCGACTAGCAGTCGTCTGCTGTTCTACAGTACCACCGCCCTCTGGAACTTGACCAATGGCATGATGATGATATTGGTCCCCCTTTATGCCGTGTCATTGGGCTTCTCTGTCCTAAAGATAGGCAGCGTCATTGCACTACCGGTACTGGCGATGTTGGGAATTCGATTCGTAGGAGGGGCACTCTGTGACCGTTTTGGTGAGCGTTTGATTCTGCAGCTCTGTTACTTGTTTTCCGTGTTCTCGGTCCTTTTATTGCTTCAAGCCAAAGGTTTCGGTTCTTTGTTCATTAGCCAGGCCGTGGCCAATTGTTCCCGAAGTATTTTCTGGACAGCCTCCCAATCAATGACCACGCAGCTCCCAGGACCCAGCGTAGGGAAAAAACTCGGCCACCTTTCCGCCTGCAATCATGTGGGCATTCTTCTTGGGATAAGCATTGGGGGCGCTTTAGCCGCCTTTCTGGGCTATTACGGATCGTTTCTAGTGTTGATAGGTGTGTCCGTGATCTGTGTGCTCCTTGGACTATTTCTTCCCCGTGTGGAGAGAAAACCGAGTGGCAGGACTGTATGGCAGATTACGGCGGGCATTGGACGTTTTGTTCGGTATCCACGAGTGTGGCTCGGCATTTTTGCTTCCTTTGCCGCAGCCCTACCTTCGACACTTACCCAATCACTCTTTCCGGTCTATTTGTCCCAGTTGAACTATGGTGAGCAGTGGATAGGACTCACGATATCAGGCCGTGCCTTGGGAATGATTGCAATAGTTCTGATACTGGGCCCATTGATCACTGCGCCCAGGCTTATGGGATTCTTTGTTCTGGGAACGACTGGCCTGGGCATCTTCGTAGCTGCTAGTGGTCTACTGGACGAACTTTACCTTCTTGGGCCCTGTATTGTTGCCGTGGGGGCCGCCGGCGGCGTGTTGGATCTGTGGTATCAGGTGCAGGCCACTGAGTTGAGTGAGGTAAGGGATCGATCTATGGCCATGGCCACCACCTCACTGGGCTGGCCCTTATCCCTCATCATAGCTCCCTTGCTGCTTGGCTGGCTCGTAGACACAAAGGGTTTCCAATTTACCTTTGTGGTTACGGGAGTGTTCTTCCTTTTGGTGGCCGTAGGAAGCCGCCTGTGGTATTTGGGGGTCCGACAGAAGGCTGCGTTAAAATCAGATTTAGGGTGAAAAGATCTTCCGGTTGAAAAATCGCCCTTACCTAGAGTTCTAGCAGTTGACCCCGATCCGAAAAAAGAGACCGTGAATAATGAACTTTCTCTCTCGTGATTTTCTGTATCATCGTGGGCTTTCCAAAAACACCTATAGGGGAACCTGGAATCGGTCTAACGTCTGAAGTCTCGGGTCGTTGTGCCTAGGGTTTCAGTCGTACTTCGCATGGAAAAGAATTTCGGATCGGGGTTGACTGCTTTCAACTCCGAGTAGGAATCGACTCCTCGGTGAGATCCCAGGTATCTGGAACGAAAAGGTCTCTAGGACTCATCTTTCTCGCGCTTACACCCTGGTTATAACAGTAGGTGAGAAATTTTTCGACGACATGCGAGTTCCTCTTCAATCCATAAGCCCAGGGATCTCCTTGGAAAACCTTTTCCTCTTCATCGAGATACGGGTTTTTCCACACGATACTCAAACTCAAGTCCCTCTTTAATTTTTCCTGCCCCATTCTCTTGGATTGCACAAAGAGCTCAAAGAGTTTGCGGGCAAGGTCAGGATGCTGTTCCACCACAGATTTGCGGGCGACCAGAATATGCATAATCGGAAATATCCTGGTTTTTTTAAAATAAGACATTTCCTCGTCTCGATAATTCTCGAAAAGTCTCTTGATACCCTTGCCGCCCTTAAGAAATGAGTTTGGCAATACGAGGGTGCCAATGGCATCGACTTTGCGTTCAACTAATGCCGAGTCTAAGATGTCAAACGGGTCCTTGCCATTCTTTTCGAGCCAATGAATCGTGGTGCCGTCCCTTGGTTTGACCTCATCCTTGCCCCCGCCAGTATCCCAATGGTGCAGCTGGGGTGCATACCAGCCGGTATTTTTCGGCGATATATTATACTCCTCAACCAGGGTGCCTCGAATCCATATGGCGGCGGTTTGGACCCATTCAACGAACGCGATTCGCTTTCCTTCAAGATCCTCGGGCCGTTTGATTTTGGAAGAGGTATTGAGGAAAATAAAGCTGTGGCGAAAGATTTTGGAAGGAAATACGGGTATGGCGATAAAATCGCTGTTGTCTCTTGAGGTGTAATAAACATGTTCGGCAAAGGAGAATTCAGCAACGTCGAATTCGCCGTTAAACATTCGGGTGAACAAGAGTCTTGGCCGGTCAATTTGAGTTACCTCCAGGTCCACCCCGGAAGGTTTAACTTGTCCATGAATAATGGCCGCTGTTCTGTCATAATTCCGGCATGCAAGGGTAATCTTGTAAGGTTCCATCTTGACCTCCTATTTAGGTAAACGACTAGAGAAGTTTCCTGAACAAATAGATTGTTTTACGTAAGGGCTTTTTCCTCCCTTTCGACCACGCGCTTTTGTCCCCTCATGAGGGAAGGTATCAAGGCCGTTGAGGCAATAATGAAACCCACAAAAAAGGTGGCATTCAAGGAAGAAACGAAGGCCACTGGATTGTCGGTGGTCACTCTAGCAGCCTTCTGGCCCGTATTTATTGGATAGGTAAGGGTCATAAGCAAAGTCGTAAAAGAAAGCCCAACAATATGACCCAGGTTAAAGCAGACGTTTATAGCTGCGTTAGCGAAGCCCCGGTACTGGTTCGGTACGGAACCGATCATTGCCCCGTGGTTGGGGGCATTAAAGATTCCTGAGCTGATGCCTGTGAAGGCTAGCATGGCGGCGGGAACGATCCAATGGGAGTCGGGCCTTAGCAGGACGCCGATGAAGACGGAAATCATCATTATGATGATGCCTGCGGTGGCAGGTATCCTTGGCCCGATGCGATCGGCCACATGGCCGCTAATGGGTGCCAAGGAGACGGTAAAAATTGGCGCAGACAAGTACAAAATACCCATAAACGTCGGAGAGATGAAAAGAACCTCCTGTAGATAAAAGGGAATGAGAAGACCTGCCATGGAATGCGTGAATGAAACAATCAAAAGAGTGATGGAGCTAAAGGTGAACATACGAATCTTGAAAAGAGAGAGATTGACAATAGGACTGGGGAACTTGAGTTCCCTCATCAGGAAAGCAAATAGGAGCGTGGGGAATGCGAGATAGATGGGGATGGTGAATGCGTGTGGCAAGGCCAACCGAATCCGCTGGTCCAGTACAAGAATCAGGGAAATGGTTAGTGTAATTAAAAGGAAGGCGCCGAGATAATCGATGGGTTGTTTTTTTGCGGGCCGTGAGAAGGTCTTCATCTGCCAGAAGGCAAGGGCAGAACCCACAACAGCTATGGGAACGAGAACAAAGAAAACGGCCCTCCATTGGATATAGTCAATAATTAGCCCTCCAATAGTAGGACCCAAAAGAAAACCTGTGTGAAAGGCAGTGGTCATGAGCCCCTGAACCTTGCTTTGTTGATTTTCAGGCATGGCCTCAGCGGCCAGTGCCCTCGACACCGATTGGGTCATGGCGGCTCCGATACCCTGTAAGGTTCTGAACAGGATCAACTGAAGAATGTTTTGGGATAAGCCGCAGAGGAGCGAGCCCAGGGCAAAGATGGCAAACCCTATCCCGTATAATCTCCCTCTACCATAAATGTCACCCAGGCGTCCGAACACCAGGGCCAAGCCCAGACTTGTGAGGCTGAAGGAAATGAGAGCCCACGACACGCCCGCGAGATCCGTATCCAAGGCATTGGCCACCGTCGGAAGGGAAATGGAAAATATTCTTGATGCCAGCCCGGACATAAAGTTTCCAAGCATGGTATTACAGAGGAGTAAATAATTAATGCGTGGATTCAAGGGCGGTATCCTTTCACGGGCCACCATAGCGGATGCGTGTCGCGAACGTCAATAAAGGATCTTTAACGGGTCATCATGGCTGACCTGACACGAGACTACGGCTGTAGCAAACTCCGCATGCAGAGCGCAATTCAGTACTGAGTTACGAGGACTGAGCATTGGGAGTAGGCAGTAGGACAGGGGGCAGGAAGCAGGCAGACATCCGACCACGGATTTGCTGCGCACTGCCAACTGCTTACTGCTCACTTCTCTGAGCGCTATGCGCCATGCGCCGTGCTGTTATCAATCTGCGAGAATCGGCGTGAATCTGCGGTTAACCCCGATCCGACATAAATGGGTCGAAAAATCATCCATGCTGAGCACCAGACCAGTCCGAAGAGTGGTTTGCACCATGTAATCCGAAACTCACCGTCGGTGGAGTTACGGAACAAGCTCCCCTAAGGCTAAAACTCTTGCAGCATGCACACTACGGTTGCGTATCTCGAGGTTTTTTTGTCGGATCGGGGTTAATTGCTGGTGATTCCCTTGCACTCTGTGCTTTTCTATTCCCTTTCCGAGGCTGATAGCTGACTGCTGATAGCTGGTTTTCTGAAGTCGTTCTATTGAACAGTCTATCGGTAGGAATCTAAGATCTGTGTATCCATGCGAAAACTGTGATTCAAAAGCACTGTATGAAGCCACTCAATCCTACTAGCAGTCTTCTACTGTTTTACAGTAGTGCTGCCCTGTGGAACCTAGTCAACGGAATGATGATGATCTTGCTGCCCCTTTATTCTCTTTCCCTGGGTTTTTCCGTTTTAAAGATCGGTAGCGTTGTGGCTCTACCCGTTCTGTTGATGTTGGGAATTCGATTCGTGGGAGGCGCGCTGTGTGACCGCTTCGGTGAGCGTTTGATTCTTCAGCTCTGTTACCTCCTGTCGGTTTTGTCGGCCCTGGTGTTGCTTCAAGCGGAGGGTTTTGGTCTGTTGTTTTTGAGTCAGAGTATCGCAAACTTATCCCGTGGCGTGTTTTGGATCGCCTGCCAGTCGCTGGTTACGCAAATGCCCGGATCCAAGGTTGGGAGAAGGCTCGGCCATCTCTCGGCCTATAATCATGGTGGGAACCTGCTGGGCGTGAGTTTGGGCGGGATCTTGGCGGCTGTTGTGGGTTATTATGGGTCCTTTCTTCTTTTGACAGGCATGTCCGTGGCCTGCGTCCTACTTGGCCTTTCTCTCCCTCATGTGGAAAGAAAACCTAGTGGCAGGACCGTTTGGCAGATTACGGCTGGAATTGGATACTTTGTCCGATATTCTAAAGCCTGGCTTGGTATCTTTGCTTCGTTTGCCGCAGCGCTGCCTCCCACGCTCACCCAATCACTATATCCCATTTATCTGGCCCGGTTGGACTATGGCGAGGAGTGGATAGGACTTACAGTATCGGGGCGCGCCCTCGGGACCATTGCAGTGGTCTTGATCCTGGGTTCGATGATTACGGGTCGCCGGCTTATAGGATTTTTCATCATGGGAACGGCCGGGCTAGGCATTTCCCTGGCTGGTACCGGGCTTATGGAACAGATTTTAGTCCTGGCATCTTTTATCGTTGCTCTGGGAATTGCCGGTGGCGTGATGGACCTTTGGTATCAGGTGCAAGCAACAGAGTTGAGCGAGCCAAAGGATCGCTCTATGGCCATGGCCAGTGTCGGACTGGGGTGGCCATTATGCCTCCTCGTAGCACCGCTACTGCTTGGTTGGATGGCAGACATGAAGGGGTTCAAATTTACCTTTGTCGTTTCGGGAATCTTTTTCCTGTTGATGGCTAGCGGAAGCTACCTCTGGTATTTGAAAACCAGGCGTAAGGCCGCGCAATAATTGGCAGGTTTATTTGAGCAGGTGAAATATACGCCCGACCAGGAAGGCAAAAAATAGGAGATCTCAAGGAACCCAAAATGGCAGGTAAAGGAAATGCCTTAAATGGCCGAAGTATAGGCGGATTTATATACTATAGGGTTGACAATGCCCGCCCTTAACCGATATATGACTGCTTTTCTGCTCCCATTAAGGTCCGCCGTCTGGGAGCCCATAAATCAGTGAGAATGGAGGGGAATATTATGGACTTTGGAAAAATCCGATTGCTCTGCAGCGATATATCTCACATGTCTTTGCATTTCGTCTTTCGTGATTCTGGGGTCTCGCAAAAGCACGGTTTTGACCTCGAAGTTGATATCGCCAAGTACAGCCAGGGAGGGAGACCCATTCGGCAGATGAAGGACCGAGCTCCCTATCTACTTGCAGGTGAGTATGAATTCTTGAGCGGGCTGCATCATGAAACGTACATCTATCGCGCCAAAGGGGACAAGCGGTTCCTTTACTTAGCGCAGACGCAGAATGACTGGGACGACCGGCTCATTGCGCGTAAGGAGATTCGCGAGGCCAAGCAGCTAGAGGGAAAGAAGATTTGGACCAGCCGGGCCCCCTGTGTGGGCGGGAACCTGGATCATGCACTGTCCCTGGCCGGTTTGGATACCTCACAGGTGGAATTCATCTATAGCACGGAGGATAGGGGACACGAAGTGGTCGAGAAGGTGGCCCGCGGTGAGCTGGACGCGGCCAATGTAGACATCCCCTTTGATCTTCAGGGTAAAAAGAGAGGGTTAAACGTTATTCAGCTTCCCTCTGTGCCTGTCATTCATAACACGACCATCTGTGCCAGTACGGAATTTGTCTGGAAGAACGAGGAGAAGGTCAGGGCCTTTTTAAGGGCTCTCATTGAAACCATCCACTTTTTCAAGACAGAGAAGCAAAAGGTGTGCGAGATCTTGAGCCGTGAGCTGGCCCCCCTGGTTCACCTGGAAGGGGACGATGAGGTGGAGTACTTGCACCGGGAGTGGAGCAAGCTGCTCAGTCCCAAGCCCTATCCGCACCCGCTGGCGGTTTGGAACGTGTATAACCTGGATGTGGCCCATGATCCCAAGGTGAACTTCATCAGTCCGTTTGAAATTTGGGACACCCATTATCTTAGACAGATCGACGATAGTGGCTTCATCGATGCCCTTTATAACGGGGGCTTGAAGAAAGGGTAAAAGGGAGTTCAAACTTGTTTAGAAGCGTTAGGATCGGTACAAGTCAAAATTAGGTAAGGAGGTACGCTGATGGCTCGATATATTATGATAGCCCTAACCTGGGCATTGCTGATTAATTTTTCAATCCCGTGGGAAAGTGCTTGGGGTGAACCCAAGCGAGGTGGCACTCTGACTATGGCCATCCGGAAAGACATAAGAGTGCTAAATCCTTTAGTCCGCACAAGCTCAACCGATGCATCGATTCGCGGATTGATGTTCGAGTCGCTGCTGACCCTTGATGAAAAGGGGAAAATCCAACCGAATCTGGCTGAATCATGGAAGATTTCTCCGGACGGCAAGGTATACACGTTCAAAATACGCAAAGGGGTAAAATTCCACAATGGTCAGGAGATGACAGCAGAGGACCTCAAGTTCGCCATCGATTATACCCTTAATCCCAAGAACAGCGCTTACGGTATTAGAATTCTCAGCTCGGTTAAGGGGGCGGAAGCGGACGGCAAGTATACGCTAAAGATTCGCCTGAAGAACCCAAACCCGGCATTTCTCTCCTTTCTCATCAACATAAGAGCATTCTCGGCAATCCCTAAGGGGTCGGTGCCGGAGGGGGTCAGGAAGATTACCAACTTCCCGCCGGGGACCGGTCCGTTTAAGTTCGTCAAATGGCAGCCCAAACAACGGATTGTCTTGGAACGGTTTGACGGATACTGGGGGCATAAGCCCTATGTTGACAGATTTGTTATGAGACCCATCAAGAATGCCACTGTGCGCTTCACTGCGCTACGGGCCGGTGACGTGGACATCGTTGAGCGGACATCCTACGAATGGGTGAGCCAGGTTCAGAAAGGCCGTTTGAAGGGGATCGGTATAGCCCAGGCCCTTTATGCGAACTTAAGGGGCATTACGTTCAACGTGGCCGGCCCGCCCTTTAACAACAAGAAACTACGCCGTGCGGTGGGACATGCGGTGAACAAGGAAGAGATCCTCAGTGCCGCCTTCTTTGGCTTTGGTAAAGTTGACGATCAGAAATATCCCAAGGGTCACACCTGGCACTTCGAGGGTTTGCCGTACCCTGAGTACAATCTCGACAAGGCTAAGGCGCTCCTTAAAGAATCGGGTTATAAGGGTGAGAGCATCGAATTAATCACGGCCCCTGGCGATGTCCAGGAGATTATGGCGACGGTGTTGCAAGCCCAACTCAAGAGGATCGGGATCAAAGTCCATCTCGCAATCATGGATGTTGCCGCCTATAACGAGCGTGAAAGGAAGGGACAATTTGCCTTTCGGTTTCGGGGAGGAGACTTCCGTGCCGATCCATACCCCACGTACTCCCGTCATCTTATATGCGAGGCTGACTTAAAAAGGCGGATTGCCAATGTATCCGGTTACTGCAACCAAGAGATACAAAAACTGTTGAAAAAGGCAGAGTCGGAGTTAAACACAGATAAACGAAGAGAACTGTTCCATCAGATATTAACCCAAATGGCTGAGGATTTACCACTACTCTGGATCGGCTTTATCCCGCGTTTTTTCACGTACAACAAAAACGTCAAGAATTTTACCACTGACGCGGACGGCCGCTTTCGTTGGTCCGGCGGAGGGGTGACCCATACGTGGTTGGAAAAGTAGCGATAGGAATCTTTTGGGAGGTTAGATTTCTATGTTAGGCCGTTACATCATTCAGCGCCTGCTGCACCTGATTCCAGTCTTGTTGATGGTGACCATCATCGTATTTCTAATCGTGCATATCATCCCTGGCGATCCGATCCTGGTCATGCTGGGTGTTGATCCTGAGGTGGGAGCCACTTACACCGAGGAGCAGTATCAAGAGCTGCAAAAGATGCTAGGCTTCGATAAGCCGGTTTATGTTCAGTACTTTCGCTGGCTGATGAGGCTTCTCGACGGCGATCTTGGTCTCTCCCTTCAATCACGGCGGCCGGTGATGGACATCTTGTTGGAGCGGTATCCGGCCACCATTTATCTAGCATTTATGGCCTTTATTACGGTTATTCTAATCGCGCTGCCGGCCGGGACCATCGCGGCTGTTAGGCAGAACACCATTGTGGATTACACTGCGATGGGATACGCGATGTGGGGCGTAGCGATCCCCAATTTCTGGCTCGGGCTTATGCTGATCCTGCTCTTTAGCCTCAAGCTAGGTATACTTCCTTCCATTGGATATGAGAGTCCCTTCGAGTACCCTTTCAAGTTTCTGCAGCATGTATTCCTGCCCTGCATAGTTCTAGGGACATCCATGGCGGCCTCGGTTACCCGCTACATGCGAGCAGAGATGCTAGAACAGTTGCATCAAGACTATGTCCGCACTGCGCGTGCCAAGGGGCTCCCTCCACGGATGGTGATTGTGAAGCATGCAGCCAAAAACTCCATGATCTCTATAGTCACGATTCTGGGTCTGGACATCGCCCGTCTGTTGGGTGGTTCCACCATTGTAGAGACGGTGTTTACCTGGCCAGGGGTGGCCAGTCTCCTCCTGGAAGGAATTTATGCACGTGATTATCCCATCGTGCAGGGCGCAGTACTTATTATAGCCCTGACCTATGTAGCGATTAATCTTTTCGTCGACATTACTTATAAGTGGTTGGATCCTCGGATCAAACTGGAGTGACAGCCATGGAAACGAACTCTACCACTGGCTATCAGGTGTCATTGCCCAGCCGTTCTTACTCATCGCGCCTATGGCAGGCCTTACGGGTCATTGCGCGAAATCGCCTTGCCCTGATGGGGCTTGTGATCATCTTGACTGGTCTTTTTGCAGCTATCTTTGCTCCTTATATAACCACACACGACCCCTTCGAGATCAACATACCAGATCGACTGCAGCCGCCGAGTCGGAGTCACTGGTTTGGGACCGACTTCATGGGGCGAGACACTTACACTCGTGTGATTTTTGGCGCGCGGACTGCTTTTCAAGTTGCGATCGGCGCGGTAGTACTGGGAGCCTTCTTTGGCATACCTATTGGAATGTTGGCCGGTTATTTCGGCCGTTGGGTTGATTCGGCATTTATGCGGGTCATGGATGCCATCTTGGCCTTCCCTGGGCGGCTTCTGGCCATCGCCCTTGTGGCGTCCCTGGGAGGTGGACTTTTCTCCCTTTATGTTGCGATCGGGGTTAACTCGATCCCGTCCTATGCCCGGATAATCCGCGGTGCGGTGCTGTCGCAGAAGGAGAAGGAATACGTCGAGGCGGCACGAATGACGGGTGAAACGGATGGGATGATTATGTACAGGCACATTCTTCCCAATTGCTTCGCTCCCCTGTTGATCCGTCTCAGCCTCGATTTTGCCGGTGCCATTTTGACAGAATCTTCGCTGAGCTTTCTCGGCCTTGGATTTCCACCTCCAACGCCAAGCTGGGGACTCATGTTGAAAGAGGTGAGTCCTTTTCTCGAGCTACAGCCTTGGGCTGCTTTCATTCCCGGTTTGACCATCTCGTTGATGATTCTCGGCTTTAATCTGCTCGGTGACGGTCTTCGGGATGTCTTCGATCCACGACAATATGAACGCTAAAAGTAGTAACCAAAACGCTCTTCTCGAGGTTCGGAATCTCAGAGTCCAGTTCAAATTGAAGGCAGGCATCCTTCCTGCTATTAACGACATTTCCTTCTCCCTGCAAGAAAGCGAAACGTTGGGGATTGTGGGTGAAACGGGCTCTGGCAAGAGCGTAATGGCCTTTTCCATTCTTCGTTTGATTCCGTCGCCCCCGGGCGAGATCGTCGGAGGAGAGATTCTATTCGAAGGAGAGGACCTGCTAAAGAAATCTGATCGGGAGATGCAAAGGATTCGTGGTCGTAAGATCGCCATGATCTTTCAGGAACCGATGACCTCACTGAACCCCTCCTTTACGGTTGGACAGCAGATCTCTGAGTGCTTCCGTATTCACATGGGTCACTCCAAGCGAGAGTCCCTCGAGGGATCCCAGTATGTTCTTAATACGGTGCGCGTTCCTTCGCCCAGGACAATGATGGGTCTCTATCCCTATGAGCTCAGCGGCGGGATCAGACAGAGGGTCATGATTGCGATGGCCCTTGCGTGCCAGCCCAAGGTGCTCATAGCAGACGAACCAACGACGGCCCTTGACGTTACTATTCAAGCCCAGATTTTAGAACTCCTTAAGGAGTTGCAAGAAAAATACAAGATGGCGCTTATCTTGATTTCTCACAATCTTGGTGTCGTGGCTTCTCTTTGCAACCGGATCGGTGTCATGTATGCGGGTTCCCTCGTGGAGTTGTCGGGTAAGACAAGACTTTTTACCAAGCCCCTCCACCCATATACCATTGGTCTTTTACGTGCGATTCCCAGGCCTGAGCACCGCGACCAACCCCTCGCTGCGATTCCCGGGTCGATCTGCGATCTCCTCGATCCCCCTTCCGGATGTAAGTTTCACCCGCGCTGCTATAAGGTAAGAGAGATTTGTAAGTCGGATCCTCCCAGACTGGAAAAGAAGGCGGGGGACAATCAGGCCGCCTGTTTTTTTCCTGGGGAGTGACGTGAATGAGTCTTCTTGAAGTCAAAGGACTGACTAAATATTTTGATTTAAGCCCGGGATGGGTAGCTCAGATGCTCTACGGTCAACGGATACTGAAGGCCGTGGATCAGATTAACTTTTCCATCGAAGAGGGGAACATTTTCGGGCTTGTGGGAGAGAGCGGTTGCGGCAAGTCCACCACGGCACGCCTTATTACTCGGTTAGTCCCGGCCACCAGCGGCGAGGTGTTCTTTCAAGGTCAAAATATCCTGGGTTTGCCTAAGAGAAAGGTTCGTGAGCTCAGAAAAGATATTCAGATGGTCTTTCAGGATCCCCATGCATCTCTCAATCCGCGGATGCGAATCCTGGATATCGTGGGTCGCCCTGTCAACCTTTATTTTGGGTTGAAGGGGGAGAAAAAAGCAAGGCAGGTCGCCGAATTACTGGAACTGGTGGGACTGCAACCAGATCATATTCACCGTTATCCTCACGAGTTCAGCGGAGGTCAGCGTCAAAGGATCGGGATCGCGCGGGCCTTAGCCACGCGTCCCAAACTGATCATTGCCGACGAACCGGTTTCCTCTCTCGACGTGTCAGTACAAGCGCAAATTCTCAACCTCTTCAAGCAACTTCAGCGCGAACTCAACTTGACTATCCTATTTATTTCCCACGATCTGAATGTGGTGGAATATATGGCGGATAGGGTCGCCGTCATGTATGCAGGGAAGATCGTTGAGACGGCACAGACACAGGAACTATTTCACCGTCGCCTCCACCCCTACACGAAAGGGCTCATTGCATCGAATCCATCCATCAATCCGAATGCCAGCAATGAAAAACAAGAAATTCTCAAAGGAGAGGTGGCCCTTCCCATCAATCCCCCTCCGGGATGCAGATTTGACTCCCGCTGTCCTATTCATGTAGACAAATGCAAGACGATTGAGCCGCTACTGGAAGCCAAGCGGTCGAATCATCTTGTAGCCTGCCATGAAGTATAAGCCCGACTTCAGCTTTGCCAAGATACCGTCTGGAATCCTATAGGGTGGGTGTGACATATTGAGGAGGGGGGGTTCTATGAGCGACGATCACCATCACTCCCACGACCACGATGAGATCCAGAGTGTCAAATTGCGCGATTTGACCAGCGTCGGGATCGACATCGGGTCTTCCACCTCACACCTAATGTTTTCACAGATGCATGTGGGATACCCCTCCCTGCACTGCCGGCGCCCCGAGGTACTAGAGCGTAAAGTCCTTAGTCGTTCACCCGTCCTATTGACTCCCTTCTCACGTGACTGGACCATTGAAATGACTCCTCTGGAGAGGCTCGTACAGACCTCCTTTGAGCAGGCCGGTTTGAAGCCCGAGGAGGTGGATACAGGGGCCGTCATCATCACGGGTGAGGCGGCACGACGAAGTAATGCGAAAAATATCGTGGAATATTTTTCTACCCGATCCGGCCGTTTTGTCTGTGCTACTGCGGGACCGAGGTTGGAAATCCTCTTGGCCGCCCATGGGTCCGGGGCTATTCGCCTTAGCCAAGAGAAGGGACTCAATTTGATCAATATTGACGTTGGGGGTGGGACTACAAAAGTCGGAGTCATAAACCGCGGTAAGTTGGTGGATGGAGGGGTCTTTAACATTGGGGCCCGGGTAGTGGCCCATGAAGGTGGAGTCTTGACGCGCGTGGAAAGGGTCGGACGGAGCTTCTTCGAACAAGTGGGTCATCCCGTTTCGGTGGGTGACTCCTTAGATGCAAGGGCGTGCACCCTTGTCTCCAGGAAGATGTCCGAGGTGCTGTTCGGAATCTTCGGGGGTGCAACACCGGCAGACGAAATAGTGGTCGCTCCCTTCACAGAGGCTCCACCGTTCCATGGTGTCGACGGGGTCATTTTTTCGGGTGGCGTGTCCGAATACATCTACGGACGAGAACAGAGAGATTTTGGCGACCTGGGTCCTAGCCTTGGGGATGAAATGAAGAGGCATGCTGAGGACTTCGGGTGGACCCTCTTCAATGGCGTAGAAGGGTTGCGTGCTACCGTTATCGGGGCTTCGCAATATTCGCTGCAGTTGAGCGGAGAGACCATCCATATCCCAGATGTTCACGCACTCCCACTACACAATATTCGAGTCTACCCGGTCAGGGTGGAATGGGGGCCCGATGTGGCGGTGAAGTCACAGAAATCCGTCTTGGGGGCGATTGAAACCATGGACGCGGAGGTCAAAGGGGATCCCTTTGCCCTGGTTATCATCTCTCCACCTTTTATAGGGTATGGGATGGCTTTAGAATTGGCCAAAGGTCTCCGTGGGGCCCTGGAATCCCTGAGTCCCCAGGACCGGCCAAAGGTCCTGGTGTTCGAACAGAATATAGGGCGCGTGGTGGGAGAAGCCCTTGGCGATGAACTCAAGACTCTCTGTATCGATGAAGTGACGCTCTGCGAGCTCGACTTTCTTGATATTGGTAGACCGCTGAACGATGAGACCTATGTCCCGGTGGTGGTCAAGAGCCTGGTCTTTGAACGTTAGATCAAAATTCAACCACCATCGTATCTTGGTCATGTCCCTAGCACCGACCGTCCAGGTTTGACATCTGAGCGCTCTTTAGATAGCAAGTACCGTAATCTTTCAGTGTCAGTCGTAGGTAACCACAGGCGATAACCGAGGATTTTATGAGTTGGAATGGCGGTAAAGTGATAGACATGGATACCCATGTGTACGAGCGTCCAGACAAGATGTATGGAAACTATATTGATCCTGCTTACCGGGAGCCCTATCAACAATTGTGCGAGGCCATTGAGAAACAAGCGGCCGAAGGCCGCAATTATTCCCTGTTCGGTACCCGTCATGCAGTGATTGAACCCTTCGAGGCTGGAAGACCCCTTGGAATTTACGACACCTTCGGTCTCAGTCGCCAGCGGGGTTCGGGAAAACGGGTCATTAAAGATCGGGGTAGCGCGGTTATCACCGAGCCCATTCGGCCAGAGGTGAGTTGGGATGCCAAGGCACGGCTGGAGGACATGGATAAGGCAGCAATCGATGTGAATGTTATCTATGCAACTCATGTTTCCAGCTATTGCGCTCTTAGAGATGTGGGTTTTGAGACCGCACTCTATCGTGCTTACAACCGATGGGTGGCGGACTTTTGTGCTCAGGCTCCGAAAAGGTTGAAATGGACCGTTTCTGTCAATATGCGGGATGTCCAGGCAGGTGTCGCCGAGGTTAAGTACTGGGGCGATCGCGACGCGAATTTGGTGGGGATATATACCCCTCAAGTGGGACCCGGCGGTAAGCTTCTGGATAACCCGGATTTCCACCCGCTCTACGAGGTGGCCCAGGACCTCGAACTCCCCCTTCTGGTTCATCCGGGGACGGGAAGACCACCCTATACACCAGGTAGTTTTGAACTCAATGGAAGTTGGTTCCTTATTCAGAGCCTCTTGAATCCGTGGGCTGGAATGACCGCTATGGCGACCCTGGTGGGTGGAGGAATCCTGGACTTGTTTCCCAAATTGCGTGTGGCCATTATCGAGACCAGCGGGGGGTGGGTCCCCGTGATTGTCGACCGCATGGACTCTCACTACTTGGCCTCGCCAAACCATGTACCCAATTTGACACGGTTGCCACGTGAGGTGGTTACTGATGGGCGTTATGCCCACGCCATCGATACCTGGGAAAATTCCATCGAACAGAGTGTGCAATCCATGGGCGAGGAACTATGGCTCTTCGCGACGGATTACCCGCACAAAGGGACCCAGTGGCCCAGGGGAGTCCAACAGATCGTAGAGTTGCCGGGATTGTCGGAAAGTGCCAAACGCAAGATTTTGGGAGAGAATGCGATGCGTTTTTGCCCAAGATTACGCGACTAGGCTCTTTGCCTAGTTCCACTCTAGGTGAGGGGAGACCGATCCATGCAAGAAGTAAAACTTGCTTACCGAGATAACGACCGAACACCGGTCATTTTTTGTATCAAGGAGATGGCGAACCGCTATTACGGTATTGACGTCAAGGTGAAACAGATCAGAGGCGCAGCTGAGTATGAAGCGGCGATTTTCGATGGCGCGACCGATGTGATTATTGAACGAATGGATTATCTCTTCGCAGAGGCGGCCAAGGGTCGCAAGGTCACACTGTTTTGTGCCCCTGTCATTACCAGCGGAATGGATTTGGTGGTCCCAAACCATGTCAAAGGCATCGATGACCTCAAAGGAAAAAAAATAGCCGTGCGAGCAGCGGGCAGACCCTATACGGTGAACCTCAGACTCAGAAAGATGGGATTAGAGAAGGAAGTTGAGACGGTCATT
>Ga0114947_10000191_pt1 | contig 19080 bp, 14 predicted proteins | sample CR02metaG_FD_99656 | JGI IMG/M metagenome (GOLD analysis project Ga0114947, IMG submission 99656) | Deep subsurface microbial communities from Mariana Trench to uncover new lineages of life (NeLLi) - CR02 metaG | ecosystem: Environmental > Aquatic > Marine > Ocean trench > Sediment ...
ATCAGCGAGATTACGGTTATCCACGGCTTTGCCTTTGCCAAAACGCAAAAGGGCTCGGTCCTGATGCCGTTTCCACTGGACCATGGTGTGTGGAGCGAAAAGGCGAGCCAAGTCATTGATTTTCTAAAGTCCAACTACAAATCTCCGGGGTTCAACGGCAGGTTCGAGATGTGGGTGGCGGGAACGGTGTCGCCACTGGCACGCCAGCAGTTGGCGATCCGGGGGTTTACGGTCACCGAGAACGTTCACCAGCGCGCTGGGTTCATGGATTAATTCGCGCTCGCACTGGGGGCTGTTTTGCCCACCAGATACGTTCCGGCCTAAGCTATCAATGGCTTCGGGCGGTTCTTGACACCGCCCACGGGAAGAAACCCAAGAATTAGGATTTCTGGCCCTATGACCCGGTCGAGAGCCCCTGAACAACTTGGGTGCGGTCTCTCGATCGGTTGATCGTGGGCCATGATCCGGCTCGACCAAGCAAGGGCAATAAACCTATAATCATGCCCCGGCCTAGCCGTAAACGACAATAAACCAGTCGGGGAGGGGGGATAATCCGGTGACTGTGGCGACCCTGGTCGCATGCCACGAGTGCGACCGACTGCACAAGATCCTGCGGGTGCCCCATGGGGGTGCCGCGCGCTGCACGCGCTGTGGCGCGGTTCTCTACAAGGATATCCCGGACAGCATCGGCCGGACGCTGATGCTGACCATCACCGGTGTGATCCTTTTCGTGATTGCCAATGTCTATCCCATCATGACCTTCAAATTGAGCGGCCGTGAGCAATCCAACACGCTGTTCGCCGGCTCCCGGGAGCTCTATGACACCGGCTTCTGGGAACTTGCTGCTCTGGTATTCATGTGCTCCATCTTATTACCGGCCCTGCGTTTGGGCGGCATGCTGTACGTGTTGATTCCGTTGAAATTCGGTATGCGGCCCTGGAAGGTGGAGGTGGTGTTCCGCTGGTTGGAGACGTTGATTCCCTGGGCGATGATGGAGGTCTATATGCTCGGGATTCTCGTTGCCATCGTGAAACTTTCGGATATCGCCACCATCGTCTTGGGAACGGCACTCTACGCATTTGCAGCCCTGATCCTGATGACCGCGTGGTCCGGCGCCACATTGGACCCTCGGGCCGTTTGGAACCAGGTAGGGATCGGGGCGAGGGGACATTCCCGATGACCGCCGTGGCTCTCACCGCGAAAAATGCCGGCATGGTCAGCTGCCACGCCTGCGGCCTTCTGGTCAAAGCCCGATCACTCCATCACGGGCACGGCTCCTGCCCACGCTGTGGGGGCGCACTGCATCTCCGCAAGGCCAACAGTATTGCTCGGTGTTGGGCGTTACTCATCGCCGCTGCGATCTGCTATATCCCGGCCAACGTTCTTCCCATCATGACCGTCATCAGCTTTGGGGAAGGCGAGCCCGACACCATTGTTAGCGGCGTGAAAGCTTTGATCGCCGTGGGTATGTATCCGGTGGCGATACTTGTCTTTTTTGCCAGCATTTTCGTGCCGGTGCTCAAACTCATTCTGTTCACCTTTCTTCTGATTTCGGTCCAGACCAAGTCCGCTTGGCGGCCCCGCGACAGAACCGTCATGTACCGCATCGCCGAGGCGGTCGGACGCTGGTCGATGGTCGACATCTTCATGATTTCAATCCTGGCGGCACTGGTGAAGCTTGGCTCCATCGCCACTATCGAACCTGGTGCTGGCGCGGGATTTTTTGCCGCGGTGGTCGTAATGACGATGTTCGCGGCCATGGCTTTCGATCCGCGCCTCATTTGGGATGCTATGGAGAACGAGGATGACTGACGCCCCCGGCGACACCCCGAGCCCCGATGGGATTCCCGATGCGGAGGTGGCAGAGCGGCGCGGCTTTTCACTGGTCTGGCTGATCCCCATGATAGCCGCCGTCATCGGCGCCTGGCTTGCCTACACCACCATCATGGAGCAAGGGCCAGAGATCACCATCTCCTTCGAGACGGCCGAGGGGATGGAGGCTGGCAAGACCAAAATCAAGTACCGCGACGTGGAAATCGGAGTCGTGGAATCCATAAGGATCAGTGAGGACGGCTCTTTTGTCGTTCTCACCGCCAGTATGGAACAACACGCCGAAAGCTACCTCACCGAGGGCACGCGTTTTTGGGTGATCAAACCGCGTCTCGACATAAGTGGCATATCGGGCCTGGGCACCCTTGTGTCAGGGGCCTACATAGAAATTGAGCCGGGCGAGGGTGAAGCGAAACGGAATTTCGAGGGGCTGGAGAAGCCCCCCGTCATACGCATCGATACTCCGGGAGGAAGTTATATTCTTATCACCGATACCCTGGGATCCTTGTCCGCGCGATCGCCGATATATTACCGTGGCATCCGCGTCGGCCAATTGCTCGGTCATGAGCTTGCCAAAAACAAAAAGAGTTTACGCGTCCATGCATTCGTAAAAGCCCCCTTTCACGAACTCGTTCGCGAAAATACGCGCTTTTGGAACGTCAGCGGTATCGAGGTTAAAGTGAGTGCCGACGGCATGACCATCAAAACTCAGTCTCTTCAGGCGCTATTGGCCGGTGGCGTTGCCTTCGAATCCCTCACACCGGATTCAGCCAGCCCCCAAGCGAAGAATGGTACCTCCTTTCAACTGTTTGACAGCAAATCGGATGTGTCCGAAAGCCAAATCACCGAGAAAGTCTCCTACCTTGTTCATTTCGATGCCTCGGTTAGGGGACTGAGCGTTGGCGCGCCGGTGGAGTTCCGTGGCATCAAGATCGGCTCCGTGCGGGATATTTCATTGAACGTCAATCTCCAGACGCTTCATGTTCGTGTTGCCGTGTTCATCGACATCGAACCTCAGAGAGTCCTCCGAAACGCGCAGCTGAACGCGAAAAGACCATCCCATTACGTTGCCATGAACGGCCTCGTCAAAAAGGGTTTGCGCGCGCAGCTCCAGACCGGAAGCCTTCTGACCGGCCAGAAATTGATCGCCCTGGACTTTCATCCCGAACGTCCGACAAAGGAGCTTATTCAGGGCGGGCAGTACCCGGAGATTCCCTCCATTCCCTCGACCGTGCAACAGATCACGGAATCGGCAACCCGCTTGCTCGCCAAGCTTGAGAAACTGCCCATCGATGTCCTTATCGCCGACCTTCGCGGCGTGATTCGCTCAATGGATGGAACGGTTAAGGAAGCGCGGATATTCGTGTCGGGTATTAAGGGGGCCACCGGTGAGCTGCTGAGAGTGATTATTCAGGTTGCGGTTGCCGCAAAGTCGATGATTGGCCGTGCCGAAAAAGCCCTGGCATCGGTGGACAGTCTCACCGGGGATAATTCCGAGGTAAGGCAGCAATTGGCCACAATGCTTCAAGAACTGACCGACGCGTCGCGGTCGATCCGGCAACTGGCTGATTTTCTTGAACGGCATCCGGAAGCGCTTATCAAGGGAAAGTCTGGCAGTTCCCAATGATGGCAAGGACCGTAACATGAAGGCATACCAAGAACGGAAGGCGACAATGTCAATGATGACCTGGCGAAGACTCCTCGTGGGCATAGCTGCAGCGGTCCTATTGACTGCATGCGCTACAACCAAGCCATCCAGTTTCTATCTGCTGTCTCCGATCGGAAATCCATCGGCTGAAAAGCCCGGCACCGAGGGCGCCAACGCCATCGCCCTTGCCATTGGCCCGGTAAAACTCCCGAAACATATCAACCGGGATCAGATGGTGACTTACGCCAGCCCCAATAAGATCAAGCTTGCCGAGTTCGACCGCTGGGGTGAACCCTTGGCCGATAATTTTGCGCGCGTTCTGGGTGATAATCTCGCACTGCTCGTTCCCACCCAGCGAATCGTCGTCTACCCATGGCGGAGCGGGACACCGTTCGAGTATCAGGTCATCATAGAGGTATCGAGCTTCGCCGTCAGACCCACAGGACAAGCGGTGCTGGTGGCAAGGTGGTCCATATTCTCCAGTAAGGGGAAGAGTGTCGTCATGAGTTGGCGGTCAAGTTTTACCCAAAAGGTGAGTTCCAAGGGTTTCGAGGCTTCCGCCGCGGCCCTGAGCAAACTCGTAGCCGAACTCAGCCGGGACATCGCAACCACCGTGAAGACACTGCCGCGCATCAGTCGTTAGCCATGATCACTTAAACCGCGCCTTGAACTGTCCGCTTCGAAGGATTCTTCACGCGGATAAACGGGGACTCGGATGGAATACCAACTGGCAGGTTAAGAGGTCATCATCGTCGCTGTGGCGGTGTGGTTTGCCGGGACCTTCATCACCAACCGTGTCCCTTTGCTCAAACGCTACAGCATCCCGGTCGCCGTCACCGGAGGCCTTCTATTCAGCATCGTCGTCGCCGTCATCCGCGGTGTCTTCGATCTGACGGTCTCCCTCAATCTGGAGCTCCGGGATCTGCTTTTGCTCACCTTCTTCACCACAATCGGATTGTCGGCGCGCTTCCGGGTGCTGTTGGATGGCGGGAAGGCCCTGGTCATCCTTTTGATTGCCGCGACAATACTGCTTTGCCTCCAGAACCTGGTGGGAATCCTGAGCGCCCAGGCTTTCGGCGCCCACCCGGCCTATGGGTTGTTTGGCGGTAGCGTGTCCCTGGCCGGGGGGCACGGGACGGCCATCGCCTGGGGCGCCATCGCCGAAGAGGCGGGGCTCAAGGCGGCGAGGGATTTGGGTCTCGCGTTCGCTACCTTCGGGCTGGTGGCCGGCGGTATCCTTGGCGGGCCCATTTCCGAATACCTGATCAAGCGTCATGGGCTGAAGCCGACGAGCCCGGCGCGTTTCGTCTCGGGTACCGAAGGTGAAGAGAATCCCAAGGCTCAGCCGCCATTGGAACACGCACTCGCCACCATCATGCTGATCGCCATCTGCGTCGAGGTGGGTGCCATCGTCAACCGGTTCTTCACCGATCAAGGCATTACGGTGCCTGGGTTCCTAACCGCCATGATGATCGGCATCGTCATCGGCAACGTCTGTGACACCGCAAAGATCAAGTTGAACCCCATCGCCATCGAACGCGGCGGCGAGATTAGCTTGCAGCTGTTTCTGTGCATGAGCCTCATGAGTATGCAGTTCTGGACCTTGGCCCAGGCCATCGGCCCCATCGTTACGGTGCTGGCATTACAGGTAACTGTGATCACTCTATTCGGCGTGTTCGTGGTCTTCCGAGTCATGGGCCGCGATTTCGACGCGGCGGTTATCGTCGGCGGGTTCACGGGACTGGGGCTGGGCGCGACGCCGGTGGGCATCGCCAACATGACGGCGGTGACCAGCAAGCACGGGCCGTCTCAGAAGGCCTTCCTGGTGATCCCACTGGTGGGCGCCTTCTTCATCGACATCGTCAACGCGCTGATCATCAAGGCCTTCATTGCCCTGCCCATCATCGCCGATACGCCAATTCCCTGATGTTGAAAGGCTAAAATGGAATTGGACGCGCCGTCAAAATACAGCCCAGTCCAAATGCAAATAACGTTGGCATCGAGGCCCCGCAACCACCTTTACCGAACTCCGGTAATTTTGAATGTTAGCCGCATTCCTTGGAAGCGGCTTTCCCTTTATGGGCAGCCGTTTGGGCGAGTTCCACCATATTGGCGATTTCGCCCACGAGTTCCATCTCAAAGCCTTTGTCCAGGTTGCGGACTTTGATGACCTCGACTAGATCCCGCAGAACTTCGGCCGCTTATGTCCGCTTATAGCCACAAGCGGACATTCGGTTAACAGGCCAATATCACGTTGCCCCTGATTTCGCCGTTAACGAAGATTTCTCAGGGGTGCCGTAGCGGAGCTATCTACGTGGACGCCCGCCAAGGGCTATCCGTTACCCGCGCGTCGACTTCACTTCGTGGACCCAGTCGCACTTGATGCCGGCCTTCGCATGATGCTTGTGTATCGCTTCGGCGTTCGGGGCGTCCAGAACGCAATAGATCTTGTTGTCCGTCTCGCTGAACAGGATGTCGTGGTGCGTGACCCCGAACTCGTCCGGCGGCGCGTTCTGCAACTTGTTTAGCTCGTCCGCAGCGAACGGCTTCATGGGATGGGCATCGATGAACTTCGGCATGGTTGTGACCTCCTCCCGTAGGACGGTGGGTTGGTCGAGTGCCTTATGGAGACGCTCGGCCTGGGAAATGAAAGGCGTTCAACTTAAGTCGGGATTTCCCACCTGAAACCCCTCAGTTCATGAAGCATGACTCGAAGCGTTTAGGTTCGCAACATATTGTTCTCTCGTGGCTTGATTCGAGCCGTCTCATGATGCCGTCGCCATCAAGAGGGCGTTGGAGCCGATGGAGCGGATGAGCGAAGGCGGTAAGGTTGGGCAAATTACCCACCCCTCAAGGGGCGCGGCTAAAGTCAATTTGGGGACGTTAACCTTATGTCCGCTTTTAGCTAAAAGCGGACATAAGCGCTCCTGCACCGTCAGACCCTGCGCCAGTTAAACCTCCGCTCCGGAGGCTCAGGAACCTCGCCAGGAGCTCAAGCCAATTTACTCTGACAAAGGCGGTGCTGGAGCGGCCGAACGGGGCGGTCTCGCCGCCGCCGTGATATCTCTCTCGGTTCCGCGTGGATATGGGCGGACCCATCAGCCTTTGAGCCCCATATAGGTCTCGAGATCGAAGGAATCGACCTGAATCACCGCGTCCCGGGCCGCCTCTGCCTCGCTCAGGCGTCGCCCCTCTTCGTCGTTGATGATCCCCAGCGAGACCGCCCGATCGATCAGGGTGTCGTCGGGGGCTGCGTCCAGCTTTCCCTGCCCGGTAGCGGTACGGACGGCCTCGCGCGCGTCCCGTGCATCGACCACCTGGGAGAGTGCCGCCTCGAGCCGCCCGAGCCCGTCTTCCGTTGCTCTGGGAAGGTAGATGTCGGGGGTCAGGCGCTGGCGCATCCCGTCGCCGTTGAGCAGACCCTGCGCCAGTTCGGCCCCAAGGTCATCGCCCGGCGGCCGCACTCGGGCGCCCAGGGGGAATATCAGGGCCCGCAATACCGCCGCCGCCAGCCGGTTGGGCAGGTTGTCGATGACGCCCAGAAGGGCCTCCTGGATGTTCCAGAGCGCCAGGTCACACGACCATTTGAGCAACGGCAGGTCGCCGGCGGGGTGGCCGTCGTCATGGAACCGCTTCAATGCCGACGAGGCCAGATACATCCATGCTAAGGCGTCGGCCATCCGCCCGCTTATTTTCTCGCGCCGCTTGAGGGCGCCGCCGAGGGTAGCCAAGGCCATATCGGTGGCGAGCGCGAAGGCGGAGCTGTAGCGCGTCAGGCGTTTGAAGTACCGGGCCTCCACACCTTGACCCGGCGCGGCGGCGAGTCCACCTCCCGTCAACGCCAGGACCAGGGCCCTGACCGCGTTGCGGAAGACGAACCCAATATGGCCGAAGAACGCGCGGTCCAAGCGCCCAAGGTCGTTAGTTTCGGTCGCCTCCATCTCGTCCTGGACGAAAGGATGGCAGCGGATGGATCCTAGTCCGAAGACCATGAGCGAGCGCGTCAGGATATTGGCGCCTTCGACGGTAATGGCTATGGGGACGCCGATAAAGCCACGGCCGAGGATGTTCTTCGGTCCCCGGCAAATGGCGGCGCCGGCCCGGATATCGAAGGCGTCGTTGAGGATTTTGCGCATGCCCTCGGTGAGATACGCCTTGACGATGGCCGATAGAACCGCCGGTTTTTCGCCGGCGTCGACGGCTGCGCAGGTCAAGGTCCGGGCCGCGTTCATGAAATAGGTGTATCCGGCGATGCGGGCCAGGGGTTCTTCGATGCCCTCGAATTTTCCGATCGGCATATTGAACTGCTCGCGCACGGTGCCATAGGCGCCGGTCACCCGGGCCGCCAGTTCCATTGCCCCGACGGAGAGCGCCGGCAGGGAGACCGAACGGCCGGCGGCCAGGGATTCCATCAACATGCGCCAGCCATTTCCGATGCCGTCCAAACCGCCGATGACGTAATCCAGGGGCACGAAGACATCCTCGCCGGTGACCGGGCCGTTCTGAAACGGAATGCCCATCGGGTCGTGCCGTCTGCCGATCTCGACGCCCGGGGTGTCGCGGGGAATCAGAGCACAGGTAATGCCCCGATCCTCGGCATCGCCCAGCAAATGATCGGGATCAACAAGACGAAAGGAGAGGCCAACCACCGTTGCCACCGGCGCCAGCGTGATATAGCGCTTGTTGAAGGTCAGGCGGATGCCGATGATCTTCTCTCCGTTCCACATGCCCTCGCCGACCACGCCGCGGCTCTTCCCGTTGGCGGCATCGCTGCCGGCGCCCGGTTCGGTCAAAGCGAAGCAGGGAATCTCCTCGCCCCGGGCGAGACGGGGCAGGTAGTGGTTTTTCTGTTCCTCGGTGCCGTAGTGGACCAAAAGCTCGCCCGGTCCTAAGGAGTTCGGCACCATCACGGTGATGGCCGCGGTCACGGAACGGCTCGATAGCTTGGTGACGACAGCCGAATTGGCGATGGCGGAAAAACCAAGGCCGCCGTGTTCCTTGGGAATGATTATGCCGAAAAAGCGTTCGCGTTTGAGGAAATTCCAGACGTCTTGGGGCAGATCGCGGTCCTGGGCGATCTGCCAATCGTCCAACATGGTGCAGAGCTCCTCCACCGGGCCGTCGAGAAATGCTTTTTCGTCCGCGCTCAGGGGCTGCGGCGTGAAGTCAAGCAGCTTCTGCCAATTGGGATTGCCGGAGAACAGGTCACCGTCCCACCATACGGTGCCGGCCTCGAGCGCAATGCGCTCGGTCTCGCCTATGCTGGGAAGGAATGCGCGCAGCGCCCGCATCACCGGGGCCGAGACCACATGGCGGCGGATGGCGGGAAGGCCGAACACCAGGGCGGCCAGGATGGCCACCGAAGCGGCCGCCACGAATGCCGTTGGCGTAGCGACCCCACCGAGGACCCATGCACCGAAACATAACGCCAGGGCCGAAACCCAGGCCCAATAGCCGCGCCCGCCATAAAGAAGCGCCAAAAACAGAATCACTGCGCCAACAAGGAGGGCTTGGGTCATGGGTTCGTTCCTCTCAGTTCCGCAGCGGCTTTCCGGTCTTCAGCATGTGTTGAACCCGCTTGATGCTGGCGGGATGCCGGGACAGGGCGACGAAGGCGCGGCGCTCTAAGCCAAGCAAATCGTCCTCGCCGAGCGTCTCGGTCAAGTCCGTATCGCCGCCGCTCAGCACGCCTGCCAGGGCCTTGCCCACGGTCACGTCGTGGGCGGTGGCCTTGCCACTCAGGCGAAATCCATCGATGGCCATGGACATCGCCGTCAGCGCGGTTCTGCCCGGGAGCGAGATTTCCGGTTTTTCCGGTGGCGTGTAGCCCTCGGCCAGGGCCAGCGCCCTGGCCTTGGCATCATAAAGCAGGCGATCACGGTTCATGGTGATGCCGTCATCGGGCCGCAGGAACAGGAGGTCCTGAGCCTCGGCTGCCGATTTGGCCACCACGGCCATGGCGATGGTCTCGAAGACCTTGATCACCGGTGGCATCGGCCCGCCCCGCCGGTCCGGATTGGACCACCACCGGATCAGCATTTCCTTGCACCCGCCCCAGCCCGGGATAATGCCGACACCGACCTCGACGAGACCGGTGTAGGTCTCGGCATGGGCCTGGACGGCGTCGCAGTGGAGAAGGATTTCACATCCGCCGCCAAGGGCCATCCCCGATGGCGCGCCAACCGCCGGAAAGGGCGCATATTTGAGCGCTTGATAGACGTTCTGCCCTTGGCTGATGAGGGTGCGGACGGCAAACCATGCCTTGAGCTTCATGGCAATCAACAACAGACCGATATTGGCGCCGACGGAAAAATTGGCGCCCTCGTTGTAAACGACCAGTGCCCGAAAGCCGTCCGGGACCATGCGGATGGCCTTTTTGATCATCGACAGGCTCAGCGGATTGAGGGAATTCATCTTGCTGTGGAACTCGAGGCAAAGCACCCCATCGCCGATGTCCCAGACGCTGGCCGAGCGGTTTTTCGCAAGCGGCTGCTGGCGGCGCTTGATATCGGCCAGCAACAGAACGCCTTCGGGACGGACCACGTTGTGGTATTCCCCGTCGGTGCCAAGGAACTGAAGGTGCCCCCCTTCGGTGCGGTAGAACGACCGGCCCGCCGCCGCCTCCAGGAGGGGGGGTACGGGCAGGTTATCGCGCCTGAGCCGGTCGGCGAACCATTCGGTGCCCAATTGATCGATCAGTTCGAAGGGGCCGTACTTCCAGTTGTAGCCGAGACGCATGGCGTCATCGATGGCAACGATATCATCGGCGATTTCGGGAACCAGCCGGGCCGCGTAGCTGAGTGTTCTGGCAAGCACCCACCAGGCGTATCGGCCGGCCTTGTCGCGGTGTTCGACAAGCGCCTTGAGGCCGCCCTTCTTCGCCGCCGAGACGCATTTCAATTTCGGGTCCCGCGCCGGGCGGTATTCGCCGGTTTCCAGATCCTTCGCTTCTTTGACCCTTCCCGTCGCATCCGTCTTCAGGCGGTAGAATCCGCCCTTGCCCTTGCGGCCCGTGTAGCCGTCGTTGATCATCGTCTTGATCAGTTCGGGCTCCCGGTAGACTTGGTGGAATGGGTCATCGGCGGGCAATGTCGTGGCCATGCCATCGAGAATATGCGGCATGAGGTCGAGACCGACAATATCGAGAAGCCCGAAGACCCCAGTCTTGGGAACGCCGGCGGGTGGCCCCAGGGCAGCATCCGCCTCTTCGATCGAAAGGCCTGTGTCCATGGCGTGGACGACGCCGCATTGAATCCAATAAATGCCGATCCGATTGCCGATGAAGCCAGGCGTATCCTTGCAGGGAACGATGGTCTTTCCGAGGTTGAAATCGGCAAAGCGGGTGACCGCGTCAACGGCCTCGGCCCGGGTATGGTCGCCCGTAACCACCTCCAACAGGCGAAGATAGCGAGGCGGATTGAAGAAGTGGGTAATCAGGAAGTCCGACCGAAAGTTTTCGGGCAGGCCCTCGGTCAACCGGGCAAGCGGAATGGTCGACGTATTCGACGAGACGATGGACTCCGGTTTTCGGGCAGATTCGATCTTCTCGTAAAGGGACTGCTTCAGGTCTAGACGTTCTATAATCGCTTCGATGATCCAGTCACAATCCGCGATCAGGTCCATGTCGTCATCGATGTTGCCGGTTGTGATCAATTTGACGTTGCCTGCCTGCATCAGTGGTGCCGGAGAGGTCGTCAGCAGCTTTGCCACGGCATGATCGGCGATGTTGCTGCCATCCTTTGCGGCGATGTCGAGCAACACAACGGGGATACCCGCATTGGCGATATGGGCGGCGATTCCCGCGCCCATCACGCCGGCGCCGAATACGGCGACTTTCTCTATCGTGTTCAATTCACGGCCTCGAGAACGGTGGCGATCCCCTGACCGCCGCCGATGCACTGGGTCGCCAAGGCGTAGGTGCCGCCTTCGCGCCCCAGCAGGGCCGCGGCCTTGCCGGTAATGCGGGCGCCGGTGGCGCCAAGGGGGTGGCCGAGCGCGATCGCGCCGCCGTCGATGTTGACCCGTGCCACGTCCAGGCCAAGGTCATGGAGACAGGCAAGGCTTTGCGAGGCAAAAGCCTCGTTGACCTCGGCGACGTCGATATCGTTGATGGAGATTTGGGCGCGCGCGAGGGCCTTTTTGGAGGCCGGCACCGGGCCGATGCCCATGATTTCCGGCGCGCACCCGGCAACGGCGATGCTCTTGATCCGGGCAAGCGGCATGAGCCCGGTCTTTTCCGCGTAGTCTTCGCTGCACACCAGGGTGGCGGCGGCGCCGTCGGTCAATGGCGACGAGGTTCCGGCGGTGACCGTGCCGTTCTCGTCGAAGGCCGGTTTCAATTCGGTAAGTCCCTCCGCCGTCGTATCCGGCCGGATACAGCCATCCTTTTCGACCACGCCGTCAGGGCTCGCAATGGCAACGATCTCGTCGTCAAACTTGCCCGCTGTCTGGGCCTTCGCGGCCCGGGCCTGTGATTCGACGGCAAAGGCCTCCTGCTGCCCGCGGGGGATTTCGTACTTGGCGGCCACGTTCTCGGCCGTTTCCCCCATGGAAATATAGGCCGCGGGGAAGCTGTCCATGAGACCGGGATGGGGCATCGGGTTGTAGCCCGTCATCGGCACCCGGGTCATGGACTCGACGCCGGCACAGACGAACACCTCGCCGGCATTCATCTGAATAGCGCCGGCCGCCATGTGGATGGCATTCATCGACGATCCACACAAGCGGTTGACGGTCGTGCCGGCGACGCTTTGCGGCAGTTCCGCCAGAAAAACCACCAGCCGCGCCATGTTAAAGCCCTGCTCTGCTTCCGGGAGAGCACATCCCAGGATCAGGTCTTCGATGTCCTCGACATTGACCCCTGACTTCCGGACTAGGCCCTTGACGACCGTGGCTGCGAGCTCGTCCGGCCGCACTTTCTTCAGTTCGCCTTTATGGGCGACGGTGAACGGAGAGCGGACATAACCGGCAATGACGACGTTTCTCATTTTTCTATCCTCTAGTTGCAGGTCTCATCACTCATGGGCGGCGGAGGCCGACTCGGTGTCCTTGTGTGTGGCCGCCTCCTCCGCAAGTAGGTCTTTTTTCGATATCTTGCCGATCAGCGTCTTCGGCAGGGTTTTGCGAAATTCGATTTTCCGGGGCATCTGGAATGGCGCCAGCTCATCCTTGAGGAACGCCTTGAGCTCAGCTGCCGTCACCTTTTCGCCCTCGCGCAAGGTCACGTAAGCCTTGATGCTCTCGCCCCGGTGCCGGTCCGGGATGCCGCATACGGCGACTTCCCCGACCGCCGGGTGAAGTTGGATCACTTCCTCGACCATGCGAGGATAAACGTTGAAGCCGCTACTCAGGATCAGATCCTTGATTCGGTCGACGATATAGAGATACCCGTCGTCATCCAGATAACCGACATCGCCGGTGTGCAGGAGACCGCTCTGGAAAGCGTGGATATTGTCCTTCGCCCTGTTCGCATAGCCGATCATGACCTGCGGACCGCCGACGCAGATCTCGCCTATTTCTCCCAGCCCGAGGACGCGTTTTGGTTCTTCCAAGGAAATAATCTTGATGACCGTCGCCGGCAGTGGAAGCCCGACAGAGCCCGGTTTTCCAGCGCTGTAAAGGGGATTGACCGTAATGACGGGACTGGTTTCGCTCAAGCCATAGCCCTCCACCAACCTGCACCCGGTCATATCTTCGAACCGGCGTTGGACCTCCGCCGGCAAGGATGCGCCGCCGGAAATACAGAAATCGAGGCTGGAGAAATCGTACTTGGAAATGTCGCGGATCTCATTGAGGGCCGAAAACATGGTCGGCACCCCGATAAAGATCGTCGGCCGCTCCCGGTCGATTGTCTGTAGCACCTCTTTGGGCTTGAATTGCGGCAGCAGGATCAGTTCGGCGCCAAGCCGGATCCCCAAGTTCATCACTGCGGTCATGCCAAAGGCATGAAACAGCGGCAGCACGCCCAGTATTTTTTCCTGGCCAGGCTTGGCTTCCGGCGCCCATTGCGCCAGCTGTTCCGTATTGGCGAACAGATTGGCATGGGTCAGGCGCGCGCCCTTGGGGAATCCCGTGGTGCCGCCGGTGAATTGGAGAACCGCGACATCGTTCTCAGGATCGATGGAGACAGGTTTGGGGTCGCCGTCGTTGTCGATCAGCTGGTTGAAACTCGTGTGACGATCGTTGGCGGGGATGTTGGAAACCTCGTGACGTTTGAGCAGGTGGAACAAGACCTTCTCATGAAACGGAAGTACCCCGGCCAGGGAGCAGACGACGATCGTCTCAAGCCGTCCATTGTCCTCCAGCCGTGGCGCGACCTTATGGTAAAGTGCCTTCATGTTCAGGGTCACGAGAATGCAGAGACCCGAATCGGCAATCTGCTTCTCGATCTCACGGGCGGAATAGAGCGGGTTGATATTGACGACGGTACCCCCGGCCTTGAGCACGGCATAGAAGCAGATCACCCCATAGGGGCAGTTGGGCAGCATCAGGCCGACTTTGATTCCCTTGTGCACGCCAAGCGCCTGAAATCCCTTTGCCGCGCGATCGACTTGATCCGCGACCTCGCGGTAAAGGGTCCGCCGGCCCCGGAAATTGATGCACACCTGCTCGCCAAAATCTGCAGCCGCCGTGTCAAGCAAACTGGTCAGGGGCTGAGGGTCTATGGTGGATTGCCATTCAATGTCGGCCGGATAAGACCGTTCCCAGGGATAGGGCCGTTGCCATTCTCGTATCTCGTCCTGTATTTCAGGCGCCCGACGGCGGCTGAACAGGTCCGCAAACGCCCGAACGGCACGCGAAAGTGAGTCAGCGCGCGGCATCAATGGGGTTGCCTTCCGCTACAACTGGGCATATCCGGCGTCGGCGCCAGGGAGCCGAGAAACGAGGTCACCAGTTCCTGGGTGCCGCCGATGTCTTCGCTGAGAATGCCATGCCGGGTGGCTGGGACCATGTGAAGCATGGTTTCCTTCGATGCGATGTTGTCGAGAACCAGTTTAGCGCTTTTGGGGTCGACGATCGGGTCCTCGGTGCCTTGGATGACAGCGACCGGGCAGGTGATATCGTCCAGACGGCTTTTCATATTGTCGACCAGCTGGCCCAGCTCGAACAATCCACGGACGGGGATGTGTCGGTAATTGATGTTGGGATGCTCCGAGCCGTTTAGACGGAACGGCATCGGGCCCTCCAGGGACCACATCCATTGGACCAGTTTTTGGATGCCATGAAGGATCGGCACGAAGATCATATGGCGGTTTCTGAACTTAACGGGTACGGAAACCGCCGCGACGCCGGCAAGCTTTTGGGGACGGTCGGCGGCCAGCCTGAGGGACAGCGCGCCACCGGTGGAGAATCCGATCAGGCACACTTTCTCGGTGATCGTCGACATGATCTCAAAGCCGCGCCGAACCGAGTCCAACCAGTCATGCCAGCTCCGTTCTCTGAGGTCCCAGGGCGATGTCCCGTGGCCCCTGAGACGAACGCCAATCACCGGATATCCGAGGGAGGCGAGCTTATCGCCGAATTCCCTCAGCTCCGCCGGGGAGGCAAGAAACCCGTGAACCAGGACGACGCCGATGTCCTTGGCACCGTCCGGGACCAGCAGGTAAGGTTCCCCGCTTTCCGTCGCGGTCTCCTGGTCATTGATGTGCGCGTGCCGGGGCCGCGAATACTTTTCCAGGCACCATTCGAAAGCGCGAATTTCATCATCGAATAGGAGCCTCCCCAATGTTTCTTTATCTTCGATGTCTGCGTTCGTGTCGACCGCCCTGTCGACGGCCCTGCAGGCGGCCGGTACCGGCGCAATTTCGTTTGCATAGACGGCTATCGCGTTCTCCAGGCGCACTTCGTGGAAGGCATGTTGCTGTTGAAGCTTGGGCAGAAATCGGTACTTGTCCGGGTGAACCTCGATCAGTTCCGACGACGTCGCCATGTCGAGAAATTGTTCGAACGACTTCCAAACGCCTTTATGGACCCCGTCATATCGTTCCGGGTTGGCCAGGCTCCGATGCAGGTGAATGGACGGTTCCTTCTGGGCATTCTTAATCGAGAGGTAAAGCAACACATGAAACGGTTCGTGGTCGATTTCCGTCGTGCCCTGTTCGAGCAGCGTCAGGATTAATCGCGAGGCGATGTGGCTCAGGTTGACGGTGACGCTGGCATAGATTTCACGGGCGAATTCGTCACGAAGGATACGGGTCCGGCGCCTCATCGTCAGGGACGCTATGCGGTCGATCCAGTGGTCGGAATTCGGTTGCAGGGCGAACAGCTCTGGCAGGCTATCTATCCGTTGGAACGCTTGTTGGAGCACAAGCCGTTCCCACCAGTTCCAGCCGATTCCCGGTGCGATCGGCCGGCCAAAGCGGACATCCATGTCGGTGTTTTTCAGCAGGATATTGCCTTCGATCAGAAGCTCTTCCTGGGCCGCCGGTCCGATCTTGACGCCGAACATCGAGGCGGCCTTGCGCAGGATGTTGTCGTCGTTTCGGATTGGATAGAAGGTGATGTTGCTTGGAACCACCAATGTCCGTTGATGGGCCGCGGCAACCAGGGCCTCGGTGTTTGCCACCCCCAGTGCGTCGACCCATCGCTGGAGTCTGGGTGCATCGCCGGCCTCATGGACCAAAAGAATCCGCTTCTTGAACATCTCGAGCGCCAACGCGACCGCCGCCGCGCCGCGGTGGTGTTTGCGTTGCGCCCGGTCGCTTGGTGAATAGATACTAACTTCGCCCTGGTCATCAACGACGCGGCGATCCTTGATCATACCGCCTTCGGGAAAGACGATGACCTTACGGCCCCGGAGAATCTCGGCGGCGAGAAACGCCAACAAACCAGGCTGATTTGTGGGCACCGCGCCAACGCCGCGCAAAAATTTCGCGAACCTTTCGTTTCCTTCGAACAGTTCGGGTGCGGCGACGCAACGGCAGAAGGCCCCGGTCGCCATATGAATGATGTATTGCGGAATGACCGTTTCGAAGCGGGAAAAGTGATTGAAAAGAAATATCTGGCCGGCTTCGATCTTGCCATCGGCGTCGTGAACCTTGACGTTGATTCCTAGATAATCGTGAACGCGCGTAAAAGTGCGGACACACCACTCATAGGTGCCTTCGTTGATCTCAAGTCCAGGAGGAACAATCACCACAATGCCTTCGGTTAGGAGCTCAAACTATGATTTGATCGTTTAAGGGCGAAAAACCAATCTTTGATGCTAAACATGGACCAACCCTTGGCACCCAAAGACGACAGGTAATTAATGAAAGTGCTTATCATTACACGTGCTATGGAATTGAAATTTATATTGAAATTTATATACAATGATATTTGACAAAATATTAATGTCGCAGCCGCGTTCAGGGAAATGGATGGCTTTGTCACCCGGAGGCGACGACGAATACAACGCCGTGACGTTCGCGGGAAAGCTCATTGCCCGTTGGCAGGAAGTCCATAGGGTCCTCCTGGTTTGAAGCGGTGCTCCCGGGAGGAGAACCTCCAACCCACAGGCTTGCCTGATTTATCCTCTGGTATAGGGCCATTCGAAATTGGTGGCACCACCTTGGCAATCGGGCCGGTTGATAAGGGTGTCGTCCGGCTCGCCGAATTGGTAAACCGGGAATTCGATCCGAATATCGGCGACTTGGGCTTCGGAAATCCGGACATCACTTTGGGCGGTCGCTATCCCAATACCGGCAAGGGTCAGGGAGGCAAAAGAAATGGCTGTCAAAAGTTTGCGCATCGTTCTCCTCCAAGGGTTGGTTAAACCCAGAGATCAAGTTAAGGGGTGCAAGCGATAAACGGAAATCAAGGTGTTTCATAAAGATGTGAGGGCACGTGAAGGGGGTAAGAAGCCATGTTCCCAACACCGGACGCATGTACTCCTTGGCTTGGTTGAACCCCTTAGCCGCCGTGGGAATGCAGACCCGCCCGCGGGGGCTTTTTCACGAGCCCAATCCCGCTGCCCCCCAGAAAGGCTGCGCCGGGATTGTTTAATAGCCACGCACTCTTATGTCCGCTTTGGGTCAAAAGCGGACATCAGGTTAACAGCCGAGGGGCCTTCATTTCGGCGTTAAGGAAATGTCTGCTTTTAGCCAAAAGCGGACATAAGCGATGAGAGAACTGCGGCTGGGTTAGGCCTTCCCTCAAAACCCTTTTGGACTAACATAGAAGGTGGACCAGTCAATGGGAGCAGGCCACCGACGCGTTTAACGTATGGGAATATGCGAGAGCGGCAACCTGAAGGGCGTCGATGCGGTCCTTTGCCGGCCGCCTCCGATAAACGTGACAACGCCGAATTATTCAGGGTAGGGAAATTTTCGATTGGAACAAGGCGACTCGATGTTTGCGAACCGGCAGATGCCGGTTTCGGTGCTGACCGGCTTCCTCGGAAGCGGCAAGACGACCGTGCTCAACCGTCTGCTGCGTGATCCGGCCATGGCGAGAGTTATGGTCATAATCAACGAGTTTGGTGAGATCGGTATCGATCATGAACTGGTTGAAAGTGCGACTGACGACATGGTCTTGCTGCAGAGCGGGTGTCTCTGTTGCACGGTTAGAAGCGATCTGATCGAGACGATCCAGGCCTTGCTTCTCAAGCAGGAACGGTCGGAGATTCCCGAATTCGACAGGATTGTTATCGAGACCACGGGACTCGCGGACCCCGCACCCATCCTCCAAGCGGTGATGACGGATCCAATGATCACCAATCGTCTTCACCTGGACGGTGTGATCGCGACGGTTGACGCGGTGGTCGGGGAAGCGACCCTGGATCGGCACATGGAGGCGGTAAAGCAGGTCGCCGTTTCCGACCGGCTTCTGCTCACGAAAACCGACCTCGTGGAAGAGAACCAATGCCTTGCCATAGAGCGGCGTCTGCGGGCGCTGAACCCAGGTGCACCGATCATTCACACGACCGACGGCGAGATCGATCCGGATAGGTTATTCGACGTGGGCCTCTACAACCCTGCGACCAAGAGTCTCGATGTCCAACGTTGGCTCGATGATGAGAAATATACGTCAGGAAGCCAGGGAGAACACGAGGGGCATGACGGCGGCATTGTCGATCACCATGGGCAGGCCCATGAGCATCGAGCCGCCGACGTGAACCGCCATGACAGCCATATCAATGCGGTGTGCATGGTCGTGGACGAACCGATCCCAGGCGAAGCGCTGGACCGCTGGCTGGGATCTCTGTTTCTTCTCAACGGACCGGACCTATTGCGCTTCAAGGCTATCATCAATGTCGCCGAGCTGCCGGGGCCGATGATACTCCATGGCGTCCAGCATGTTATTCATCCGCCGACGATGCTGAAGCGCTGGCCCAGTGTCGACCGGCGCACGCGTATGGTGTTCATCACCTATGATATTGATGAGCACGTGCTCCGTGATTCCCTGAAGCGGTTCATCGGGGAGACCGTGTCAGCGGGGGATTCATAGGCGGGTATCGGTTGATTTAAAGAAGGAGATGCCGGGCTCTCCGATTCTTTCCTAGGGTGATTTGATTTAGAATTTGGCAACTGGTCAGGCGGGGGAGGTGAAGAATGCCGGATACAACTCTGGTAGTGCAGGGGGGCACGCTGATCGACGGCACCGGCCGGCAGCCGGTCGAGAAC
>Ga0114947_10000195_pt1 | contig 18956 bp, 14 predicted proteins | sample CR02metaG_FD_99656 | JGI IMG/M metagenome (GOLD analysis project Ga0114947, IMG submission 99656) | Deep subsurface microbial communities from Mariana Trench to uncover new lineages of life (NeLLi) - CR02 metaG | ecosystem: Environmental > Aquatic > Marine > Ocean trench > Sediment ...
CTCGATCGCTGCGGGAATCATTCCCGCTCCAAGCGGAGTCGCTCCAACGTACGGCCTAAGTACGCCTCCGCCCAGCCTGTCCTGAGCGAGGTCGAAGGATCGACTTCTCGCGCGCCGCTCGGCTGAGCTCGCGCCGAAACCTCGCACCTGGAACCTTTTTGACCGGGCTGCGAATAAGGTTTTTCAACATCCTGTTAGAGGTAAGAGGTCCGATTTAAATAGTCCAAGAATGCCCTCCATGGCCGGAATTTGGACAGATCCAGTCAATTTCTTGGAACAAAACTCCACCACCTGATCACAATGCCCACTAGGCCTGGAAGGCACATATTTTGCTCCATTATCCCCATATCTTCACCTTTTGAAATTCGTTAAGAGGAACGAATCCAAAGAAATGTTTGCCTTCTACTTCGGAATTTCCCTCTTCGCCAGTGCCAGTATCACGGCCATTGCCTTTGGGATCTTTGCCGTCTTCGAGCTCATTGCGATTTTTCTACTTACGGGTATCTCCTTTGGAATAGGACCCATTGCCTATCAGTCGGAGTACCCTCTGTCCAACCCAACCAGGGCCTCCGGCGGGAAACTCGTCAAGCTCGATACCACCCAGATCAAGTTCATTTACCCGAACTTTTGCATCTTTAGCCCCAGAATTCGACTTTTTCCTGCGGACTTTAAGTTTTATTGGCTCGCTCCACTCAAGGGCACGATTGAATTGACGGGTTCCATAGCTAAAATAAAAGTTCGCAGGGCCATCGGACCCTTTGGGTTTCTGCTGGCCTGGCTTACGGTCTGGTCCGTGGGATCTTTAATGAGCGCAGCGGCCAGTGAGTCAGGCTCATCGGATATGTTTGCCTTTCTCCTCATTGGTTGGATTCCATGCATCACTCTTTTGTTCCTTGAAAAATGGCTAGGTCGTAAAGTCGGGGAGTCCACGGCGAACGAAGTCATGGCCTATTTCACGCAGAAATAGGTTTAGCAAGACGCTAATCAGGCCTACCTCCGAACACTTTCGTTCTGAAAGCTGATCAACCTGCCCTGAAACACCCCTGTGGGACGACGCAGCTTTTCTTCTTCAACTCGCTTGACTGAAGAAGAAAGATGTTATAACAATTTAGCGCTTTGCTCTTCCGCCTCTGACATGGGAGCTTGCAGCAAAGGACAAAGTCAAGAGCCTGATAATTTGACAGCCGCTCCCGGAACAATGCCCAAAATTAAAGAATAGGACTAACGTCACAATCTCGCTCAAAGAACCGGAGGGGAAGCATGAAAGCCGACTTTGAGGGCATTGCCTTTTCGACCCCTTACGAAATTGCTGCTGTCCGACCCTTGAGAGAAACGAGCCTAAAAGAAAGGGAAGAAACCCTTAAAAAGGCTCACTACAATACTGAGCTCGTTCCTCAGGACATGGTCTATGTAGACTTAAAATCTGACAGTGGTGTTAGCTCTCTAATCACCTCGCAGATTTCGGCGATGATGGGGGTGGGACCGTTGGAAGGGGCTCCAGAACTGGCAAGAGAGGCCCATCAAGAACTTGACTCACTCTCTAGGCGATTCAGAGATCTCTTTGGTTACCCCTTTGTGGTTCCCTGTACTCAAGGCAGGGCTGCGGAGAAGATCTGGACCAAGCTCCATGTCCGAGAGGGGACCGTTGTTCCCGGGAATATGCTGTTTCCATCCACCCGGTTTCATATTGATTCCAACGGAGGAAAGTTTGTCGACGTTATTTCGGAGCAAGCTTATGACCTCTTCTCCGACGACCCATTCAAGGGGAACGTGGATGTCGCCAAGCTGGAGGCAGTAGTTAAAGAAAATGGACCCCAAAAGGTATCCTGTGTTTATGTTGAGCTCTGTGTGAATTCCTGCGGCGGGCATCCAGTATCCGTCGGCAACCTCAAGGAGGTTAAGGCATTATTGCAGCAGCATCAAATCCCGCTCTTCCTCGATGCCTCGAGGATACTGGAGAATAGCTATCTAGTTCAGCAGAGAGAGGAAGGGTACCGAGACCGGCCCGTTGGTGAAATCGTTCGAGAGATTTGCTCTTACTCGGACGCCTGCACTTTAAGTGCGATGAAGGACTTTTTAGTCCGCCAGGGAGGCTTCATCGGCACCCGAGACGAAAAAAGCTTTCAGGGAGCAAATATCCAGGCGTTCCTGGAGGGAGCCCAGTTATCCGGTCCCGCCCTGGCAGCACTGGAAGTCTCTCTTCATGAACTGTCCCGTAGCGACCAGTACGCCACAAACCGGGTCGAGCAAGTGGGTTATCTTTGGAAAATGTTGGCGGAGACAGGGGCCCCCGTCCTTCGCCCCCCCGGAGGGCACGGCGTGTTTATTGATGCGAAGAAGTTTCTTCCCGCACTTTCGGCGGAGTCTCATCCGGCAGAGGCTTTGGCTGCATTTCTTTATTCCGTCTCAGGTATTCGAGCTACCAAAGGCCCACCCCTCACCCCGGATCAAACCGCTAGAGGAATCGATTTGCTACGTCTGGCAGTGCCGGCTCACAGGTATGGTCAAGGCCACATGGATGATGTGGCTAAGGCGATCCTCTATACCCTCTCCCACAAGGATGAAATAAAGGGACTCAAAAAACTCGAAATTGCCGGAAGGGCCAGATTCGAACCACCACTGTTTACTCTGGAGGATTGATGAAAGACTCCCCACAACAAAACCATCCTTACGTCTTCCAACACCTGGGTGCGATATTCTTCAACCGGGTTCAAGAGTTGGGCGAGCGCCCCTTTCTTAAATTCCAGAGTGAGACTCGTTTCGAGGAAATCTCCTGGAAGGATTTCGGTTCCAAGGTGCGTGAGACGATTCTTGGACTTTATTCCTTGGGTCTTCAAAAAGGGGACCGGGTCGGCATACTGTCGGAAAACAGGCTGGAGTGGTTTTGTGCTGATACCGCTACCATGGCTGGGGGCCTGCCGAACGTGGTTATCTCACCGCTCCTATCAGATAGGATGATTCTGAAAACTCTTGGTCACTCGGGAGCACGCGCAGTTTTTGTCGAGAACAAGCATAGCCTTGACAGGCTTCAAAGACTCAAGGGACAACTTCCATGCCTAGCTAACATCATCGTAATGGAGAAGCAGGATTCTCTTCCGCCGGATACCCTGACCCATGACGGACTTCAGTCTCGGGGGAGGACGGTGGACGAGAGGCGTTTCCAGGAGATTCTTGCATCGGTCCGTCCGGATGATATTGCCTCGATCATGTACACTTCGGGCTCCACTGGCGAACCGAAGGGGGTGATGCGGACGCAAGAGAACATGCGGTCCAACATCCTGGGAGAGGTGGAGTGTCTTCCGTGTAAGCCAGAGGAAATCTTCCTGGTTGTCCTTAGCCTTAGCCACCTGCTAGGGAGGTTTGGCTTCCATAAGAGTATGGTGACTGGCCGAACCATGGCATTCGTGCAAGCGACTGAGGGAAACGTTGACCTCAAAATCATCCAAGCCCTGTCTCCAACGATCATGACCCTGGTCCCCAGGGTGACGGAGAAGATTTTGAAAACCATCCTTGCGGAAGGAAAGAATCAGCAGCATTGGGAGGCCATCGAAGCCTTGGATCAAGCAAAGGCCATGCGAGGGACCGTGACCGCCAACGAAGATCAACAGTATGAGGAGATGAGGCTCTCTCTCAGGGATTCGGTAAAATTTTTACTTGGAGGAAGGATTGAATTCATCACATACGGAGGCGCGCCCATGCCCCCCAGGATCATCCGTTTCTTTGAAGTGATCAGGCTCCCGCTGGTCGGCAGCTACGGCACAACGGAATGCGGAGGTATTTCAATAAGCGGTATGGGCGACTTCCGCCCCGGCAGTGCAGGAAAACCGTTCCCCAATGTAGAACTCAGTATTGCCGAGGACGGGGAAATCCTGGTGCGAGGCCCGGCGGTGTTTCCAGGTTACTTTGAAAACCCACAGGCAACGCGTGAGGCCCTTGACCCTGACGGGTGGAACCATACGGGTGATTTGGGAAAAATCGATCCGGATGGTTACCTATTCTTGGTGGGAAGAAAGAAGGACGTCTTTAACTGCTCCGATGGGTCAAACATCTATCCCGGCTTCATCGAACTTCTCCTGGAACAGGATTCGTTGATCCGCCAGGCGGCGCTTGTGGGAGACCGCCGGCCATTTATTGCGGCCCTGATTGTTCCAGATCGAGGGAGAATAGCCACAGAACTCGACAAAGAAGAGTCATCTCTGACCGATGATGACATTCAAAGGATACTATGGCATCGAGTTGAAATGATTAATGAAGGGTTGGAGCACTATGAGCAGATCCGTAAGATGACTGTCCTAAAGGGAGAGTTTTCAGAAAGAGTTAGGAGCATTACCGCCTTTCAGAAGGTAAAGGTGGACCGTAGAGAGCTAGGAGAGATTTATCGAAGGGAGATCGAAGAAATTTACAGCCGTTCCTTTGAATAGCGTTCGGACTCATGAGCGGGTCACTTCGATTCGCAACCTCCTTACTTGGGAAGCTGTCCTAGCTTGCTTGTTTGTGCATGGGCGGTTAAAGCGAAAAAAACAAGTCTTAGGCTGTAGCCTAATCAATTACATGAGTGCAAATTGGATGAGAAAGAACTGAAGACAGAGATTGCGCGAATCCTGAATAGGATCCCCAGGGAATTCCGCCGCCGCCTTGAAAATGTGGCAATCGTAGTCGAGAAGAGGCCTAAGAAGAATCAGTTGAAGGCCTTGGGGCTCGACCCGCGTCGTCATACGCTCTACGGTCTCTACGAAGGCACCCCGCTACCTGAACGCTCTGCAGTTTATCCACCACTCCTGCCCGACAAGATCACCATCTTTTCCGAGACCTTGATGCTCGATTTTCCAGATCCTGATGAATTGCGAGAGCAACTCCGTGCGACGCTCGTTCACGAAATTGCCCACTACTTCGGAATGGATGAGAGCGAGATTCGCGATCTGGGTTATTGAGATCTCTGGGCCCTTTTCCCTTGAACTACTAGCCGGTTTCGCACTTTTGACTTCTTTCTAACGCCCCGTTATGAGAAATGAAAATGCCGCTTACAACGAGCAGGCGGGGAATATTCCGTTGATCTCGATGTTTTCGCCTACATTGCCGAGACGGATTATGTAAAATACTCAAACTACCTATCTCGCGAGGGGCAAAGGGCTTGACGACGAGTTGGTTCGGGCGGCCGAGTCCAGAGTCAAGGAGTGGAGAGAGCAGCAGGCGCTCTACCTGCCAGAGTTTCCGGCTGACACGATTGGAGAGCTCCGGGGTTCGTTGGATTACCCGCCCCCCGGTTCTCCCTCATCGAATACATGATCAAGGAGGGACTTGTAGCTGGCGTGAGCCTATGCTGACCCGTGAGGGCTTCTCCAAAGATCACGGAAACGAAGCGCCACCACCTGCTCGTAGGGCACCGGGCCAGGCAGCAAACCAACTGATTGTGCAAAGCGGTTAAGTTTAACAACGGCATCTTCCGAGATGACAGGATCGTAAAAAGGAGAGTCCCGCTCCACAAGGGTCTGAATGAGTGCCGCAGCCTCTGGAGGGAACCGGCGCTGTCCCACCTCCGCGGCCCTGGCTGGCTCCTCACGAAGTGCCCTTTGGGTTTTCACAATGGCCCGGACAGCGGCCGCGATGCACTCCGGATCGCGCGCGATCAATGCATCGGTGGTAGCGAGCCCTGCGAAGGTAAAGTGACGGACCTCGGCAGGGTCATCGCCGCGTCGCACATCGAGAAGAATTTTTCCTACCCCTCGCCTCACCGCAGTCTCGCTCCCCATGGCATTAGCCCAGAAGCCATCCACCTGGCCTGATTCAAGGGCCTGTGCCGCAAAGACACCAAAGGAAACCTTGGCACCATCGGTGCCCGGAGGATGCACGATCTGTACACGGTCTCGATGAGCGTCGATCCCAGCATCGATCAGCAACTGTTTGAACAAGAGGTCGGGCCCATGGGCCGCTGCAATGCGGAGCCCCTTCAGTGCACTGATGTCTCCCCGCTTCGCAGGGAGATCGCAACGGACAACGAGCAGATGGGGCGTCCCCTGGGACAGGGCAACCACCAGCTTGACCCCTTTCCAACTGGGAAACGCCGTCAGGAGATCGTACACTGTGCCCGCGATCATGGCATCGGCCTTGCCGTCTCTGAGCGCCCCGGTTGCCGTCAGCTGGGGGAACAGCTCCACGTGAGCATCCAGACCTTCGGCCCTGTAGAACCCTAGCTCCTCCGCTGCAAGGGCGGGGAAACAGGTGTTGCTCACGAGGTCCACGGATGCAATGCGCATAGGTTTCTCGTCTTCCTCATCCATCCCATAAAGATTCGCCTTCGTTATGCTTTCTCGTTTAAGAAGTCAAAAGGACTTCACCCGGCGTGAATTTAAATTGCGACGTCAGCCAGCACCGGAGCATGGTCAGAGGGCCGCTCCCAGGCTCGCATGTCGCGGTCGATGGTACAGCTCTTGCAGCTCTTCGCGAGTTCCGCCGACAGTAGGATATGATCGATGCGCAGCCCCAGGTTTCGCTTGAAGGCGTTCATACGGTAGTCCCACCAGGTGAAGCCTCGGTTACCCTGTTCAAAAAGGCGAAAACTATCCGTCAGCCCAAGCTGGAGCAGGGTTTTAAATGCCTCGCGCTCCGGAAGACTGAACAACACCTTCCCGTCCCACACCTTTGGGTCATGGACGTCACGCTCTTCGGGCGCAATGTTGAAATCACCCAGAACAGCAAGGCGTGGATGGGCCGCCAGCTCGTCTTTGAGCCATGAGGTGAGCCGTGTGAGCCACTCCAATTTGTATTGATACTTGTCGGACTCAACGCTCTCACCGTTTGGGACGTAGACGCAGATGGTGCGCACACCGTTTACCGTAGCGGCAACAACGCGTTTTTGCGGATCATCATAGCCAGGGATTCCTACCTGGACATCTTCCGAGGAAGTTCGGCACAGGATCGCAACACCGTTATAGGTCTTTTGACCCGAATAAACGGGCTGATAGCCCGCAGCCACGATCTCGTCGGTTGGAAATTTCATGTCCTCCAGTTTGGTCTCCTGTAGACAGAGGGCGTCGGGCCCATGGGAAGCCAGCCAGTCCTGGACCTGTGGCAACCGGACCTTGAGTGAATTGACGTTCCAGCATGCGAGTTTCATCGAGAACCTCGAACTTGTAACGAAATTGTTTTTTTAAATCTCGGGTTCCAAAATTTCCAGACCATCGAAACGATCTATGAGAAAGAGCATTGCGTCATCGCGGCGAAAGACATCGTTGCTCATGGGTGCCTTCTGGCCTTTACCAGGGCTGGGGACATAGTAACCGATTTCCTCCGGCGCATAGGGATTGGAAATGTCCAGCATGCGAAGCCCAGCCGAAAAATAGGTGACGAACAAGATGTTGTCATAAACCTGCTCCGCAGGCTGGTGCGCACCCACCTTGCCAGGGGCATCGACGCGGGGAAGAAAATGGGTCGAGATGGGAATAGGATGTTCCTCGTCCGTGATATCAAAGAGCCAAAGGAAGGCCGGAGGATCCGGTTGCTTCTTCACGGCCTCTTCATCGGCGACAACGAGAATGTCCCGATCCATGAGTTTCCAGGGGATGGGTAAGGTCGTGTGGGTCGGAGAGGGAAAGGGCGGGTTCGTATCGAAGTGACTCACGAGTTTGGGCCGGCTCATATCCGATATATCCAGGATGACGATCCCCCCGTGCCAGTAACTCACGTACAGCCGATCACCATTTCGAATGGGATGATGGCAGCGGGTGTCCGTACCCTCCCAGGTCGGGGTTTCACCACCCGCAGTCCACTGCCCTGGCATCCACCAGCGACCCACTTCTTCCGGTTTGGCAGGGTCTTTGAGATCGAGGATCAAGACGATGTTACCCACATAACCTTCCATCATTGGAGAGAGGTAAGCGTATCGGCCATCAAAGGTGAATCGATGCACACCTCTGCCCGCCGCCTTAAAAAAGGCAATCTCACGCGGATGGGACTTGTCGGAGATGTCGAAAATCTTCAGCCCGCCCTGGCCCGTTTGGGACCTCTGGTACCTTTCATAGTTGACCAGCATGACGTCCCCGCTGACCCGGACCTTATGGGAATGAATTCCGTCGGGGACCTCCAGCTGAGCCACCACCTTTGGGTGCTTGAGATCCCTCAAGTCAAGGATGGAAGTCCCGTGAGGCGGGTCGATATGACCTACGTAGCCATATCCGTTCTCCACGGTAACCAACCCTCCCCCCGGAAGGTCTGTCCTCCCCACCTGCTTGATCCTCTTGCTCGCACCCGCCATGAGTGATTCTGTGCTTACCATGTTTCTTCTCCTGTCTCTTGAATGACTATTCCCTTGCCTTGAAGATCTTTTCAGCGGTGATCGGCAATTCGAAAAGCCGTACTCCGATGGCATCGTCCACGGCGTTAGCGATGGCTGCCGGCGGGGTAACATTGGCATGCTCCCCGATGCCTTTCGCATTGTAGGGACCGGGCCCCCCATCGGATTGGACCATCACCGTCTTGAGCCTCGGAATATCGACGATATTAGGAATCTTGTACTCCCCAAAATTCTGTGTGGTGATCTTGCCGTTGTCATCCACCAACTCCTCCATCAAGGCAGTGCCGATAGCCATCACCGTACCACCGTCGATCTGGCCCTGATGGCCAAGTGGGTTAATGATGGTCCCCACGTCATGCGCGGTAACAAAACGGTGGAGCTGCACCTGCCCCGTTTCGGGATCCACCTCCACCTCCGCCACCTGCGCAACGAATGAAGTGGACGTCCTCTCCCTGGGGACCTCCAGCTCTATATTGACGGTGATGGGGCCGTTTGTCGCCTCAACCACCTGCCTGAGCCCGAGCGCCTTGCGGCGGTTCCCCCGGCTCGAGAATTGACCCGCTTTATAGACCACCTCTTCCTCCGCACATTGAAGCATCCGGGCAGCCTGCGCGATCAATCTCCCTCTCATCTCCCCGCACGCCTGGATCGCCGCATGGCCACCGATATTGGTTGAGCGGCTCCCACCGAAGCCGATATCGACGCTGTAGGGCACTTCTGCCGTGTTGCCGATTCGACAAGCCACTTGATCCACTGGGACGTCCATTTCCGACGCGACGGTCTGGCATAAAACATTTCGCAGCCCCGTTCCCTGATCACCGCTGACGGTGAAGACAGTGAAGGTGCCATCGAGTTCTGCAGTGAGAAGGATCCAACCTTTGCCGGCCCCCATCCCCCGCTCATACATGGCGACGCCGCGGCCGTAGTTGGGGCCGGGCTTGCGCTTTTTCCATCCAGCCGCATCCAGGGCCGCCTGCAAGGTCTCACGCGCCTTCACTCCACGCCAGGGTCTACCCAGGGCGTTCTCGTCGCCCTCACCCACCAGGTTTTTCATCCGAAACTCCGCTGGGTCCATGCCGAGCTCCTTGGCGATGAGATCCATGTGAGACTCCACGGCAAACATCACATGGATCGCGCCAGGTGCCCGCCAAAATCCGCAGGGCACCGTGTTCGTGTAAACCTGGAATGCCTCCATGGAGGTGTGGTCAATTCGGTATGGTCCCGCCGTGCCTGCGCCCCCGATGCTACCCCGGCCAGGCTTCTGTCCTACGTATGCGCCGGTGCCATGGACCGCCCTGAGATAACGTGCCACCAGCCTTCCATCGCGGTTGACTCCCGTGCGCACGGTGATCACCGAATAGTGGTCAGGGTTGGAAGAAGTCAGTTCTTCGGTGTGACTCAGCACAATTCTCACCGGCTGTTTCGCCTCTTTGGCGAGGAAATAGGCGATGGGGAGATCTCCGGCCCCGCTCTTGCCGCCGAAATCACCGCCGACGTTGACCGCATGGACTCGAACGCGATCGGGGCTTACTCCGATGGTCTTAGCGAACTGGGCCCGGGTGCCGAAGGGGCTCTTCGTGGATGACCATGTGAGTATCTGCCCGTCTTCCTCAATCGCCACTAGGAAAGCCTGGGGCTCAATGTAGCCCTGGTGATGGATGGGGACGCGAAAGGTGTGCTCGATCAACAGGTCCACTTCGCTAAATCCTTTTTGGACGTCGCCCTTACCCCAGGTTGTACGGTTAGCAACGTTTGGCACATCCTTGACCACGGTTTCCTGAGTCACCCCTTCATAGGCGGACGGGTCATCGTGGATCAAGGGCGCACCGGGCTCCATGGCCTTTAACGGATCGTAAACCGCCGGCAGTTCCTCGTATTCAACTTCGATGAGGTTCACCGCCTCCTCCGCTGCCTCGCGCGTTTCAGCTGCAACGGCTGCGACACGGTCCCCGATGAATCGCACCTTGTCCCAACAGAGGGCGGGGATATCCCTTACGCTCTTGCCCTGATAATGGCCGGGATACTCTTTCCCCGTGACAACCGCCTTCACGGCCGGAATCTCCCGGGCCTTCGAGGTATCGATGCTCACGATACGAGCGTGCGCATAGGGGCTCCGAAGAATCTTTCCCCACAGGGCCCCGGGGTACGGAACATCGGCGGCATACTGGGCCTGACCGTTCACCTTCTCAACCCCTTCTACCCGTCCTACCCGTGCGCCGATGACTGATTGTGCCTTAGCCATGCAAACTTCTCCTGTCGCCTGTCCTACTATGGTGCATACCCTCCCTGTTGCCGTGCGATCATCAACAGCGACCGAGGGCGAGCGAAACTTTCTCGGAATATATAGCTTTAATCCCTATCGGTAGGCAACAGCCAAATACAGGAGTTAGGCAGAGTGCGCCAATTGCCTCTTCTGAGATTCGGTCCATGGCTTGATAAGAAGCGCATTCAAAAGGGTCGCCACCACGAGGAGCCCGAACAGTCCCCAAAGCATAACCTCGTAACTCTGGCTTCGGTCATAAACCACTCCGGCGAGAACCGGGCCCACGACGCTACCCCACATGTAGAAAAAGCTCATGGTTCCACGGATCGTAGCGAAATACTTGCGACCGAAAAAATCGCCCACCGTGGCCCATAGGATCGGAAACGACGAATCGAGCAGGGTAAAGAAGACCGTGAAAATCCATAATGGCCAGACCGTTTCGCCCCAGATCAGCAGTGGCACCGTCAATCCCGGAATCAGCATGCACGTGGTGAGGAGTCGTGGCTTGTTTATCCTATCTGCGATCCATCCCAGGAAAAAATGCGAGAGCAAGTTCAGGAAAGCAAAGGCCCCGAGCAAAAAGGCGGCTTGCTCCTGGCTCAACCCTTTCCAGACCATGAGTGGGACAAAGTGAACAGAGATCGTACTATACGCCGCCATTCGTACCGTCATGGACAGGACAATGATCCAAAAGATCGTCGACCTCATGGCAGTACCGATGGTGGAATCTGTTTCCAGGTCTATTTCTCTCCCTTGTGCGGGCACTGAACCGGACTCATTGGACGATTGGATTGGCGGAATTCCGTCAGGCAAAAGCCCCATGCTTTCCGGCGATCGACGCACCTGTAAGCTCAAAGGAACGGCGACAAAAAGAAAAACCAAACCGGAAAAAAAGGCCGCCCAGCGCCATCCCCAGGTATCAACAGCCACAGCCAGCAAGGGAGTAATCAGGGCCCCGCCAATGGGAATCGCGGCACTGATGGTCGTCATCGCGCGCGCCCGCCTGCGGATAAACCATGTATTGGCCACCACCATGGGCGAGTGCGCAAAGCCAGCGGTAAAGACGAGGGATATGACGCCCAGATAGACCAACAGAAAGCTCGTGTAACTATTCACCCAGGAGAGAAGTATGTATCCGATGCCCGCAAAAAGTGCGGCCGTCGCGAGGATCGGTCTCGGACCGAAACGATCTAGGAGGTAGCCCACCAGCGGCGCCTCGATAGCCGCACCAGCCCGAGACAGAGAGAAGGCCAGGGACATAGCCGCGCGGCTTAACCCCAGGTCCCTCGTGATGGGAAGAAAAAAGACCGTAAATCCATACTGATGCAATCCTCCGCCTATGACACGCACGGCAGTGACCACGCCCACCATCCGCCAACCGAAGTAAATGCCCGAAAGAAACGTAAAAAATCTTTTGAGGTTCATCGCATCACGTACGTCACGACCACAATGTTAGTCCATTCTGGCAGGCAATAGCCAAGATTAAGGTGAAGTGGAAGGCGTGGGTACTTGCTCAGAAAGTCGGGGTGCCGGCCGGTCGCGGCACGTCGAACCCGTTTATGACTAATCCAATAAGGGTGTAGTGACCCGCTAAATCACCGTTGGTGCGCACGGCTTCGATGGCCTCCTTTCGAGTGCCTACCTCGAGCCCCCTGGGCTCGTGCCGTGCCCATGCAAAGTGAGCGTCCGACTCGCGAGCGGTAGTCAGGATCACCAGCTCACGGTCTGCCGCAGGCAGTGCTGCGTTGAAACGGAAATAGTTTTCCAAGGTCGCTACGCGGTCAGCAAGGCCTGGCACGTACATCAATACACCGTATGGGCCATGCATTCCGGGACGGACCGCTGCGATGCGGTCCCAGACTGCCTGATCTTCCGGTGAAAGTGCTTCTCGGTTAACGCCTGTTAGTCGGCTCATGGCCCCTCCTATGTGTGTAAAGCTTCTATAATTTCATTCTGACCGCCAAACACCCCACTATATAACTCCGCTCTTCTATGTGTAAACCCCGTACCACAAAATTAGCCTGTTCCATTGCGAGCTCAGGAGAACCCTAATTAATTTTTGCTTTTGCCTTTTACCTTTTTACTTTTTACTTTAAATTAGGTGTTGCGATGAAGATCGATATTGGCCTGCTGCTACACGACCTAAACCAGATGCCGGCCCTGGCGAGGGCAGCGGACGAGATGAATTTCGACGGGCTCTGGACTTTTGAAACCTCCCACGAGGCTTTCTTGCCGCTCGTTTTGGCGGCCGAACATAGCCAGCGCCTAACGGTAGGAACGAGTATCGCCGTGGCCTTCGCTCGTAGTCCTGCCATCCTGGCCTATATCGGCTGGGATCTGGCTCGTTTCTCCAAGGGGCGCTTCATCCTGGGACTAGGAACTCAGGTCAAAGGACACAATGAGCGGCGTTTTGGAGTGAAATGGGAGAAACCAGTCGCAAAGATGAGAGAGGTGATCCTCTCCATCCGAGCCATATGGGATTGCTGGCAAAACAAGACCAGGCTTAATTTTCAGGGAGAGTATTTCAAGCTCACTCTGATGACACCGTTTTTCAACCCCGGCCCTCACGAGTATCCTAACGTACCGATTTACATCGCTGGCGTGAATCGGCAGATGTGCCGCCTTGCCGGAGAATTGTGCCAAGGATTTCACGTTCATCCACTCAAGAGCCCGCGCTACCTGAGAGAAGTGGTGGAGCCGAATATCCAGGCGGGACTCTCAAAGGCAGGGCGGCGGCGCGAGGATATTGAACTCTGCAGTAGCATCTTCGTCCTTCCCACGGATGATCCCAAGCAGGCAGCCATTTACGAGGCCGAGGTCCGCCAACAGATTTCTTTCTATGCGAGTACGCCGCCCTACAGACCGGTCTTCGACATCCACGGTTGGGGAGAAGTGGCAGAGCAGCTCAGCGGTCTGGCAGCACGGGGGAAGTGGAACGAAATGCCCTCTTTAATTACCGACGAAATGATGAGCACCTTTGCCCTGCGCGGGAGCTGGGCTGAGTTACCCGGGATGGTACGGAAAAATTACGACGGACTTTTGGATCGGGTGAACTACTATTTTCCTTTCGTCCCCGGTCAAAACGATGAGGGTTGGCGGGCGACCATTGCCGGCTTCAAAGGATAGAAACTTGTAACGAATTTTCGCCGCTACAATGAAGCGAGCCGTTAACTGGGCTTTCAGGTTTTCTCTGTGATCTCGATCTTATCGTATTTCAGGTAACGGTCATACCAGTCCACCACCGCCCCCGCCACTTCATCAAAGTAATCGTTATAAACCCCATAGTGAGTCGTCTGCTTCAACATGACCAATTTCTTGGGCTCACCGGCCCGCTCGTACAACCTCACCGTCTGCTCTTCAGGCGTAACCGCATCGTTCTCCACGGTTATGAACAATGAGGCCCGAGGAGAAATCCGCTGCACCACATCTTCCGGGCTGTACTCCATTATCGCGTCAGCGCACTGAAGCGGCATCTGCTCGGGGATCTTCTGCTCCACCTCTTTCTTAATCGTCGTCGTCTTGCGCTCCGGCGTCTGGACCATGATCTCCTCACGGGCACTAACGACCTCCCCAGAACCGGTCAACACCCTCCTTTTACGGTCCTCTTCGATCCGCTTCAGATAATCCACCCATTCGTACTCCCGCCTCATACTGTGAAGCCAGTCTCGCCCGTTGCTGACCCCGAGGTAGCACACAACGCATTTAACCCGCCGATCTATCGCCCCCACGTACACAGCATTTCCACCCCCTGTCCCACCTGAGCCGAAGGTAGCAATGCGGTTTGGATCCACCTCGGGCCGGGTTTGTAGATAGGTAATCCCATTACGTATATCCTCGGACTGCCACTGGGGCATGACCCACCCCCGGTCCCTCCCCTCGCCCTCCCCCCAACCGCGATAGTCAAAGGTCAAACACACGTAACCCGCTCTGCAGAGCCGCTCGAACATCATGATATAGTGCTTGGCGTCCTTCAGGCCGAGAAAGCCTGGACCCTGCACAATCCCGGGCCACGGCTTGCCCTGCTGCGTATCCGGGAGATAGATATCGCCGCTTAGCTTATCCCGTTCGCTGTAAAACGTTACCTTCTCACTGCGCATCTTCTGCTCCTATGCCCGCAAGGCGGGGATGACTTCTTTGCCTAACATATCCACCTGCTCATCCCAATCGTCGTATCGGAATCTGAGGTCATAGACGATATGGTCCAGCCCGGCTTCGTCGAACTTACGCGTATCACGGATGACATCCTCCGGTGTCCCTGCCAAAAGCAGACCCTCGATGTCCTCCAACTTGGAGAAGGTCCCGGAGGCCGGCTTGACCCAGGTCGGTTTCTTGTTGCCTTCGTTGATCAACCCCTTTGCGTTGACTTTGCTCACCGCCGTATCCTTGTCCTTTGCCAGGCTGGTGATCGGAATCGCCCCCGTGGTGAGCATCTTCTTTCCGGCCTTCTTACACTGCTCGCCGAGATACTGAACCATCTTCTTGAATGTTGCCAGCGGAATCCGCCCCGGCATCCACCCATCACAATAATCCGCTGCGCGGCGGCAAGAAGCGGGGGTCCCACCGCCATACCAGATAGGGATCGGTTCCACCGGCGTCGGCTTGAGCTCTACGTCCTTAAAGGAGAAATACTGGTCCTCGTAATCGACCTTCTCTCCGCTCCAGAGCCTGCGCAATATGGTCGAATTCACCTTCGCCAGATTGAAGCGGTCCTCATCGGTACTCGGAAGGCCTGCAGCGGAAAACTCATGCGCAAACGTGCCAGCGCCGATACCCATGATAACGCGGCCGTTTGCGATCGTGCTCAGACCCGCCATACACTGTGCCAGATGGATGGGATGCCTGTGAGAAATCACAGTCCCGCAGCCAAGAATCAGCTTCTTCGTAACCGAGGCAATTGCGGCCAGCATCAGTAGACCCTCAATGTGTGTATTATCCGTCCCTTCCATACCGTGGGGCTCGAATACAAGGTGGTCTCTCACCCACACGGAGTCGAAGCCGTATCGCTCTGCCTTCTTCGATCCCTCGAGGCACTTTTCAACCGAGCCCTGGTCACCGAAATGGGGCAAGAGCAATCCAAATTTCAGTTTGGTCGCCATTATGAACTCTCCTTTCTAACAACTGACAGAACTCAGAACCCTTACTCACTTCTTGGTCGTTCAGCCCATCATATCGGTGGGATAAACTCCCCGTCGCCAGGTTTTCCTATCACATTCCCGTTCTCCATAACAACCTTACCCCGGACAATAGTGGCTATGGGTACTCCTTTCACCTTTTGACCATCATACGGAGTCCAACCTACTTTGGTGTATGTTGTTTTATTCTGTATCGTCTCTTCCTTAGTCATATCAACGATCACCAGGTCAGCATCCGATCCGACTTGAATGACTCCCTTTCTGGGATAAACGCCAAACCGGCGAGCGGGATTATAAGAGGTGAGTCGCACCACTTCATCGAGTGTCAGCCTCCCCCGGTTGACCTCAGTGAGAAAGAGCCTGAGGTAGTCCTGGATTTGCGGTTCCCCTCCAGGTGAACGCCACATATCCGTCCAGCCGATCTCTTTTTCCTCCCTCGTGTGAGGGGCATGGTCAGTGCCGACCAGATCCACCGTGCCGTCGTGTATACCTTCCCACAGGGCTTCAACATGCTCCTCCGGCACCCAAAACCCCAGGCAGTACGGACCTAATCTTTTCACATTCTCCCAACTGCCCAGGAAAAGGGCCCATGGATTGACTTCACAACTAACTGATCGCCCCTCCTCCTTGGCCCGCCGCACCATTTCCAACCCTCCTGGGGTACTCATGTGCAGGATATGGAGTTTCACCCCTGTGGCCTTCTGAAAGCGCAGTATCGTTGCGATAGCCGTATCCCAGATGATACCGTCAAATTCACGGTAAGCCTTAGCATAGGCCTGTGGGCTCCGGTCTTCCCTTTGCCAATATCGCTGTTCGATCACATCCATTAGATCCTGGTCGTGGGGATGAACCATGAGGGGTAACCCAGTTTTGGCAACGGCCTCGAAACAGCGAAATAGTTCTCCGTGGTTGTGTAGCCCAATTCCAGGCATGTGAGGATAATCCCTACCGGTGTCTTTAACCATGAAGATCTTGAAGGCAAGGCAACCCGCATCGGCAAGTCGAGGGATCTCCTCAGGGACCGTACCGGAAGGGTTATGGTTAAAATCCACGATCGCCTTTTTTTTGCTGATCTCTATCACGTCCTTGAAACGGTCCAGTGTATTGGTGGGAGGATTCACATTCGGCATCCCTACCGTAAGCGTTACTCCGCCGGCGGCCGCAGCTTGAGTCGCCGTGGTTAAATCTTCCTTGTGAGTAAACCCAGGTTCTCTGTGGTGGGTATGGGTATCAACCAGACCCGGGATAACTATGCGTCCCTGAGCGTCAATGACCTTGGCGGCCGTGGGCACTGCCGCCCCACTACAAATGGCGGCTATCTTACCCTGATCAACCGCAATATCGGCTCGTAACATTCCGCCAGGTGTCCAGACCTGACCTCCCTTTACGACTAAATCCAACCTTCCGCCCTCCTCACTGTTTCAAGTCCAAAAGCTGCTGGAAACTCTGCCGACGAGCCTAGACTAATTAGGAAACAACTGTCAAGACAACCAAATAGTTGTTTCAATCCCTTCTTCCCCAGGTCAGTTACTCGTCCAGCCGGTGCCCAAGTAAATGATAGGAACTTGTTGAGGCATGACCGTCAAGAAATCAGAAATTGTCGGGAGCGGCCCCATGGTGACCCCCTACGAGAGCCCCAAGCGGCTGCCCGGATGACAAACTGGCCAGCCAATCGTTCTTAGGCAAACGATATCCGATAACGGGTGAACCACCATTTTGTCTTTATAGCCGGTAGTGCAAAAACTTCGCTACCCATTTCTATACGAGACCGCGATTAGGGCTTGCTATCCTTGTAAGACCGCTCAGAAGAAGTCAATTAAATTTCGCTTCTACTTAGGCTCGCAACGGCTCTGGGCTTGGGTTTACTCAGCATCGGGTTGCTAGGTGAAAGAGAATAACTACACACCTTCATCCTGCGGCTGCTGCAAATAAAGACGGCGGCCTGGGCCTGGACTAGGTACAGGGTCTTCAAGCCAAGGCGCTTTCGGCCATGAACGCGTGCATGACTTTCAAGAGCACACCGCCGCTCTTGATGCAGTCGGTCTCGTAGGGCGAGCGCACGTCGGCGAGCACGTCGAATTCGGTGACCTTGCCATCAGGTGCGGTCGCCGTGACGTGGACTGGCGCGGCCTCCGAGATACCGGCCTCGAGATTGGCGATGTCATAGCTCTCTTCGCCGGTTAAATCCAACGATTCCCGACCCTCACCATCCTTGAACAACAACGGCACCACGCCCATGCCGATGAGGTTGGAACGGTGGATGCGCTCGAACGACTCCGCGATGATAGCATTCACCCCTAAAAGCGCTGGTCCCTTGGGCGCCCAGTCGCGGGATGAGCCCATGCCGTAGTCCTTGCCGCCGATCACGATCATTGGCGTGCCTTCTTCGCGGTAGGCTTGCGCGGCTTCGTGGATGAACATCCGCTCGCCTTCCGGGAACTTAATGGTATAACCGCCGCTGGTGCCCCTATCGATCTGGTTCTTGATGCGCACGTTGGCGAACGTCACGCGCTCCATCACGTTGTGATTGCCCCGCCCCTGCGTGATCGTGTTGAAGTCCTTTTCCGCGATGCCGAGGCTCTTCATATAGGTCGCGGCGGCACCCCCTTTCGGGAAATAACCGCCCGGGGTGATGTGATCTGTGGTCAGTGAATCACCAAAGACGCCCAAGGCGCGCGCGCCATTTAATTCGTCCGGCCAAGAATAATCGGCTTCCTTGAGATCGAACCAGGGCGGCGGGAGAATGTAAGTGGACTCAGGGTCCCAGGAAAAGATCTCGCCTGTGGGCGCTTCGAGTCGCTGCCAATTTTCCGGGCCCTCAAGCGCCTTGGCGTAGACGTCGCTGAACATCTGCGCGCTCAGGCCTTCATTAACAGCGTCACGGATTTCCTCCGGGCTCGGCCAAATGTCCTTCAAAAAGACGTCCTCGCCGTTCTTGTCTTGGCCCAGGGGGTCGTTCGCGAAGTCGAAATCGGCGCGCCCAGCGATGGCAAATGCAACCACCAGGGGCGGCGAAGCGAGATAAGCGCCCCGCACTTGCGGGTGGATCCGCCCTTCGAAGTTCCGATTGGATGAAAGCACCGCCGTCGCCACCAAGTCGTGTTCGTCAATCAAGTTGGCCACCGGTTCGGGCATTGGCCCGGATTTGCCGGCGCACACCATGCAGCCGTAACCGGCGAGATAAAACCCGAGCGCTTTCAGGTCCTCCATCAGTCCGGTTTTTTCGAGATACGCGGTCACCACCTGACTGCCGGGTGCGAGCGTGGTCTTC
>Ga0114947_10000201_pt1 | contig 18790 bp, 21 predicted proteins | sample CR02metaG_FD_99656 | JGI IMG/M metagenome (GOLD analysis project Ga0114947, IMG submission 99656) | Deep subsurface microbial communities from Mariana Trench to uncover new lineages of life (NeLLi) - CR02 metaG | ecosystem: Environmental > Aquatic > Marine > Ocean trench > Sediment ...
AAGTCAGCTATTGTCCGAGCTGACAGACGACTGGATTATGGACAGGTGGTCAAAGTCTTGGGAATCTGCAGAGCAAGTGGATTCCTTGACATCGGGATTGCGGTCAAGTGAAGCTTTAACCCTTGGGAGTGCTCGTAGGCGGCGAATCGGGTAGTCCCTTTTCCTGCTGTAATAGATAGTCCAGCCCTACCGTACTCACCTCCCTGCGCACGAGCCGATCGTCCTCGTAGTATGACCACACATCGACCGCACCGTTGCTGTTGAGGTCCCTTTCTTCTTTTACCATGACTTCTCTATCTTGGTTCGTGTCATAGTAGATCCAAAGGTCCATCTTGCCGTCCTGGTTGAGGTCTTTTTCTACCTTGGCTAGACGTCCATTGGTATACAAGGCCCGGTAGTTCGGTTGCCCCTCACCCTTTTCGTCTCGTTCTATCTTAGCCAGGGACTCATTTTCGTAGTAGAAAAATTTATCGGTTTTACCGTCTCCGTTGGTGTCCAACCGGCGGCGAATCAGTTTTCCGTCGGTGAAATCGCTCCACGTGTCAACGCTGCCGTCCCAGTTGGTGTCTTCCTCCTGGCGTTTCACCTCACCGGGATTCTCGGGATCATAGTAGATCCAAAGATCGGTGGTTCCGTCTTTATTGACGTCTCTGCGCACAACGGTTTTAACGCTGGGGGGCGGGATTTCAGAGCTGACCTGTTTCTTACCCAAGGAGGCGAGGGCACCAATTTGATCCTTTACCTCAGCTGACATGGTTTCCTCGGGGGTTGGGGTGGACTGAGGGGTTGAGGTTTCCGCTGGGTGTGTAGAGTCCCCAACAGATGGGGCGCTTGCGCTGGTTGAAGTTTCTGGGTCTGCCTTTGCGACGGTCTGGTCCGAATCCGCTACCTCGGCCTTCTCTGTTGGTTCCGACCCCTGTGAATCCAATGCCTCTACATCCTTTTCCAGTTGCGCCTCCAACTTTCTCTGCCGCTCAATCTCTCGCTCGAGTTGGGCTTCCAGTTCCTTGTCTTTCTGCTCCTCGGCCTGGATCTGTGCCTGTATCTTGCCATAGTGCGCATCTGCTGTTAGCAGTCCGGCGATAAGACCTACGATAAGGCCACCGCCCGCTCCGTATGGGCCTGCGATAGTGCCTCCCATGGCGACTCCCTCCATGGCCCTGTTCCAGGCGTATTGCCATCTCTGGGAGTCACTGACCTGGGGTTTTGCTGGTACGGTTGACTGAGGCTGCCCAGCTTGTGCGGGTGCTTTGTTTGGGCCGGCAGAGGTGCCAGGGGGGGGCTGCATAGGCGCGGGCCCGCACCCCACTAAAAAAATTATTGTGAGGACATAGAAAAGTCCCGCATGCCTGTTCAAACGAAGAGCCTTCACTTTTACCTCGGCTCGGAATCTACACCTTCTTGGGTTGCTTTCACGATTGATTTTCCTGCTTCACCTTTTTTGTTTTCGGCTTTACCCCGAACCACCTGTTGAGAGTCCATTACTCCGCAGGAGCAGCGCCCCAAAGCGATGGCTCGGCCGTGAGCTCGCCGTCGAATGGAGGTGAGTACGTGGTACGCGGTTTACGGCTCAGCGCCTTTTGAATTGTGGAAAAATCCTGGGCCGGCTCATCCGGCGCCAACTCCGCCACCCGCTTTTGCTCCGTAACCTGTCCGTCTTTGAATAGATAGCGGGCGTCGATTTTACCGTTAAAGTTTAAATCTTCGTCCTGTCGGACCTGTTCAGAGTTCTTAAAATAGATCCAGACATCTACCCTCTGGTCCTGGTTCGTATCAGCCTCCTGTCGCACAGCTTTCCCATCCTGGTAAATATTCCTTTGGTCGAAAGTGCCGTCGCCGGTGGTATCACTTTCCTGTCGGACAAGTTGCTTGTCCTGGAAGAGGTATAGAGTGTCCAATCGTCCGTCTCTGCTGGTATCCTTGAATCGTTTCATCAAGGTTCCATTGGAGTAGATCTCGATGAGATCAATCTTGCTATTTTTTTGCGTGCTCTCCTCTCTTCTCAAAAGGACTCCTCGGTCAAAAAATAGGAAACGGTCTTTTTCCCCGTCTCGGTCCAGGTCTTCCTCCTGGCTAACCAGATGACCATCGCGATACTGACCGACCACGTCCACCTTACCGTCTTGGTCTTTGTCGATCTCCTTTTTGACTAGCTGCTTTCCCTCAAAGTAAGACCAGGTGTCTATCTTCCCGCTACCGTCCGTGTCCTCGTCGATTCGGACGATGTTCCCATTGTTCAATTGGACCACACGTTCGACTTTCCCATCGTGGTCCGTATCCTCCTCGCTTCGAACAGGCTGGTTGTTTTCATAGGTGACCCAAATGTCAGGTTTCCCGTCGCGGTTCTTATCCTGCTCTTTGCGTTCCACCTCTCCCGTCGTGGAGTAATAATACCAAACATCAATCTTGCCATCGTGTTCGGTGGAAACCTCTTGCCGCTTTATTTTTCCCCTCTCGTAATAAAGGGTGATATCGGGCTTCCCGTCAAAGTTCTCATCCTGTTCAACTCGCTTGACCTCCCCGTCGCTGTTAAACAGGGTCCAGCGGTCCATTTTTCCATCGTTGTTGGTATCCCTCTCCTGGCGAGAGACGTTGCCTTTTTCGTCATAAAAGAACCGTGCCACGGGTTTCTGGGCGTCCGCAATGGCGACCCAGAGGATGCTCATAAGGAAGCTGAAAAACAACGCCCCAACCGTTATTATTATCCTCTTACGCCTCACTTGGCTATCTTTACCCCGAAGTCGATCGTGAATTTAATCCGCAGCGGCCATCCCGCGAGGTCTTTCAGGCTCTCCGGAATTGGCGGGAATGGAGATGCCTTTCTCACGGCCTCCAAAACCCCCTGGTCCAGCTTGGAGTGAGTCGCATCTAGGACCTCTGCCCGGACCAGTTTGCCTCCCCGATCGAGTACAAATACCAGACTTACCTGGTGTTTTCCGGGGATTCCCTCTGGATATTCCCAGACCGACTCGACCCTCCTTTTGATTTTTTCTAGGTAGGGAGCGAAATCGGGGCTCTGTATGGCCGAGGGGTTCCCCTCCACGGCAGGAAGGCCCATTCCTTGAACCGCTCCTTTCAGGAGCTTGAGTTCGTCTTCTGATATTGCGCTCACAGTGGCACCCGGTGGGGTCTCTACGTTCAACTGAAGTGATTCAACGGCACTGGACTGGCTAGTGGGTAGCTGGATCAGGGCCTGCGTGGGCTCGGCGGTGACGGTTGCCGGAGTGACACTGAATGATTTTGCCAAGATCTTTGGCGCCGGTAACGGTGGTGGTACCTTCTTTGGCTTTGGGGCTGGTCGTGGTGGTGCCACCTTCTGGGGAACTCGGGTGACCTTGGGCTTGGCCGCCTTCGTGACTTTTTTGGGCTGGCGTTTAGGCCGAGTGCCAATGTCGATAAACCGCACGCGAATGGGTCCTGGCTTGGGTAAGGCGATGGACGATATGGCAATCCAGCCCAGGAAGAAAATGAGGAGCAGGTGGAAAATCAGGGAAAAGGGGAAAACCGAATTTACATTAATGGCAGGTTCGGACCTGAGGCCGATGGAGTCACGGGATCTTCTCAGCAAAGTGCCGTAGGATTGGATGAGCGGATGGTTCTCCAGACGGGTGAGCCATTGATGGCTCAGAATTTGAAATTTTCCCCAGGGACTTCCATCCCACTTTCTCATTTTTTCCAGAATCAATTCCAGAGGTGATGAGACTTGGGTTTCTGCGTCCATCTTCAAGCTCCAAAACGGCTACTTTAGCACTTCCCATAGACATTGAAAAACGCGTCCCTATTTTGCTTTTTCATCCTTATCCGTATAATCGTAGACCCTAGCGACGCTACGGGAGGACAGAGAGAGTCATGGCCTCAAAGGATTCATTGCGATTAAAGGTCGCCAGTGCCCAACAACAGGATGTGGGGAAAGGAATCGTACGCATTGGCGCCGAGCAGATCAAGGTTCTGGGTATCGAACGCGGCGACGTGATTGAAATCAAGGGCAAGCGACTCACTGCTGCCATTGCGGTCCCGGGATATCACGAAGACCAAGGCCTCGAAATCGTACGCATGGACGGCCTGGTCCGCGGTAACTCCGGCGTTGGCATCGGTGAACATGTGGAACTCAAAAAGGCGAACTGGAAAGAGGCGAAAAAGGTAAGCCTTGCACCAGCCAAGGAAGGCCTCCAGATCGCCGGCTCCGGTGAGGGTCTAAAGCCCACCCTGCTTTACCACCCATTGGTTCAAAGTGACCTCATATCCACCACCGTCTTTAATCGGGCAAGGCAGTCCTTCCCCACGGACTTCTTCAGAGACGACTTCTTCCGTGGGTTTTTGGAGTCGCCAGCATTCGGGCTCATGGAGATCCGTTTGGTGGTGACCGCTACCGTTCCCAAAGGGATCGTGCGCGTCTCCGAGCAGACTGAGATTGAGCTTTTGCCCGAGCACCTCGAGCCCAAGGAGCGCGAGGTGATGGAGGTCACCTATGACGATCTTGGGGGCATCAAGCCGGTGGTGGAGAAGGTGCGGGAGATGATCGAGCTACCCCTCAAGCACCCGGAGTTGTTCGATCGTCTGGGAATTGATCCCCCCAAAGGAGTCCTTCTCCACGGGTCCCCCGGAACTGGAAAGACCCTTCTGGCAAAGGCCGTTGCGAGCGAATCGGAGGCCTTTTTTACCAGCATCAATGGTCCCGAAATCATGGGCAAGTTTTACGGCGAGTCGGAAGAGAGACTAAGGCAAATCTTTACCGAGGCCGAGAAAAATGCACCGGCGATCATCTTTATCGACGAGCTCGATTCCATTGCCCCCAAGCGGGCCGAAGTGACCGGCGAGGTGGAGCGGAGGATTGTGGCTCAGCTCCTCACCCTCATGGACGGACTCAAGGCAAGACGCAATGTGATTGTCATTGGTGCGACGAACCGGGTGGATGCTGTGGATCCCGCGCTCAGGAGGCCGGGACGGTTCGACCGCGAGATTGAAATCCGCATCCCGGATCAACTGGGGAGGCGTGAAATCCTACAGATCCATACCCGAGGGATGCCCTTGGGGAACGATGTGGAGCTCGATAAAATTGCCGAGGTCACCCATGGCTATACGGGATCTGATATCGCTTCACTGGCCAAGGAAGCGGCGCTGGCCACCCTTCGGAGGGTTATGCCCACTGTTAATCTGGAAGAGAAGGCGATTCCTGTGGAAGTTTTGAAAAAGCTGACGGTGACGCGAGACGATTTCGAACAAGGACTGAAAGAGGTCCAACCATCGGCCTTGAGGGAAATCGTTGTGGAGATTCCCAATGTTCGTTGGGAGGACGTGGGTGGACTTCAAGAGGTCAAACAGCTTCTCCACGAGATGGTGGAGCTACCACTGAACCATCCGGATTCCTTTACCCGCTTGGGGATAAGGTCCCCGAAAGGGATCCTCTTATACGGACCGCCGGGCACAGGGAAAACCATGGTGGCGAAGGCAGTGGCAACCCAGGCCGGTGCTAATTTTCTCACGGCCAAAGGGAGTGCGCTGCTGTCCAAGTGGTACGGAGAGTCAGAGAAGAAGGTGGCTGAGTTCTTTCACCGGGCAAAGCAGGTGACCCCCGCGATTCTCTTTTTCGATGAGTTGGACTCCATCGCACCCGTGCGAGGTGGGGCTCTGGGGGAATCCCAGGTCACCGAGCGGGTCGTCAATCAGATGCTGGCAGAGATGGATGGCATGGAGGAGCTAAAGGGCGTTGTGGTCTTGGCGGCAACTAACCGCCCCGACATGATCGATCCCGCGCTGCTCCGGCCAGGACGGTTCGATGAGATCGTATACGTCCCAATCCCTGACCGTATGGCGAGGATGGAAATTATTCGCTCTCACACCAAAGGGATGGCCCTCGACTCCGACGTCAACTTGGAAAAGCTGACTGAGATTACGGACCGATATACGGGTGCGGACATTGCGGGTGTATGCATGAAGGCAGGACTCTACGCATTGCGGGAAAACCCTGAGGCGAGACGGGTGACGATGGAACACTTCTTCCGTGCCATCAAAGAGGCCATTCCGTCCGTGACCGAAGAGATGGAGAAAGAGTACGAAAAAATGGCCCGTAAGGTGAAACAGGATTCGGTTCGCATTGGATTTAAAAGGGGGGAGTAAATTTCAAATATCTTTGGCTAGATTGTATTTGCAGTTAAATGATAGACCGGGAAAGGGGAATCTATGTTAGAGACAAAAGGACTAACAGGGGCTGAAGCGTTTTTGCGTGTGCTGGCAGGCATGGGTGTCGATCGCATCTTTTCCTCACCAGGATCTGAGTGGTCGCCAGTGTGGGAACAGCTCGCCAAGGCCAAGGCACTGAGCGAGGGAGTTCCCCTCTTCTTGAGCTCTCGCCACGAGGAGCTCGCAGTGGGCATGGCGAGTGGTTATGCCAAAGCCACCGGGAAACTCCCTGCCGTCATGCTTCACACGACTGTGGGGTCTTTGCATGGGTCCATGGCAATGCGGGCCGCGTTGCACGAGCAGATCCCCATGGTTATCTGTGCCGGCGAATCCATTGCGTTTGGGGAGGGAGAAGGGCCGGACCCGGGTGGACAGTGGCTACAAAAACTCGCGGACGTTGGAGGCCCTGCTCGTCTTGTCGCACCCTGTGTAAAGTGGAGCATGGCCGCCACCAATGTTCCGACACTTCCCGCGACAATCCAGCGGGCATGCCAAATCGCCATGTCTTCTCCTAGGGGTCCTGTGTTTCTCTCCGTACCGATGGAGTTCCTCTTTGACGAGATGACTTCAAGCCCTTCGCCGTCGTCCGCCTTGCCCGTTCAGCCCACCGCAGATCCCGAAGGAATCCGCGAGCTGGCCGGTCTTTTGGCTGAATCCAAGAATCCTATTATTGTGACTGAGGAAGCAGGACGAACTGTTGGTGCTACGCAGCGGCTCGTGGAGATCGCCGAGCTTCTCGGCGCCCCCGTCATCGAAACGCGAAGCTCCTCCTTCATAAACTTCCCCCGCGACCATTGGCTGCACGGCGGTTTTGAACCGCAGGGATACCTTGAAGAAGCTGATCTCGTTCTTCTGGTTGGCGCCGTGTGTCCGTGGCACCCTGCATCGCGGGGACCTGGACCGAAGGCGAAAATTGCGGTCTTGGACCAAAATCCAATCCGCATTGAGAAACCCTACTGGGGTTTCCGCATGGACCTCTGTCTCATGGGCGAGATTGGTGCCTCACTAGAACTGCTGTTGAGGGACTTACGTGGGCGAGTATCCGCCAGTGACAAAGCTCTGGCAGAGCGTGCCGAACACTGGCGCACTCGTAACCGGGAGCGGAAGGAGAGTTGGGCAAAGGAAGCCGAGGCCTTAAAAAACCAAAAACCCATCGATACTCGGTGGGTCGTTAAGGAGCTGAACCAGGTACTTCCACCTGACGCCATGGTGATCGAGGAAACTATCACCCACCGTATGGCGATCATGCGCTATATCGACCGCCTTCGCCTAGGTTCTTTCTTCACAGGTTCAGCCGGCGGACTGGGGACGGGGCTCGGGACTGCCCTTGGCGTTAAGTGTGCTGAGCCTAATCGACCTGTGATTGCCCTCATCGGGGATGGAGCATTTAACTACAATCCGGGTTTGGCGGCCTTTGGGTTCGTCCAGGAGTACGGAACGCCGATACTTGTGGTGCTGTTCAATAACCATGGGTATCAGTCAATGAAAAACGGTTTACCTCACTACTACCCCGAGGGATGGGCCGTTCGCACCAAAACCTACCCAGGCACATTGATCCCACCAGGTCCGGACTATGCTGCTGTCGCTCGGGCCTTCGACGAATACGGAGAGATGGTGGAGGACCCGGCAGAGGTGCGTCCGGCACTTGAACGAGGGCTCAAGGCCGTTGCAGGTGGACAGGGGGCCCTGCTCGATATGCGACTAAAGGCTGTTGGCTAATCCCACATCCGACGGAGAGGGTCAAACCAAACGCGATCGTCTCTATTTTGTTGAAACCAACTTCCGAAGACGTTGATCGTTGATCCGTTTTTTTGAGGCCACGCCGCCTCTGCTTTTGCCCGATGAGATCATTGAGAGGATTTTTGTCATAATCGTCCTCCACGTGACCTGAATGAAAGGTCCTTAACCTATGCAAAGCATCCGGCCTCATGTCGGGATTTTTGCGGGGAACTGGGATGGTAATACCCAAAGTCGGTGAGCAGAGACACAGCGCCCTCGTTGTGATGGCCAAACCTGCTCGAATCGGGGAAGTCAAGACACGTCTCTGTCCTCCATTGACTCCTGCTCAGGCATCGGATCTTCATGAGTGTCTGCTTCAGGACACAGTGGCGAAAATGGAACGATGCTTCTCGGCCCAACTCTGGATCGCCTTTGCCCCCGAAGGGGAGGAGTACTTCCAATGCACCTTTGGCGCAAGGGGAAAGTTGCTTTCTCAGCGGGGGAGAGACCTCGGTGAAAGGATGCATCATATATTTGCAGATCTTTCTCATTTGGGTTACCGGGACATCGTCGTCTTGGGGAGCGATATTCCCACCATGCCCCTCTCCTCGGTCGAACAGGCATTCCATCGGCTCAGTAGCAACGGGGAAGACGTCGTTTTGGGGCCCGCCAGTGATGGAGGCTATTACTTGATCGGTCTCAAGACTCCCGTGGAGGAAATCTTCCACAGGATCCCCTGGAGTAACGCAGCCGTATTAGAAAATACCGTGCAACGAATCTCAGAACTTGGACTTAGGCTAGCTTTACTTCCCTTGGCTTACGACATTGATTTGGCAGGGGACCTCAAGCGGCTTTGGAATGACTTCGAGACGTCTCCAGTATTACGCGAGGATGTCCCAAAGACCTATGCGTTTCTAGTTGACCTATTTGACAATACGGGCAGCGTTCGGTTGGAATGGAGTCGCTAAGAAGAAAGTATGCTCATGAGTGATCCTACCGAAAGCAACAAGGCGAAACCCGCTTCAAAAGATAGCGAGGAGCGTTCCCATAAGATTTTCACTTATTCCAATGATGCCATCTTTATCATTGATCCAGCGCGGGACAGGATCCTTGACGTTAATCCAAGAGCTTGCAAAATGCTCGGATATTCCCGCGAAGAGTTGTTATCGACGCCGATCACTGCAATCCATCCGAAAGAGATGCCTGAGCTACTAGCTTTTGCACAATCGGTTTTCGACCAGGGGCATGGATGGACGAGTGAGCTCAGCTGCATGACCAAGTCAGGCGAGGCTCTGCCCGCCGAGATTTCCGCCTCTGTTGTTAAAATCGGTGACAAATCGTGCCTTATTGCGTTGGTCCGTGACATCACTGCACGTAAGCGGGCGCAGGCTGCGCTACAGCAATACTCGGAGAATCTGGAAAAGGTGGTAGAGGAACGTACGACTGAGCTCCGCCGCTCCGAGGAGAGGCAGCGTGCGCTGCTGGAGATAAACAATGCGATCATTGCGAACCTCAACCGTGAGTCTCTGTTCACGGCAGTAACCCAGGCCCTGGGCAAAATCCTCACCTTTGACGTGGCAGCCATCTGTCTTCTTGATCGTGAAAAAGGTGTCTTTCGGTTGTTCGCTCTGGAGATGCCGTCCTTGGTCAAACATCCCTTTGACGTTGGGACAGAGTTAGAACTCAAGGGAAGCCACGTAGGTTGGGTTTTGGAGCACCGTAAACCGCTCCTACGTTGTGATCTTGAGATCGAGCGCCAGTTCCCCGTTGAAAAAGACCTCCTGGCGGCCGGGATTCGGTCGTACCTCGCGGTTCCCCTTGTGGCCAGAGGGGCTGGCTTTGGGACTCTGAACATCGGAAGGCAAACCCCCAACTGTTTTTCAGATGAGGATGGGGTGGTCTTGGAAGAAGTAGGGAAGCAGGTGGCCTTGGCCATAGCAAACATGGTGGCTTACGAGGAGATCGCGCAACTCAAATCACAGCTAGAGCAGGAGAAACTTTATCTCCAAGAGGAGATTAAGACCGAGCACAATTTTGAGGAGTTCATCGGTCAAGGGCAGAACATTAAAAAGGTATTAAGGTCTATCGAAACGGTCGCCCCCACGGATGCCAGCGTGCTCGTTCTTGGTGAGACGGGGACAGGGAAAGAATTGGTGGTCCGGGCAATACACAACTTGAGTCCTAGAAAAGACAAGGCCCTGGTGAAGGTGAACTGCGCGGCCTTACCGTCCGGCCTTATCGAAAGCGAACTGTTCGGTCATGAAAAAGGGGCCTTCACGGGGGCCCTGTCGCGGAGGATCGGTCGATTTGAATTGGCCCACAGGGGTACGATTTTCCTGGACGAGATCGGTGACCTGCCGCTGGAACTGCAGGCGAAACTCCTGCGGGTCCTGCAGGACGGAGAATTCGAGCGGGTGGGTGGCACAGGGTCCATCAAGGTGAATGTCAGGGTGATTGCCGCTACGAATCGCGACCTAGAAAGATCCGTGCAGGAGAACCGCTTCCGCCAAGATCTTTTTTACCGACTCAACGTCTTTCCCATTCGCATCCCAGCCCTCCGGGAGCGGAAAGAAGACATACCGCTTTTGGTCAAATACTTTGCCGTCAAGTATGGAAAAAAGATGGGCAGGAACATCGACACCGTACCAAAAAAGGTCCTGGATTCCCTGACAACGTATACCTGGCCTGGCAATGTGCGGGAGTTGGAAAACGTGATCGAACGCTCCGTTATCTTGAGCACGGGATCCCAACTCGAGCTCGCGGATTGGCTTCCCAAGCAAGGAATCAGCTCACAAGGCAATAAAGTCCCCACTCTCGAAGAACTCGAACGGCAGCATATCATCGAGGTATTGGAAATGACGGGTTGGCGAGTTAGCGGCGAGAGGGGGGCAGCCACGGTCCTAGACGTTAAGTCGACTACTTTGGAATCAAGGATGAAAAAGCTCGGGATCGTTAGAAAGAGCTGAATATCTCCAACATATCGGGACACTCACGAAATACCGTGAGATGCTCATCTCTCAAGACGATGTTTGCCTAGCTACCCAGAGTTCGTTTTTCTCCAGCACAATCGGCCATTTAGATTAATTCTAAATGGCCCTTTTTGTTTTTGGCATGGCCTTTGCCAATAAAAGAGTTCATGCGCACATACAACGGAAAGGAAATCACAATAATGAAAATGACTAAAGTGTTTTTAACCACATTGATTTTGGTTGGAATATTTGACTTACCCCATTTCTCAGTCTTCAGTGCTGAGGTTCACTCCGCGTCAATGCGAGTTACAGAGAATCTTCGCGGGCAAGTCGTCCTTCTTCCCCCATCGGCACCGGAGACAGATCGGCTGACACTGATTTCGTTTATTACGATAGTGCCTGACGCAGAAGTTTTAGCTGCAGTGGCCGTTTACGATAACCCCGAGACGACAAAGCCTGTGGACTATGTAGAATTCTACGATGGCGTCGGGAACCTTCTGCAGGCCAGCTGGATCGATAAATACGGTATTCGGCGGACAGCCATTGACCGCGGGCTTCTTCAGGAAGAGGGTTCAAGGCTCGAAGGCGTCCTCACTTTAATATCAGAGGGAATCTCAGTTTGAGGTCGAACCAGCTTTTCGCGAGGAGTATGAAATTGAAACACCATGATTTAGTAGAGGAGGCAAATTTATGGCAAGCAAATTGAACGCTACAAGTAAGGCAACCACTCGGCAACGTCCACGAATCAGGACATCACTCCTGGAGCTGATCAGGTCGCTAAATAGTGTAACTGACAACGACAGGCTAGTGGTGGCTACGGCGACCCATCTTGTCAATTCTGGTCGCACGCGGCTTATAGGATCCGTTAAAAACGGGAGGGTAGTTATCGAATGATCTGGATCCCTAGGCTCCTATGGGTGACCAAGATTCGATGTGTTTAATTTTGTGGAACGAGTTTAGCAATGGACAAGGATATTTCGCTTCTGACGGTTTAGAAAGGGGAGTGTTATGGAGAGTGGACAGATTATGATTGGAGAAAAGGCTCGGTCGGTGGCAGTGATTGTTTGGCTCTTGCTGCTCTTTGCCATTGGGGTTAGCGAGGGGGCAGCCATGGGCCAGCGCCAGTCCAACGGATATGCTCAAGGCCCTACCGCTCAGGTAAAAAAGATGGTGGACCGCACGATAAGTATTCTGTCTGACCCCAGTCTGAAGGGAGATGCCAAAAATGGTCTGCGTCACCAACTCGCCAGGGAGGCAATCCTGCCTCGTTTTGATTTCAATGAGATGGCTAAGCGCTCCCTCGGATCACACTGGCGGGATCTGACTGCTGAGGAACAACAGAAATTTGTGAGCGTCTTTAGTCAGTTCTTAGAGAAGATTTATATAACAAGAATTGATGCCTTTAACGGAGAGAAGTTCATCTATACAGGAGAGCAGGTTGACCAAGATTATGCCCGGGTCGACAGCAAGGTCCGAACTCTCACCGGGAAGGAATTCAGCATCCGCTATAAGCTTCGTCTGGTGGCAAATGATTGGAAAATATATGACGTGGTGGTGGAAAATATTAGCATAGTGAACAACTATCGCGCGCAATTCAGTCGAATCATCGATCAATCTTCTTATGAACAGCTGGTCTATAGGATGGAGCAGAAGCTTGCGGGAAAATTGACCAATTAAGGTGATTGGCTTCTTGTTGAAATTTCAGTGCCGTTAACCAGCTTTTAGTTTTGTGCAGACAGTTACAAGTGCTCGAACGTTAAAGAATCTAATCCTGAGTATTCGTACCGGAGCAGAATGGAGGGCAATCAAACGTGACTACCCGTAATAGATCAACTGCAGACGGCGCATTCAGAAAGGCAGCGTGGTTCTGGTTCGCTCTGGTCGTGTGCATGGTTCTCGCCTCTGGTGTCGCTGAAGCTAGTAAGCCGAGGGCGGGGGACGCTGAACCCGATGAACAGGAGGCATTGGAAACGGATCCTTGGGAGTCGTTCAACGAGAAGATGTTTCGGTTTAACCATGAGGTCTTGGACCGGTACTTTCTGAAGCCTGTAGCTAAGGCTTGGGACCTAGTGCTGCCCGATCCGGTTCAGCGCAACCTGCGAAACGCTGTGGACAACACAAATTTTGTGACGCGACTGGTTAATAGCCTCGCGCAGGGTAAGTTCGGCGGCGCCGGCCGCGTGTTGGCTCGCGTGAGTATCAACACTACGATCGGACTCGGTGGGCTTTTTGATGTGGCCGGAGCCGGGTTTGGCATTGAGAGGAGCGATGAGGATACCGGCCAGACCTTGGGGTTCTATGGGGTAGGCCCAGGACCCTATTTTGTACTCCCACTTCTGCCGCCTATGAATGTACGTGACGGCTTAGGCAGTATTGTAGATAGGGCTATGAATCCTATCAACTATTTAATCCCCTTTGTTGCAAATGCAGATGCAGCAACTACCGTAGGAGCGCTTATTGGCATCACGCTGACCGATGCTATTAATCAGCGCTCGCTCAATTTAGCAACTTTTGAAGGGATCGAGCAGGCGGTCATCGACCTCTACAGTGCTGTCCGCGACGGCTACCAACAGAGGCGGGAAGCCAAGATCAAGGAATAGGTCAATTTTAAGCGTGCCATTGTTTCGACACCGATTCTGACCCAAGACGTCTTTTGCATAACCAGGTATTGAAAAAAAACAGAAGAGAAGAAATCCCGCTATAAATTCGACGGAAAAGGAACCAATGATGGTCAGACAATTGTTCAGCACACGGAGACTAAAAAGATAGATTGAAAACATTCCTATTAGAGAGGTGAAGATATGAAACGGTTATCGATACTCATAGTTGCTTTCTTTATCTTCGTGTCTGCAGGTTGCTCAACGCCTCTAACCACACGAGAAAAAGGCGCTGGCCTAGGAACACTAGGCGGCGCTGCGCTAGGTGGTATTATTGGCAGCGCATCAGGGAATGCTGGGGCGGGCGCTGGTATTGGCAGTATAATCGGATTGCTGGGAGGTGCCCTGATCGGAGACCGGCTTCAAGCACGGCAGGACAGGGAGCGCGCACAGCAACGGCAGCTCGAGGCGACGCAGGCGGAACTGGCACGGCAGAAGATAGAGATTGAAAGGCTTAAGAGGAATCGGGAATACTAATTATTTTGTAGCAAGTTAGAGAACAACATTCATGATTGACGAAAAGTAACTGAATTTAATATCTAAATAAATCAAACTAATTATTCAGGAGGTGATATGGAGATTAACAAAGAGGCCAAGAGTCTTAATATGCGTTGGGAGAAGGAGTATGGGTATTCCCAGGCGGTGAAGGTTGGTGACACAATCTATCTCGCCGGTCAGGTGAGCCATGATGACGAAGGCAATATCCTTGGCGAGGGAGACATGGAGGTCCAGATGCGGGCGGCGTATGCAAACCTCGGGAAGGTGCTCGCCCAGTATGGCGCGACGATCGACAACGTTGTAGATGAGATTCTATTCGCAACTGATATGGATGCCGCCTACGCTGCACGCGTCAAGATGAAGCAAGAGGTCTTTTCCGGCTCCCCGGTCCTAGGTAGCACTATCGTGCAAATCCAGCGTCTCGCGGCCCCTCAGTTCATGATCGAGATCAAGTGCACCGCCAAAGTATAGGGGAAAGAGCTCAAGACGTATCTGAGATTGCCACTTCAAGTCCGGGGTTCGGCGAGCTAGGCCATTGGAGGCTTGCAGTGAAAAGGGGCCTCCGGGGACACGGTATTATTTCGCGCCTAACAGTTCATTTTATTCCAGCCGACGCGGACCTGAGGCCCGCGCGACTGAACTCAGCCGTTAGAAATTTAAGGAATCGTGCATGAACAAGAGAAATATTTTTCTAGATTCATTTTAATCATTGTTGAACGATAATCGGTAGTAATAATCAATTCACTTTCTCGTTAACGAACTTATTGAGGAAGCTTTAAATATGTATGAACAAAGATGTGAACATTTAACAGAAGACGAAGTTCTAAAACCTAAAGCCGAAGGATGTGAGGAATGTCTTAAATTCGGACAAACATGGGTGGAATTACGTATTTGCCGAACATGTGGCCATATAGGGTGTTGTGACAGCACTCCAGGTAAACATGCAACAGCACATTATCATGAAACTAAACATCCAATCATGCAATCATTCGAACCCGGAGACGATTGGGGTTGGTGCTACGAGCACAGAAAGAGAATCGGTCCATTCCCATCAGCTAGATAGTGATAGCCAAAACTGTCGTTACCTAGAATTCGAATTTTTAATAACAAAATGGAGAAAGATTTCTTCCACTGCGCTTCCCTCACTTCCAGAAACCTTTCAATCCTGGCGATAGAGAGCAAATCAAGCACATAAGCAGATCTCAGGGCCTTTAAATAATTGGGTTATTTAGGCAGCTTTAGGTCACTTTCGCAGTAGGAGTTAGCGTTACATGCAATAGGCCGCAGGTTCAGGTCCGGCTAGACCATCGTTATATTTTCAATCAAAGTTCTTGAGCATTCACATTTGCGGTTGCGAGACCAGCGTTTGATCTGGCTGCAATCGCAGTTGATGAAGGTTCAATTTTCAGCAGAAAACAGGAACGAGAAAGCTGTAGGTCCCGGAGCGTTCCGTCGGGTTCCTCCTGACGTTTCCTCCACGAGTCTGCCAAAGCTTAAAATAAAGCGCTTAGCCTACTTTGAGTTCAAGAAAACGACGACGAAAGAGAGGATAATAATGCCTAACAATATCACTTGATGAGTCATTGGATTCTTTTGCCAGGGGAGGTTATTTTTACCTCCTGCGACTTTTCTCCTTTCCGTGTCAACAGGAATAATCCTACAAGCATTGCTACGAGTATAAGGCCGTCTTCCATTTGAATTGCCGTCCCGCTGTTCATAACAATCGTTTTTTCCAATCGGTTCCCATTCGTGGTGCCCCGGGAAGTATTAACTTGTATTTTTTATACTAGGGGAGCTGCGTTAAGAATTTCGCGGAAAGGGAACTATTTATGGTCATACTTTTGTCGGAATGGAAGACAGAAGAATAGTAAGACGAAACAATTCCTATTTTGGAGGTGGAAATATGAAAGGTTCATTGATCGTCATAAGTGCCGTTTTTATCTTTGTGTCCGCAGGCTGCGCAACGTCTATAACCACAGGAGCAGCGAAGAACAGGTCGCGGGGACAACAACAGCAGATCGAGACGACGCAGGTAGAACTTGAACGGCAGAGGGCAAAGATTGAGAGGCTTAAGAGGCTGGATGAGTTCACGCCTGACTGGTAATTCGGGGATACCAATCACGGGTACTGCGCCATAGAAATTCGAGAGGGCTGTGTCGAGATCTCTCCCCGGCACACCTGCCGACGAAATAGATCCGACTATGATCGACTATGGGCTGATCGCTTCCCTATAAAGGGTCAATTGAGTAAAATCCATAAACCTTCACGATTTATTCGAGCGTTACCTGGAGGCCTGTAATCCGGCTTCACCAGAAGTATTTGCGCCTCACTTCTTCACTCGCGCTGTTTATTGAAATCTCCACCAATCTTCTGCTTAGAGCATCAAGGCTCGAACAGGCTCTACATGAGACCAGACCAGGTGTCTGGAAAAGCCTCTCTTGTCACAAGCCTCGAGAAGGTGGACCGGGGGAAAACAGAGACCCCGGTTACAGCCTATAAGTATCAAAAAACCTCGGGATCGTGAGATCAAAGCAAAATTTCCCAATATTTCGTGGAGGTCACAACATATTGGGAATATCGTGCCTTCACTTACTCTGATATTTATTCCCCTAATCTAAAAAATTTCTAGGTTTATCGGATGCTTAAGTCTATTTGGGTCCTGGCATTTGGCTTTGGCACCAGGCTTGCAATTGGTTGGGGTAACCGCAGTTCTAAAGGAGAAAATTAACGTGCTGCGAATAACCAAAGTAGCTGAAGATTCCTCAACGGTGACAATGAAGCTGGAGGGTAAACTCGCTTCTGACTGGGTCCCTTTGCTCGAAGGGGAGTGCCTGACCTGTTTGACCGAGAAACGAAAGGTATTACTAGACTTCTCAGAGGTGACCTTTGTCGACGGACGTGGCGTGGAGTTGTTGAACAAGTTGGGGGGGGAAGGCATCAAGGTTGTCGATTGCTGTGAACTGATCAAGGAATTGTTGGAGGGAGGAGGAAAGAGATGAACGGGGCGACTCAAGCAGTCTCTGGAGCAAGGTTGTGGTTTTTCCCTGCTGACCGAAAAAAGGATTTGAAGGAGGAGTTTGAGCGAGTGGCCCTTCCCCAGCTCTCCCATCTCTACACCTCGGCTGTCTACCTCACCAAGGACAAGGCAGAGGCCGAAGACCTAGTCCAAATGACCTATCTGCGCGCCTTTCGCTTTTTCGACAAATTTGCAACAGGGACCAACGTCAGGGCCTGGCTCCTCTCAATCCTCAGAAACCTGTTCATCAACCGGTACCGGCAAAAGAGACGCGAACCCACAAACATGGAATGGGAAAGGATAGATGGAGTTTACGACTCCATGGTGGAGCAGGGTGAGAACCTGGGTAGGGGTAACCCTGAGCATCATTTTGTCTCTCAGATGATGGACGACGAGGTAGAGGCGGCCCTGAAGGGATTACCGGAGGAGTTTCGCATAGCCATCGTTCTGGTGGATATTGAGGAGCTGAGCTATCAGGAAACGGCTCAGGTGATTGCGTGCCCGGTGGGTACGGTACGCTCCCGCGTGTCTCGTGGTCGCCGGATGCTGCAGGTAGCGTTAAGGGGCTATGCCCTGCACAGGGGCCTCATCCGTCAGTCAGGAGAGATTCAGTGAATCAGAAAACATTGCACCGATTATTGAGTGTGTATACCTGTATAAAGCATCTGTCATTCACTAGGAAGGAGGGACGATAAGATGAAAGCGTTGAAAAGAAAATGGGTGACCGTGCTATTGATTGGAGCTTTGGGAGCCATTTCTCTATTTCCGGATGCGGGGATGGGCGCGGGGGCCACGAAGTTCATGAAAGATCTTCGGGGAGAAACCGTCCTCCTTCCTCCGTCAGCACCCGAGCGGGAACGGTTGACTCTCGTTTCATTTGTAAATGTCATCTCTGAAGCGGAGATCGTTGGGGCCATCGCCCTCTACGATGACCCTCGTACCGAGGCAGCAACCGATTATATGGAGATGTACGATGGAGCCGGGGGACTTGTATCGGTTAGCTGGTTTGATTCCCACGGTATCCGTAGGACCGCCATGGACTTTGGACTTCTTCAGGAAGAAGCTGAGGGGCTCGAAGGGGTTCTTGTGCTCCTTCTAGAAGGGGAAGCGCTGTGAAGACGGGTGCAGCCGGACTTGGTGGTTATGCGGTCCCCCAGGGCGTGATCCATGAGGTTGGTGATCTGCTGGGCGCTGCCTATTGGATTCCTGCTCTGTTGGTTCCGCCCTTGCTCGTGTCTCATTACTTAGTCTTCCAACTACTTTGGAATTCACTGAATGGAACAAAAGAAATAAATGGGTAATTTTTAAACCAAGAAAGGAGACGACCATGGCTAAACCAGTTCACATTACCGACGGCACCTTCGAGGAGGAAGTTCTCAAAAACGATGTGCCCGTCCTTGCTGATTTCTGGGCCGAGTGGTGCGGGCCCTGCCGGACCATTGCTCCAGTCCTGGAAGAAATCGCGGAGGAATACGATGGACGGCTGAAGATTGCCAAGATCGACGTAGACGAGAATCCGGAAGCCCCTGCGCGCTTCGGCATCCAAGGCATCCCGACCATTATTCTATTTAAAGACGGGGAGCCTGTGGAGCGGTTGGTGGGTGCGATGCCGAAGGACCAATTGCTATCGCACATTCGACCCCATCTGTCCCGGGACTAGTGGCATAAGAAAAACGATTCGATAAAGACAGGAACAAAAGTTCAAAGATTTTCTAGGAGGAGGTAGTTCAAATGAATGTTTTACAGCAAAA
>Ga0114947_10000208_pt1 | contig 18534 bp, 43 predicted proteins | sample CR02metaG_FD_99656 | JGI IMG/M metagenome (GOLD analysis project Ga0114947, IMG submission 99656) | Deep subsurface microbial communities from Mariana Trench to uncover new lineages of life (NeLLi) - CR02 metaG | ecosystem: Environmental > Aquatic > Marine > Ocean trench > Sediment ...
CATTGACTTTTGATGTTGAAGGTGTAACCACTCGATTAATGGATGCATCACATGTAGCATTATTGGATGTAAGTATGCCTAATTCTATGTTTGAGAAATACAATGTTGAAAGTGAATTTAATGTTGGTGTAAGGGCTGACGAATTAGAAAAAATGATCGATATGTTTGATGATAAATCATCAATTACTTTGACACGAACTGAGGATAATTTATTGATTTTATCAAACAGAAATGAAAAATACACGTTAAGATTAATTGAAGCACAAAAAAACGATCAACCAATACCAAGAACAAATTTTGATGCAAAGATAGTTTTTGATCAAGAAATTACCACGAAAGACTTCATCAAACAATTACAAAAGATTAATAAAATTTCTGACTATATTACTTTTGAAACTGTTAACAACAATAAATTTACTATGAGTGGTAAGGGAGATATCGGTAATGCAGAAGCAAGTTATGAACGTGGTCAAATTAGCATAAATAATAATTGTGACACTACAACCACATATTCTTTAGAGTACATACTACCATTCTTAAAAACTGTAAAAGATCAACCAGTAACATTAGAATATTCAGAACGTAAACCATTAAAAATCGAAGCGAAAATACAAAACGTTGGTAGACTTAATTTCTATCTAGCACCTAGAGTTGAGGATTAATGAGTCAAGAAATACTTAGAACTAGCATTTTAACAATAGGTGAAAATAAAAACTCTCCTAGAATTTGGAACGAATGTAAAATTTTAGATATCGCAGGTTTTAAAATTGGGCAGCCAATTAGAATAACATACTTAGAAAAATCCATTAAAATATTTGCAGACTCAAACGGTGATCATATAGTTTCTAAAAAAAGAAATATTCCAGTAATTGATATCAACAATAGAAAAATCTTAGAGGTTTTTACACTATCAAAAAAGGTCCAAGTTATTATTAGATTTGGAGAGATTGAAATTAAAAAGACTTACACAGATAATAAAATTTCTGAGAGATTAAATGATGATTCATGTGCTAGTGTTTTTAGTGGTGGTGGCATACTAGATGAAGCGGTTAAAAAATCAGGATATAAACCAAAGTGGGGAATAGAAATTAATGAAGATTACGCTAATGTATGGCAATCAAATCATAAAGGGACAATGCATAATTGCAGCATTTCAGATATAGACTACGATCTTTTAGAACCTGTGTCACTACTTACAGCAGGTATACCATGTGAACCATTTTCAATCGCAAGACAAAACCAAAACGATCAAGCATTTCATAAGAACGAAAATTTAAGCATGTTAATATTATTTGTAATCAAGAAGATAAATCCACGAACAATCATACTTGAAGAAGTCCCACAATATGTTAAGTCACAAATTGGTATGGCTACCATTGAAACACTAAAACAAATGGGATACAATGTAGAATGTAAACTACTAAAGGGTACTGATTATGGTGAATTAACTCTTAGAACTAGAGTGGCAATCATAGCAACGACACCACCAGATAAACCAAAATTTCCAAAAGAGAATCCACTTGAAAGAACAATGAAAGAAATACTTTTGACACCAGACGATCCACAGTGTGAATGGTTTACTAGAGAAACAAAATCATGGATCTTTGAACATTGGGACACACAAAAAGCAAAAGGAAATTCATTTGTTTCTCAACAAATCACAAACGAAACAACACAGGTTCAAGCAATAACAAAAAGATACTTCGCAGGTCAAGGATCTAATCCAGTGGTAAAACATCCAACTAGACCAGATACTTTTAGATGGTTAACACTTTCAGAGGTTAAAAAATTAATGGGACTTTCAGAGGATTATGACTTAGGAAAAGGTAAGACTTTGGCAGGTGAAATTATGGGACAAGGTGTCCTTGTTAAAGTATTTGAAAAAGTTATCATGGAGAATAAAAATTGACAGAAAAAATTAAGTGTTGGATATGTGAAAAAACAACAATCAACTTCATTAAAGGAACTTCAAAACAAATTCACCAAAATAAAGATATTTGTTTAAAATGTTTACCAACTTTTACATTATCAAAAGTTTATAGAAAAACAAAAGATTTTACACTAAAATGTAAAATCGTTAGAGAATTAACTAGGAGATCGAATAATGGCTAAACAAAAATATCTAGAACCTAAAAACTGGACCAAGAAAAAAAGAGATGTCTATGAAAAAATAGTACAAATCGTAGAAGAATTTCAAGCACAGGGTTATAAAATGACTTTAAGACAGTTGTATTATCAATTAGTTTCTAGGGACATCATACCAAATCAAACAAAAGAATATGCAAAACTTTCTACTTTGTTAACTGAAGCAAGAATGTATGGTTTTATTGATTGGGACTTTATCGAGGATAGAATAAGAGTACCAAAAAAACATGGTGAATGGGATGACATACCAGACATTGTTAACTCTGCAATCGCTTCTTACCGTAGGGATAGATGGCAAGATCAAGATAATTATCTTGAAGTTTGGGTAGAAAAAGATGCACTATCTGGTATACTTCAGCCAATTACAGAAAAATACCATGTTAACTTGATGGTGAATCGTGGTTATAGTTCTGCAAGTGCTATGCATGATGCATCAATAAGATTTAGAATACAAGAACGAAAAGGAAAAAACACGTTCATACTTTATCTAGGAGATCACGATCCTAGTGGAATGGATATGGTAAGGGATATCCAAGAACGCATGGAAATATTTCATTCAAAAGTTGACGTTAAAAGAATTGCCTTGAACATGGACCAGATAGAAAAATTCAGTCCACCACCTAACCCTGCAAAGATAACAGATCCAAGAGCATCAAAATACATTGAAGAATTTGGTGCAACTTCATGGGAATTAGACGCTTTATCTCCAAAGGATCTTAACATCTTGTTAGACAAAGAAGTTCAAGAACTAATGAACATTGAAAAATACAATTATTGGTGCAGACTTGAACAATATGAAAAAGATCAACTAGTAGAAATTGCAGATACAATAGATATAGACTCTGTAGATGATGACGAACTGCCAAATAATGAGGATGAGATTTAATGACTTTGATAAAATGTCCCTGTGGTGCAACAATAGAATTTTACACAATATACAAAGGTGTTGAACATAGTTTGCGATGTTCTTACTGTGGTAAAATTAACAAGTATAAATTCAAAGTGGAGAGATACGAAAATGTCTGACAAATGTGACTGTGGTAAATCTACATCAATAAAATCATTCTTTGTTTCTATTCTACAGAAATTAAATTTATTTCCAAGTCTTCAATGTAGGTGTGATTTAAAATGAGATTGACAAAAAATGAAAAATTCTTATTAAAATTTGACAGTGGTATTAGACCATGCAATCATCAAGCATGCAAGGACATGTTAACAATGTGGGATAAAGGCGTGTGTGTGGTTGATATGATAAGAGAAAAAAATAGGAGAAAATCATAATGAAACTAGAAACTAAATCAAGCAATCTAAAAAGATTGAATGAGATACTTGAAAAAGGTAAGATAAGTTATCAATTAAGCGAAGCGGTAGTATCAATTATCAAGGCAATAGAACAAGATAAATTTTTACTTGCAACGGATCTTTCATCAGTAAAATCATTGGTAGGTGGATCAATGAAACAAAAACACGATGAAACTTATCCATACAGAGAAGATAACGATTACAACGAAAAACATTTAGGAAATTCTGTCTATTCAATATTAGACGGAATACATTTTGCATATTCTATGAGATCCGATAAAATGCCATCAGGTATGATGCTTATTTCATCAGGTACAATAATTCATGGTGGTAAGATTACTGAGTTAGAACATCCAATAGTCCAAAAAATTAATGCAGAATTTAAAAGAACTTTTGAAGAAAGTAAAAGGAGATTTAGAAAATGAATAGAGCACAACGAGAAGCCAATAAGAGTTTAACAAAATTTCAAATAGCATGGGCTAATAGAATTAAAATAAGTAGAGGTAGGGATACATGATTGACTTTATTTTATTGTATATGGTACTTCCCTTTCTTGCAATCAGTGGGATATACTATGGTAGATACTTAGGTAGGTTAGAGAAACTAGATGACTGATAAAACTAATAAAACAATGAGAGTCTTGATAGATCTAGAACAAAATACCCTAGATAAAGTGAAAAAGTTGGGTAAGAAAAAGCATCGTTCAAGAAAATGTATGCTTGAAACAATTATTGAGGATGCTGTAAATTGAATAAAAGAGTGTCAGAATACTTTGTAAAAAAACGCTATCCATTATTAGCAGCAATACAAGAACCAATAAGATTTGATACGTTAACTTTGTTATCAAGAAAAAATATGAGTTATACAGAAATAATGCTTGACTTAGGATTAGATTACGATAATGATACTATAAGTGGTAAAAATAGACAAAGTGGGTACTTTGCATTTCATATTAGAATATTAAAAGCACAGCATCTTGTAGAAAAAAGTTCTAGAAATGGATTATATTTTATCACAGTAAAAGGATTGAATGTACTTAATGGTGCAAAAATTATTAATGAAGCGGAGATGTTTCTATGACTGATTCACTTACAGGTGAAATTAAAAAATGGCATATATGCGGATGCCTTGATATTGAATTACCTGACGGAAAAGAAGTAACACTACCATGTATGATTCACAAACATACACGTAAAGAAACACAAAAAAAGGAATTTACTTTGCAAAAAGCATTACTTGAAACTCTAGAAAAAGATGTATTAAAAGAAAAACCTGGAAAATTATCACAGGATAAATGGATATGAGAATTAAAACAGGTGACAAATCAAAAAGAAGTTCTGATAATCATTGGTGGACTGAATATGTATTATACAAGTTCTTAACTACAAAATATTACTTCTTTCCTAACTGTGATCTTGCAGCAACGGAAGCAAACAGTCTATGTGATTATTATTATGATGAAGAATTAGATGCACTCATACAAGAACGATGGCATTTTCCTAGAAGTAAAAAACGTTTGGTAGGATGGTGTAACCCACCTGCTGATAAAATAGGCAAGTTTCTTCTGAAAGTATACGAACAATTTGATACATTTCGTATACCAACTATGATGATTGTACCATCAAACGTTGAAGGAACTAAAGCATGGTGGGAAGCAGTAGAAGATCCTATTGATCGTGATGAAAGAATATTCTTTAAAGCGATCAAGGGAAGACCAAAATTTTTACTGCATGGAAAAAGAACTTTTGATAAATTTGGTAATGAATTAAGTTCAATCAATGCCTACAAAGTAGTCATATTTGGTAGGAAAAAACGATGAGTAAATCATTCATAATATTTTTTATTGGGATGTCATTAATGATAATAAGTTCTACTATTGTTTTCATTGTTCTTTTGTTCGGATCTATTTTAAACTATAAATTTGCACAGATAGATGAATCTTATTTAGCACCTTTAGCAATAATATTTGTTGTAGGTATGATTTTGATGATTATTACACTGTGGTATTTTCCTAAAGAACTACAAAATGAATCATGATGTTAAGAAAATTCTTTTATACTGCATTAATTTGATATGCAGTATGCATAGTGGACCAACAAGTGATATTGAAGGTCATGAACATCTAGGAAGATTACCTACTGGAATACATTATGATCATCCTAAAACCTCATCAAGAAAATCCAGGTCCAAAGTTAAAACAAAAAAGAGAAAACCAGAAAATAAGATTGATCGTATTCTAGGTTCTAAATATGGGAGATTGTAATCATGGGAGTTAGAGTAAGAATTGTTGATGGTAAAGTTGTAGCAGATAAAATGCCAACAAGTTCAGATCCTAACATCTCAGTTGTGCATAGCATGGAAGTTAAACAAAGACAACCCATCTTCGGTTATGGTTACGATAGTGGTCCAACTATAAGAAGAAAACGTACAACTGCAAGAAGAACCACAACACAAAGACCTGCAACTACAAGACAATACAAATATAATTACACAGGTACAGGAACACGAACACCATTAACTACGAAAGAATTAAAAAAGATGAAAAAATATAGAAGAAAAAGTAAAATGCCTAAAGGACAAACAACAAAATACGTTCATTTAGCACAGCCAGCAGTAACAAGAAGACGTACTACTGTAAGAAAAACTATCAAACGAAAACCTAACAGAGTACAAAGAAAATCAAATGGACTCACATTAAAAAGAAATATTGTATATGGTGCAACAAAAGCAAAGAGAAGATCATTAACCGATGATCTTTGGTAATAACATTCTTTTATACTAGTATTATTATCAGTCATTGATGAATGGTAATCCAGACATACTAAGCAAGCCAAAACCAAAAGTTTTAGGTATGCGTGTTGGTTCGTTCATCAATCTTGCTATCATATCAGGTCTGACAGGCTTCTTAGTTGCTTTCGTTGCTAAAAACTCCTATGCACTCTTTGGTACAGTAGGACCATGCTAAGAATAAATGGATGTATAACCTCTGGATGTAATGAAATTAGTCTACCTGATTCATGTTGGTGTGGAAAATGCATCAAGTATAATAATAAAATCTAGGTATTCCAGTAATCTTTTGCTTCTTCTAAATCAGCATTAAGATACTTGATTGTAGTTTCTATTTTCTCATGCCTTAGATGTTTCTTAACTATTGGCAGTGATGCTTTTTTCCCATGTGTGCCATAAAGCATATCCTTACCTATTGACTTTCTAAATATGTGAGTCTTTGTTTTTTCACCTGTAATTTCCTGTGAAGTTGTCAAAGCCTGGATTTTTAACATGCGACCTAATCTCATTAACCATTTGTATACGGTGTCCCTAGTCGGTTGTGGATCTAACAATAATCCTTTTTTGTTTCTTAGATACTGTCTGAGATCTGGTATGAAAATATTTGGTATAGGTGCATAATCTTCTTTTCTTGTTTTGGTTTTACCAAGATAAACTTCCTTCATTTCTAAATCAAAATCCTCTGCATGTAATCTTCTTGCTTCGATCATGCGAAGTCCACACCAATACGCAATTCTAAAAATCATTTCAATGTCTTCATCTTTCCATTTTCTAATTTCTAAATTTGGTACATGATCTAATAACTGACTGAACTGTACCTGATTCATATAATTAGATCGTGGCTTCATACTCAGTATAGGTTCTTCAAAATCTTAATCTTTTTTTCTATTTCTCTACTTCGTCTAGCCTTGCTGCCTGTGCCCATACTTTTTAATTTATGCTCTATTGCATCCATAATGCATATCAGAATAACCTAGTATATTTGTCTGTCGATTCTAATTACTCATAACTCTCAGTACATTCTTGGTACTTGGATATACATGACTCTTTAGTTTGACTTAACCATTCTTGGTATTTGTAGTTAGGTGAACTTGAAAGATCTATACTTGTACTGTTAGGATATATGATCTCTTTGTTATTAAAACTTGTAAACTTACAATCAGTTCTAAGATGATGAATTGTATATGGCAATAGGATTTTCCAAACATCAGCATTAATTGTAGCATCCTTACAGTTATCAACATATCTATCATGATATAGTATTCTTCCATACTGTTGTGTCTGATTGAGTACGGATATTACTTTAGTTGTGTTAACTCCACTAGATATTGTTTTATCAATATACTCAAACAAAGATTCCTGTTGTATACTACCTGTTAAGATATATGTACCAAAATTGGGCTTTAGTATTATAGTTTTAATTCTTTCACTCATCCCTACTGGTGGATCAACAATTATTCTTATCATTGGATCACTTTCGTATAACTTCCATGAGTTTTTGTACTGTGTTTTATCCCTGTGGAAAAAACCATCAGTTGTTATAAATTTACCAGAGTATTCCTGTATTGACGAATCTAATCCTAACAAGTCTTCATAAGATGGACAAGTCGTAGTAAAATTATTCTTAATCATAGTAATGCATGTATTTGAAAGTTCAATACCAATTAATTTTGTATACTGTGAATGATCGAACTTACTTTCAACTCTTATTTGTTTCTTATCTTCAACTAATTGCTTTTCAAATTCTCTAATGAATTTAATGATGTCTGAACGATCTGTCAATAGTTCTATGTATTTTTTCCTGTCGTCTACCACAATTTTTTCTAATATTATTAATTTATTTTCTTCCTTGTTGACATCTACCTGTGAATCCCAAGATTCATTTCTGTCACGTTTTGCTGCTCTTACTACATCCTTTTGTACTTTTACGTCATCCTCATGTTCATTCATTGTTATTTTAAAATCTGCAATCTGTTTTATTTTTTTAATTTCATCTTTTTCTAAACCGTCTATTTCATTTTCTAAATTTTTAATATCTGCTCTTGTTAATGCTCTTGTTAAATTATCTGCAAATGCAAGATTCCCCATACTATAGGTAGTCGTGGGCATTGACAACACCAAAATTGTAATAAGGGATATGCCAACTAAGTATGGGGAATATGCATATAATTTAGACGACATCATTGTTTAAGAACTTTCCTTTCCATTCTTCTTTTCGTTATCTAAAATTAATTGTCCTGTTAGTTTGAATCCCAACCGTTTAATTTTCTCATTAATTATTGATCTTACCATTTCATTATGTCCTTTATCTAATTGCTCTCTAACCAGAACAAGAAACACTACTATTTCTTTATCACTCATCAATACATAGTCACATCCTCTTTTTTAATACTAACATGCTGATTCCATATTGTAAGTTTTCTATGAGGATTACCACATTTACAACATGGTCCTAAATCTATTAGTAAATTACCATTACCAACAAAAATATCATCTATCACTGTTTTGTTATCTGCAAGACACTTCTGATTTTTACATTCCCAATGAAACTTCATTTCTTCTTTTTCCTTCTTGCAGCCAGTATTCTTTTACTGTGCTTTGCATAATATTCATTTTGACGTTTTAAAATTCTATCTCTATGTTTCTCATAGCATTTTTTATTATACTTTCTGGTCTTGACTCTGTTTGCCTTGTTCCATTTCATTTGTATTTGTATTCTTGATTTACTAAATTTTTTATAAACCTCTCTCTTTCTTTTTCGTTCACGTTCATCATAAGTAGGATCTTCTTCACTCTTTTTTAACCTGGATTTCTTTACAGTAAGATTGTGTATCATTCTTCTAATTTCTTCTCTTGGGAGATTGGTAAGGTATTCTTGACTCATCTTGATCTTCTCACAGCAGTTACGGTTCTATTGAATCGTTGTACGTTCATTCGTTTTAGCATTTCTAGGATATAGTGACACTTCGTACAAAGTAACAAGAATTGAGATGGCTTCGCTTTGATCTCATCGTAAATTTTTTCATGGTAGTTTTTATCAGAATAAACCGTTCCATTTTCATAATAGTTAACATGATGATATAGAAAACCTTTTCCAAATTTCTTATGGCATAACTTACATTTAGAACTAAAAAGTGGTGCACATTCCAGTTTCTTTGAATAAATAATCTCTAGTTGATTCATCCTATGTCTTCCTATCTACAATAACAATGGATTTAATGATTTCGTATCCTTGATTTGTCAAATACCCTTCTGCACTTTTCAATGATTTACCTGTGGTTGAAACGTCATCCAATAATACTACTTTACCTTTACCTTGATAACCTTCAATCACTTTCATTGTACCATATGGTTTTTGTTTCTTACGAAGAATGGCATATGGTTTTCCAGTCATTATAGAACATGTTACTGCTAATGGTATGCCACCATAATCAAGACCAATAAATAAATCAAAGTATAATGGAAGATCTAGTTTAAAATCTGCATACATTCTTTTTAAATTCTGTGGTGTACCCATCGCTTCTTTTATATCATAATAAAAATCAGAACTTTGTCCAGAGGATAAAAAAAAACTTCCTTTCTTTTTGTATTTTTCTTTGTCGAAACTCATATCATAACTCTATCTGGATGGTTTTCATGTTTGTATCGTCTACTGTTTCTCATTTTCTGTCCACACTCAGGACAGAATATACCCTTTGGCTTCCACATACATGTTTTACAATAACTTTCAGTATCATATCTTCTTCTCATATCATTTCACCTGTTATAGTATCCAATATGAGATCCAACCTGTCTGTAATTACCATGATATCCACAGATACAATAGTAAGGTTCGTGTAATTTATGCAACGCATGTTCATGTTTTATTCTTTTCCACCTACACTGTTCCATTTCTTTGTATAGAATATGATGTTAACAACCAAGATTCCTAATGAAGTAATGAAAGTTCCTAGTATTAGATGTGAGTCGTTAATCATGGTGTAATATCAATTCCCCTATCTTTACAAATCTGTTCTAGTGAACGACCTAAAGGATCAATTACTTCATATTCTGTTGTGTGTATTCCATACTCAATCCATTGTGCCTTAAGGTTTAGACAATTAATTGTAGTTTGATCACTGAATGAATAATCTTGGACAGGCATTTGAAACGTTGCTATAATTACAACACCTGCAATAATTGTAATTACTCCACCTACTACAGAAAATATAAGTATCCACCTTAACAAAATGTGCACCTAACTATGTCAATAAGTATCATACCCATTATGAAGCCAAAAACTAATAGGATAAATGATCTCATTGTCCTAACACCATCCTGATAAACTGTTGCATGTTTCTAACTATCTGTGGTTCTTTTATTGATAGATTAATATCGCTTTCTTCTTTATAATTTACTTTCCTGTTAAATGAACTTGACATAATAACTAACTCATCTTCTATTATTATTATTCTTCCCTCGATTGTTTTTCTTATTTTTATAATCTTACATCCTTTGTATTTTTTACTTACATTCCCAAGATCTTTATCAATTATAATAGTACATGTATTTGTCTTCGAGATTTTATAAAGTAATTCTGGAATTTTTGTGTATTCCATTCTCATCAAGTCTACTGCACTTGTATAAATAATCACATTAGAAGTACAACGAATTAACTGAGAAACTATATGATAATAAACTGAATACCTACTTGTTAAAACTGATATTTGATTTACAATATCATCTTCTTTTAATATTGGATGTATAGAAACTGATTGTATGTAATCAATAACTTTCATTCTGTTTTTCTTGCCATTGAAAACCCTCTCTTCCCATTCACGAAGTAACCCATCTATTGCAGTTGCAGGATCGGTTATGATACATAATTTAGGGTTAGCCAAAGTCTGACTGATTAATCCTTTCTGAATTAAATTATCAACTACCCTGTAAACTTTTGACCTATCGAAGTCTAACTCTTTTGCTATTGCTGAAGAACTCATAGGTACATGTGATACAATAAACAAATAGAGTCTGACTTCATAACTAGGAAGACCTAGACCTATCAATGCTTCTTTCACTTCATCGTAAGAAGTCTGTGCTTCCCCACCAATGAGTGCTTTTAACACTACCTTCTTTGCTTCATTAACATCTCCCAATTCTTTCAAAAATGCGATTGTCATTTATCTATCCTCTCAAATGTTTCTGGATATGTAGCCTTGTAAGTTATGACATGAATACATGTCCATATGTTAGTTTGACCTTCTGAGAATGGGAATTTTCTTTTTTGTATATGTAACATGACTTTTTTTGGATCACAGTCCTTGCATCCAACAAAAATTTTGGTCATAACAAATATTCTCTTACCACTTGAATCGCAATAATGATAATGAAACTAACTATTGTTATTGGTATAACTATACGATGCATTTTACTCTCCTATTTCCCCTGCAAAAGAGTTTCTAGTTTCTAATGCATCCGCTATGTTTACTTTATGTTCAGTTGACATGTATATTTCATAATCACATAATGGACCAGACTCTTCACATGGACCACCAATAGAATCTTTAATTTCTACACTGTCATGTATTGAAATGATATAATGATTACCAGTGGTTAGTTGTACTTCTGCAAATGCAACATCAAAGAAATTTCCAGCCCATGAATCAGAAAGATATTGTTTAATATCTTCAATCATAGATGGTCCATAAATTACTGCAAGCAAAATTCCAAGTGCTAGACCTGAAAACATCATGATAATAAGAACGTGTACGTATCTCATCTTCTCACCTTATTGCCTAACTCATCTTCAGTCTTTTTAAGATGTAACCAGTTGGATTCATACTTCGTATAGAACGCAACACTCAAAGGAATTTTAGATGCTTTTGCTGACAATACCTGGAATAGAAAGTACATACAATCAATACCTTCTATTGCAATCGCTTCTTCAGTATATCCTTTTTTAATTGCAGTTTCTAATTCATCTACCTCATCTCTTAATCTTTCAATACAAAACAATGCTTCTCTCTTCCATTTCTTTTTAACTGCCTGTGCATCGATCATACGAGATGCTTCTTCTAGTGTATAACTTGCATGCATTATGGTATTACTCCTTTTGGGTGTGCTGTTTTTCTATGCACTTCTAACTCTTTAGGATCTGTAGTTGAATACAAACAATAAAAACAATTAAACTTCATTTTTTATTTACACTCCTATGAATAATATCTTTTAAATTATCTATTTCATTCAATAGTATTTCGTTTGCTTCCAAAGTATTTAAAAATCCAACAACATCTTGTCTAAGTGAATCTCTTAAACTAAAAATCGATTCACCATATTGTGATTTAATTATAACTTTCATTGTGTATACCCACATTTAGTACAAGGTGTAAGTAGTCCAGTTTCTTTCATAAAGTCATTACCACATTTACTACATGTAATCAGCATCTTTGGGTTAGGCATTATGTAAACGTCACTCCCAAATAATGAACTGTTAAAGAACCTAACTGTATTACCAAGATTGAAGTAAAACAAAAGAAATTTAATATCATGCCCTACCCACCTTTGCCTTTGTTATTATGACATGTTTAGTTCTAGAATCAATCAATAAGATATCACCATTTTTTATTTCTAATCTATCCAACCATTCGTGTGGTATAGTTATTCTACCACCTGATAAAAGTTTAGTAGTTTTAAACCTAGTCGTCATACTGTATAATCTACATGCTGTAGAATATAAAGATATTGATCGTGTAATATTGTAGTTACAATATTACAGTCTTCTCAGACTCGAACCCTTTTTCTTTTGCTGCTATTGCAGCATCTTCATAAATCTTTTTACAATTAAAACAAACTAAAACTGTTCTACCGTCTTCAAGTTTCTGTTTATCAGACATAAATTTATTTAAATTATCTACATCAATATGACATAGATAACACTTTGATGCACCTATCATATTACCACATTCGGGACAGTCAAAATCATATTCACTTGCTAATGTCCCACACTTCTTACAGTACACTTCCATTAGGTTTTTATAATTATAAAACTATATAAAAGATGTGGATGTCCTCAATGACACAATGGAATGGAACAGAAGGGTTGTACTATTGAAACAGGCATACTACGTTGAAGAGATAGAAGAACTTTCACATCAAGTTAAAAGAATTGATAATGTTTATTGTGAAGTTAGTGGATACAAAGTAAACTATGTTGCTAACTATTGTCCATGTCCTTCATTCCATTTCTCAGGAGATAGGAATTGTAAACACATGGATGCTGTTAAGATGTTCTTAATTAGAACAAGACGTACTAAACAAGAGGTTTTGCATTAATGGTAAAGGCATCTAAAGAAGAATGTCGTACTTGTTTACATTATAAAATTGATCACAGTGATACTACAGGATGTTTTTGTAGGTGCGAAAAGTTTGTTCAAAAATAAACCACTGTGTACCAAATGTGGAATCTTAGAACAGCAAGAAGACGGACTATGTAAGTTATGTGTGATGCGTAGAATATGAATAGTAGACAACTAATAAAATTTGCTATAACAGTTATTGGATTAATGGTTATCATCCCTATAGTTTTTCTTTTAGCAACTATCCCTATTGCTACGTGTTGTATTGATAATCCATTGTTTGAGTTATGGTTATTCTTTCCTGTGTATGCTTTTATTGTGGTAATAGGTTGGGCAATAAATAAAGTAATGCGAGATGAATTTATGTGACGGAAGATTTTACACCTGAAGAATTTTCAGATCTTGCATTAAAGATATTGGAACATGAAGAATATATAATCAAAGTCAAAGATGGTTGGAAGTTAACAACAAAAGGACAAATAGTTTCTAGAGAGGTAATGCATATTTGAAAATAGCAATAATAGGAACTACTGTTAACCTAACAGAAAATGAAGAATGTGACATCATACGATTCATAGGAACTACTTTAAACAAATACAATAGACAAACTGATATTGTAATCAGTGGTGGTGCTAAAGGTGTTGATACTATAGCAATAGAGATAGCAAAGAATCATGGGTTTGAAGTAGAAGTTTTTAATGCTGTACTTCCAGAATGGAAATATTACAAGGAAAGAAACTTACTCATATCTAAAAACTGTGATAAACTTTACTGCATAACAACTACAAATAGAACTGAACAATCAAAATGCTATCATCATGACGAACCACAGGACCACGAAAAAACTGCTGCATGTTGGACCATGAAGAAGGCATTAGAATTAAAAAAAGTGTGTCAACTAATGGTGACATTACAAAGATGATTAATCTAATAGCACACTACCTCTATTTGTTTCTAGCAGGTATTAGTATTTTTGTTGGAGTATACCATATTATTATCTATAGTAAAGGTATGACATTCACTTTGTATGGTACTGTTGTAGACGGATGGTATTTTATTTTATACATGATAGTTCTGTTTGGCATGTCTGGTATTATGATGTTACTGTCTAAAATAAATCTTGATTCTCATATCAAAAAGCGTTTGGATGCAACTGATAATACTTTGTAATCCTTGCTTTTAGTTCTTCTATGTAATCAGTAGGATCTTTTACCCAAACATTCTTTGTATTGTTTCTTCCAGACATTATGATTACTATCTGACTTGCTCTAAATTGCATCCTCTCTTCTACCATAATTGTATATGCTGTAGCCTGAACCATGTAATCATGAACGTAATCCTCAACTGCCTTTGATGCTGTCTTAAAATCAATTATTGATGGTAGTTCTTCGTAAGTTCCTATACAGTCACATGTACCTGCAATTTTTAACACATCACTAAAAACACTAACCTCTGTGTGTTGTGCTTTTATTTTATCAAGATATTCTTTCATGTTTTCAAAGTGTGCATTTGCTAACAATGGATAACCTGGAAATTTTGTAGTACCAAACATTAGATAACTTTCAATCATTTCATGGACCTTAGTACCCATTCTCATAGAGTCACCTGCTATCCACTTTGAAACATCTAGACCTACACTATCCTTCCACTTGTCCAACCCTTCTTGATCCTTTGGATCTTTTGTTTGATTGATTATTGTTGTAACTGAAGGGTACTCTACACCTTCCCTTATTCTATAAACTCTGCCTACTCCCCTCTTGTTATACTTGCTTAATGTTTGATTTACTTCTACCATTATTTACCCTCTCTATAATTCTGTGGTCCACCTGTTCCAGTTCTAGGATCTGGATGAGAAGCAAAACGTCTTTGTTTTTTTGTTAAGTGAAATTTAAGATGTGGTATTGTTCTTCGATGTTTTACTGCTTTCATTCTCTTAACTTGATCTGGTAATGGTTTCAGACTTGCTAACTGTTCGTATGGTATCATAACAAATCAAGTGGTGATAAAATATACATAACTAATGCACCAATAATAAAACCAATGATCATACCAACAAACAAATCTTTCAATCTAAATCAACCCAATGCTCAGGTCTATCAGTATCATGACATCCTTCTGGTTTTTCACATTGGCTATGTGTACCATAAGTACATCTATCACATTCTCTTTTACAATAAGGATGATCTTCTGAGAATCTATCTACCACTTGTTCTAATTTAAAATCATAATCCTTCCCACCAAAATTTACTGTTAATCCTATAGAAGTTAATTTAGTTTGTTCAAGATAATTTACCATTGTTTTTATGACAGGTATATATTCTTCATCAAATGTTTTTTGTTTACTCATGGTCCATATCTCCAATGTGGATCTGGTGTGTGAATACATTTCTCATGAATCATACAACACACATTAATTATATCACAAAGTTCTTTCTGTGCATCCTCAACATTATCAGCATCAAGAAATTCTTTTACCTCTACCTTTAATCTTTTTTGCCAAAACTCATTATCATATTTTAAAGAATGTATTTGAAATTCATAGTCAAGATCGTTCCAAGAATTTTTATAGTCTGGAAATTTTAATTCCATTAAAGATTTACAATGTTTAATTATTTTATTAAAGTCTGGAAATTTTATTTGTTCACCTTTAAGAAAAAAAGAAATGAGGTTGATGAATACTCAACTCTCAATAGTTTTTTCTAATGACAGATCTTTTGGATAGACTGAAGGTTTCATATTACCTGCTTTCTTGATAGCAATTTCTATTGTCTTATCAACCCATGTCGCAGTGTTAGAACCGTACTTATCTATCATATAGTTCTGCGTTGCTAGATTCATTTTCCAGATACATTCAGATGGATCACTCACATCAGTTTTGACTTTACCTTGTAATCTAGATCGTTTCTTTCCCTCATACTCTGACTCTACAAAGTCAAACTCATCAAGGATAGTTACTTTCTTAATTCCGTTGTCGATTACAACATCTTTGCCAAGATATGATCCCCCACCTTCTGCTGCTTTAGATACTTCAGGCATTACATGGTTATGAAATATGGGTATTATAAAGTTTTATAAATGTAAAACCTTTAAATTCACATCGTTTGTCCATGCAGTAATGAAGAAAGATAGGATTAGTTTTGTGGCAAAGTTAGCAAAATGGGGAATAAAAGATGAAAACCGTAGATGCATAATTATACCATTAGATGATTTATCCGATGTCCGATCTAGTTTCGATGATATTCAAATTAAGATAACTTTAGAAAAACTAAAGTTTTAGGTGATAGTTTTGGACATAGGTGAAACTACTATAGATGATTTACTCTACGATTCTAGGAGTGTTAACGAATGTCATTATTAGAACGGTTAACACGTAGAGGTTATAGTGCATATTTTTTAGATATCAATAACAAGGATTGTAAGAAACATAGAAAATATTGGAGAGTCCAGATTAAGGTATTAGCCAAGATCGTAAAACATGGTCATGTAAAAATAGAGGGGATACTAGATGACTAGACCAAAGACATTCAATGAGTGGGCTGACCATTGGAGATATGAAGTAGGAGTAAACGTAATACCTGCAAATACAAAATACAAGACAACATCTATTCACTGGCAGAAATGGCAGAATAAACCTATACCAGAAGACCTACATATGTATTGGAAAGATAACAAGGTCTTTGAACTTGAAGGCATGGCAGTAATGCTTGGTAATGTTCTTCATAACAAAAAGAAAAAGGATCTATCATTGTTTTGTATAGACTTGGATAACAAGAAGGCAGTTGAATCTTTTTCAAAGGATTGGGATAAGGTAAAGACAAATACATTATGTGAATGGCATGATGACAATCCAAATAAAATCCACGTATATGGCTACTCTCATAAAATAATTCCAAACAAGTCAAGTGATAGACATGACAGTGAGTTATCAGATAAGATAGATAAGGATGAAGTACCTGCGTTTGAAGTTAAAGGGGATGCATCACATGGTATAATGTTCTGCACACCATCAATACATGCAAAAGGAAAACCATACCATACAGGCGAATGTATTGAACCTAAAATTATGGATGGCATTGAGGATCGTATCAACGATATTTGTAAAGAGCATGGTCTTGTTTACCTTGATGCTAATGGTCAACATGGACATGGACTAGATACAACCGATTCAAGGTGGTATGAGAAAAGTGTGAATCGTGGTGAACGTGGCTATCTTGTTCCTATGCAAGAATTGTATGATGATAAAATCCAGGTTAACGAGGGACACAACCGTTCACTAGCATTATTAAGATGGGCTGATTCTGTGGCTGCACAGACTAAAGGACTGACTGAAAAGGTACTCGTACAACTAGTCATAGCAAAGAACAATACTCTATGTAATCCACCTTATCCAGAGAGTAAGGCTTCATCTATTGCAAAGCAAGCATTTGCTTTTGTTGAGAAAGATATTGGAATTGGTAATGCATCAAAAGGTAAGAAGGGTTTAAAACTTCCACATGAACATTATGCAAAAGCAATACTTGATAGTTCTGGTTTCATATTCCTTACTCTAGTTAATCGTGATGTTCTGTATTATCAAGATGGTGTTTATAGAACTGGTGGTGAAAACATTATTGCAAAGGAATGTCAGTCAAGGATAGAAGGTTGTACCAACAATGATGTTAAGGAAGTCATAGGAACTATTCAACGTTCAACTGGATATCATGAAGTATCTGAGTTTGATCAAGATCCTTATCTTGTTAATCTAAAGAATGGTTGGATTAATTTGAATGATGGCAAACTAACAGAGCACTCTCCAAAGATATTATCAAGAGTACAGATACCTATCATATGGACATCAAAGAACTTCATACCATCAACCATGAATAAACTTCCAAGACCTAAGAAGTTTGATAAGTTTCTAGCAACCTCACATGTTGAAGATAAGATAACAATACAAAGGGTATGGGAAATGATGGCACTCTGTATA
>Ga0114947_10000216_pt1 | contig 18389 bp, 18 predicted proteins | sample CR02metaG_FD_99656 | JGI IMG/M metagenome (GOLD analysis project Ga0114947, IMG submission 99656) | Deep subsurface microbial communities from Mariana Trench to uncover new lineages of life (NeLLi) - CR02 metaG | ecosystem: Environmental > Aquatic > Marine > Ocean trench > Sediment ...
CCCTGGCCGAAGGCGACATCGGCAGCCATTTCCCGCCCACCAATGCTGCCTGGAAAGACGCCGATTCGGCGACCTTCCTAAAGCACGCTTTGGGTCTGCTCAAAGCCAGGGACGGGATCATCATCCATCTCGACGTCACCATCATTTGCGAATACCCCAAGATCGCCCCTCACTTTGAGCCCATGCGCGCGCGCCTGGGCGCCATCCTCGGCCTCAGCCTCGATCGCATCGCTATCAAGGCGACCACCACCGAAAAACTGGGCGCGCTGGGCCGTGGCGAAGGCATAGCGGCCCAGGCCGTCGCCACCATATGCCTGAAAAGACCGGTCCCATGAGCGGCCCCCCCACTTCCCCCGGCGCGCGGGACTCCCTTCCCCCGGGCCTTCCCCCGGGCCTAACGTTTTGGAGCCCCCCCGCCCTGATCAGTACCTGGTTCGGAACCGGGTTGCTGCCCAAGGCGCCCGGGACCTGGGGATCGCTGGCGGCGCTGCCCCTGGCCTGGGTGCTGGGCGCGCGCTTCGGGCCCGCCGCCGTGATCCTTGCGGCCAGCGTGCTTTTCGGCCTCGGCCTGTGGGCGGTCAAGGCCTATCTCGCCAAAACGCCGGACCGGGACCCCGGCGCCATCGTCATCGATGAAGTGGCGGGCCAGGTGCTGGCGGTAGCCCCCGCCGGGCTCGATCCGCTGGCCTTCGGGCTCGGATTCATCGCCTTCCGGTTGTTCGACATCCTCAAGCCCTGGCCCATCAAGACGCTCCAGCGCGGCCTCGACGGGGCGCTTGGCGTCATGGCGGACGACATCGCCGCCGCCCTATACGCGTCGGTTGTATTGGCGGTATTTTTCTTCTTGTCGGGACGGCCTCATGTATTTTTCTAGATCATCGCTGGAATTGGCCCAGGGCATCATCAAAGCCGCCCAGGACAAGGGCCTGACCCTAACCACGGCGGAATCCTGCACCGGTGGGCTGATCGCCGCGTGTCTCACCGAGGTGGCAGGCGCCTCGACGGTCTTCATGCGCGGCTTCGTCACCTACGCAAATGTTGCCAAGACCGATCAACTGGGCGTGCCCGAGGACATGCTAGCCGAGATGGGCGCCGCCAGCGAAGAGGTCGCCCGGGCCATGGCCGAGGGCGCGCTCGAGCGCGCCGGCGCCGATATCGCGGTGTCCGCCACCGGCATCGCCGGGCCCGGCGGCGGCACCCCAACCAAACCCGTGGGCCTGGTGCACATGGCGGCGGTCCGGCGCGGCGGCGACACGCTCCACCGGGCGGACCAGTTCGCCGGCGACCGCCAGGCGGTGCGGGGCCAGGCGGTGGACGCCGCCCTTGCGCTTCTGCTGCGACAGGCCGAAACTGCGCCGGCCCGCGATTGAGGGTGCCCAAACCGTCCCAAAAACCCTCCTCCCGGACCCTCTTCCATGCCCCCGCACCCCGACCCCACGCTTTCCTATCGCATCACCATCAGGAATTTCATCGGCATCACCCTGATGACCGTCCTGATCTTCGTCATCGGCGGCATCATCGTGGTCAGGCTGGACCCCAGCATCTTCACCAAGGAACGCGCGCTGCTGGACAATCTCTTATGGTTTTCGCTGCTGGCGTCGGTCGGCGTTCTGGCCTCCACCGGTTACGTGCTGGCCTCGCGCACCGCCATGGGATGGGCGATCATCGGCCTCACGCGCCCCGAGGCGCGCTGGGTACTGATCGCCGTGTCGGTGGCGGCGGCGCTGTTCTTCGCCGGCGAGCGGCTCGACGCGCTGATGGGCTTTGGCATCATGGAGAGCACCCGGGCTTCTTACGCGGCCACCTTGAAAAGCGAGGTCGGACTGATCGGCCTCATGGCGGTGCTCGCCATCATCCTGCCGATCTCGCTGGAGATCTATTTCCGGGGCGTGCTGTTCAACTTCCTGCGCCCCATGTTGGGACTGGAAGCGGCCATCGGCGTGTCGGCCCTGGTCTACGGCCTGTTGTTCTTCAACCCGTCGATTCCCGTCTACATGGCCTATGGCGTGGTTCAGGGGGCCGTGTTTTGCCTGCTTTTCGTCCGCTCGGGATCGCTGTGGACGGCGATCGTCGCTAACGGCACCCTGTCGGCGCTGACCGTCGCCAAGGTGGCCTGGGCCTGATCGGCGGACGGGTTCCTAAGCCATCCTCATTGCCAATTCAGGAGGGAAACATGAAATCACGCGCGGCCCTGGCCCTGGAGGCGGGACGTCCCTTGGAGATCACCGAGATCGACCTCGACGGCCCGAAAGCGGGCGAGGTGTTGGTCGAGATCAAGGCCACGGGCATCTGCCACACCGACGCATTCACCCTATCGGGCGCCGACCCGGAAGGCTTGTTCCCGGCCATCCTCGGCCATGAAGGGGCGGGCGTGGTGGTCGAGACCGGCCCCGGGGTGAGGAGCGTCGCAACCGGCGATCACGTCATCCCGCTCTATACGCCGGAATGCGGGGAATGCGAATTCTGCCGCAACCCCAAGACCAACCTGTGCCAGGCCATCCGCGAGACCCAAGGCGCCGGAATGATGCCCGACGGCACCTCGCGCTTCTCGCTTAACGGCGCGCCGCTCTACCACTACATGGGGACCTCGACCTTCTCCAACTTCACGGTGCTGCCGGAAATTGCCGTCGCCAAGATCCGCGCCGACGCGCCCTTCGACAAGGTCTGCTACACCGGCTGCGGCGTCACCACCGGCATCGGTGCGGTGATCAACACCGCCAAGGTCGAGCCCGGGTCCAACTGCGTGGTCTTCGGCCTGGGCGGCATCGGCCTCAACGTCATCCAGGGGTTGCGCTTGGCCGACGCGGCGATGATCGTCGGCGTCGATACCAACCCGGCCAAGAAGGCCTTCGGCGAACGCTTCGGCATGACCCATTTCGTCGACCCAGCCGAGGCCGGGGGCGATCTCGTCGCCTACCTGGTGGACCTCACCAATGGGGGGGCGGACTATAGCTTCGAGTGCATCGGCAACACCGAGGTGATGCGCCAGGCTCTCGAATGCTGCCACAAGGGCTGGGGCGAATCGGTGATCATCGGCGTCGCCGGCGCCGGCCAGGAAATCTCCACCCGCCCGTTCCAGCTGGTCACCGGCCGGGTCTGGCGCGGCACCGCGTTCGGCGGCGCAAGCGGTCGCACCGACGTGCCCAAGATGGTGGACTGGTACATGGAGGGAAAGATCGAGATCGACCCGATGATCACCCACAACCTGACCCTGGACGAGATCAACAAGGGATTTGAGCTGATGCACCGGGGCGAATCGATCCGCGCCGTGGTGAGCTACTGAGGGACGGGCCTCAAGGCCCAGCCCGACCCGCCCCATAGAGCACATGGGCACGCGCCTCGAAGGCGTCCACCATGTGCGTCACCACGTGGTCGAAGACCGCGCCGATCACCGCGTCGAGCACCCGGGAGTGGAAATCGAATTCCACCAGGAAATCGATCTCGGTGCCGCCATTGGCGGGGTGAAACACCCAGTGGTTGGCCATCTCACGCATGGGGCCGCGGATATATTCGACGTCGATGCGGGGCGGCGCATCGCTCTTATCCTCCCCGGCCCCGGCCTCGGCGCCCTCGCCATTGCCGGCCCCGGCGCCGCCCTCATGAAGCGTCACCTTGGAATGGAAGGTTTCCCGGAACAACCCCTTGCCCACCACCACGTCGGCCCGGAGCACGCCGTCCTCAAAGCCGGTCACCCGCGCGGCCAGGCACCAGGGCAGGAATTCGGGGTAGCGCCCGATATCGGCGACCAGGTCGAACATCTGTTTGGGGGCATAGGGGACGCTGCGGGTTTCCGCGTGGCGGTGCATCGGGGGCCGGCCTAATTCTCAGCTAGGCTTGCTTCCCGGGCGGCGCGCAGGCGCTTGAAATCGTCGCCCGCGAAATAGGACGAGCGCGTCAGTGGCGAGGCCGAGACGAGCAAGAATCCCTTGCCGTAGGCCATTTTCTCCAGGTCTGAGAATTCGTCCGGCGTCACGAACCGCGCCACGGTTGCGTGGCGCGGGGTCGGTTGCAAATACTGGCCGATGGTCAGGAAATCGACATCGGCGGCGCGCAGGTCGTCCATCACCTGGTGGACTTCGCTGAGCTCCTCGCCGAGGCCTACCATCAGGCCCGACTTGGTGAACATGGCCGCGTCCATTTCCTTGACCCGGTCCAGCAATCTCAGGGAATGGAAATAGCGCGCGCCCGGGCGGATCGTCCGGTAGAGCCGGGGCACCGTCTCGAGATTGTGGTTATAGACGTCGGGGCCGGCCTCCGCGACCGCCTCCATGGCGCCGGGCTTGCGCAGGAAGTCCGGCGTCAACACCTCGATGGTGACGCCGGGCGCGGATCGCCGAATGGCGGCGATGCATTTCACGAACTGGTCCGCCCCCCCGTCCGCCAAATCGTCGCGGTCCACCGAGGTGATCACCACGTGGGTGAGGCCAAGCTCGGCCACGGCGGTTGCCAGGTGTTGGGGTTCCAGCGGGTCCACCAGGCGCGGCTTGCCGGTCTTGACGTTGCAGAACGCGCAAGCCCGGGTGCAGGTATCGCCCAGGATCATCACCGTGGCATGGCCCTTGGCCCAGCACTGGCCGATATTGGGGCAGGCTGCTTCCTCGCAGACGGTGTTGAGCGACAAATCCCGCATCAGCTTGCGGGTGGCGAAATATTCCGGCGAGGTCGGCGCCTTGACCCGGATCCAATCGGGCTTGGGCAGCTTTGGGCCCTTATCACCCTTGATGTTTTCGACCTTGCTCATGGTCATCATCACATATGCAGGACGCGGCCGTAAGCGGCGAGCGTCGATTCGTGCATCATTTCCGACAGCGTCGGATGGGGGAATATGGTCGCCATCAGCTCGGCCTCGGTGGTCTCGAGCGTCCGGGCGACGGCGAAGCCCTGGATCAGTTCGGTCACCTCGGCACCGATCATGTGCGCCCCCAGAAGCGCGCCGGTCTCCGCGTCGAACACGGTCTTGACCAAGCCCTCGGCCTCGCCCAGCGCAATCGCCTTGCCGTTGGCCATGAAGGGAAAGCGCCCGATTTTGACCGCGTGGCCCCGTTCCTTGGCCTGGGCCTCGGTCAGCCCGACGCTCGCCACCTGGGGCCGGCAATAGGTGCAGCCGGGAACATTGTCGGCATCCACCGGATGGACGTCATTGAGCCCCGCCAGATGCTCGACGCAGGTGACGCCCTCGTGGCTCGCCTTATGGGCCAGCCAGGGCGGGCCCGCCACGTCACCGATGGCGAAAACGCCCCGCTCTCCCGTCTCGCCCCATTTGCCGATGGTGATATGGCCGTTAGCTACCTTCACCCTGGTGCCCTCGAGCCCGAGCTGCTCCACATTGCCGGTGATGCCGATAGCCAGGATGACGCGGTCGAAGGCGAGCTTTTTAGCCTTCCCATTGTCGGCCGGGGCGATCTCGGCGGTGACCTTGCCGCGGGCCGCCTTGAGGCTAGCCACCGTGGCCGATGTCATCAGATTCATGCCCTGGGACTTAAACGCCTCGGCGGCGAACTTGGAAATATCGGCATCCTCGACGGGCAGGATGCGGTCGAGCACCTCCACCACCGTCACCTCGGCGCCGAGATCGGAATAGAAGCTCGCGAATTCCATGCCGATGGCGCCGGAACCCACCACCAGGAGGCTCGAAGGCATGGTTTCGGGCACCATGGCTTCCTTGTAGGTGACGATGGTTTTGCCGTTGGGCTCCAAACCGGGAAGCGTGCGCGCACGCGCCCCGGTGGCGAGGATCACGTTCTGGGCGGTCAGCCCGTCCAAGGCCTTGCCGTCGGCGCCGGTGACGGCCAGCTGGCGCAAGCCGCCCGCCGCCAATCCGTCGAGCCGGGCTTCGCCCTCGATGACCGGAATCTTGTTTTTCTTCATCAGCCCCGTGACGCCCTCGGTGAGCCGCGCGGCTACCGCGCGCGAGCGGGCCACCACCTTCTTCAGATCGATGCCGTCCAGCCTCGCCTTGAGGCCGAATTCATCGGCGCGGCCGATCAGATGGGCGAGCTCGGCCGTGCGCAACAGCGCCTTGGTGGGGATGCAGCCCCAGTTGAGGCAAATGCCGCCGAGATGTTCGCGCTCGACCAGTGCGGTCTTGAGGCCGAGCTGGGCGGCGCGGATGGCGGCCACGTAGCCGCCGGGCCCGCCGCCGACGACGATCAGATCGAAATTCGTTTCAGCCACCATGCTCTCCCGCGCCTTAGAGGATGAGACGCACCGGATGCTCGACCAACCCCTTGAAGGCGGCGAGGAACTGCGCCCCGACGGTGCCGTCCACGGCCCGGTGATCGCAGCTCAGGGTGCAGGTCATCAGCGTCGCCGTGGCGATCTCGCCATCACGCCCATCACCGTCGGCGCGTTTTCGCACGACTACCCGCTCTTCCCCGGCGCCGATGGCGAGGATGCAGGCCTGGGGCGGATTGATGACGGCGGCGAACTCACGCACCCCCATCATGCCCATGTTGGAAATGGTGAAGGTCCCGCCCTGGTACTCTTCCGGGGCCAGCTTGCCGTCGCGCGCGCGCGCCGCGAGGTCCTTGACCTCGGCCGAAATGGTGGCGATCCCCTTCTTTTCCGCCGACCGCACGATGGGGGTGATCAGCCCGCCATCGGTCGCCACCGCCACCGACACGTCGGCCGCCCCATAGAGGGTCATGGCCTCGTCGCTCCACGACGCATTGGCGGCGGGCACCTCCCCCAAGGCCAGCGCCACGGCGCGAATGATGAAATCGTTGATGGAAACGCGCAAAGCCTCGTCGCCGTCGTTGATCTCGCGCCTGAGATCCAGCAAGGCGTCGATCTCGCAGTCCACGGTGAGGTAGAAATGCGGCACGGTTTGTTTCGATTCGGTGAGGCGCTGGGCGATCACCTTGCGCATCATGGAATGGGGCTCGGCCCGCGCCGCGGCGGCCGGGAAACTCTGGCCGAGCCCGGCGAAAATACCGCCGGCGCCACCCGACGCCATGGCGGCTTCGATATCGGCCTTGACGATGCGCCCACCGGAACCGCTGCCGGTGATCCGCGCGAGATCGACCCCTTCCGCCCTGGCCATGCGCCGCGCCAGGGGCGAGGCGATGACGCGTGCTCCGGGGGTGCGGGCGGGGGTGCGGACGGGCGCCGGCGACGGGCCGGCCCGAGCAGCCTGGGGCGCAGGAGCCTGGGGCGCAGGCGCGGGCTGGACCGCTGGCGCAGCGGCTTCGGCCGCAGGAGCCTGCTGGGGCGCGGATTCGGCCTCGGCAAGGGCTAACTTGACGGCCTCAATCAGCGCGGATTCGTCCTCGCCCTCCTCGACGATTACGGCGATGGGAGCATTGACGGCGATGGCATCATTGCCGGCAGCGGCCAGGATCTTGCCCAGAATCCCCTCGTCGGTGGCTTCCACCTCCATGGTCGCCTTGTCGGTCTCGATCTCGGCCAAGAGATCGCCCGAGCGCACCGCCTCGCCTTCCTTCTTGAGCCACTGGGCGATCTTGCCCTCGGTCATGGTCGGAGACAACGCCGGCATTCTAATGGTGACGGGCATGGATCGGACCCCCTCAGTCGCGGTAGGTGACGGCACGGACGCCGGCCACCACGTCTTCCACCTTGGGGAGGGCCAGGGCTTCGAGATTGGCGGCGTAGGGAAGCGGCACGTCGGCGGCCCCGACCCGGTAGAGCGGCGCGTCCAAATCATCGAACGAGGCGTCCATGATCATCGCCGCGATCTCGGCGTTGATCCCCGCATAGGGCCAGCCTTCCTCGACGGCGACGATGCGGTTGGTCTTCGCCACCGAGGCGGCGATGGTCTCCCGGTCGAGCGGCCGGAGGGTGCGCAGGTCGATCACTTCCGCGTCGATCCCCTCCCCCGCCAACTGGTCCGCCGCCTGCAAGGCGAGCCCCACCATGATTGAAAAGGCGACGATGGTGACATCGGTGCCCGCGCGCGCCACCCGGGCCTTGCCGATGGGGACGACGAAATCGGGGTCCACGGGAACGTCGCCGCTGTGCCCGTAGAGCATTTCGTTTTCCAGGAAAATGACCGGGTTGGGGTCGCGGATCGCCGCTTTCAACAGCCCCTTGGCGTCGTCGGCGGCAAACGGCGCGATCACCTTGAGGCCGGGGATATGCGCGAACCAGCTGGCGTAACATTGGGAATGCTGGGCCGCCACCCGCGCCGCCGCACCGTTGGCGCCGCGGAACACCATCGAACAGGCCATCTGGCCGCCGGACATGTACCGCGTCTTGGCGGCGGAGTTGATGATCTGGTCCATGGCCTGCATGGAAAAATTGAAGGTCATGAATTCGACGATGGGTTTTAGCCCGCCGAAGGCCGCGCCGATGGCGAGCCCGGTGAATCCCTGTTCGGTGATCGGCGTATCGACCACCCGCATGGGCCCAAACTCGTCCAACAGGCCCTGGCTCACCTTATAGGCGCCCTGGTAATCGGCGACTTCCTCGCCCATCAGGAAGACCTTGGGATCGCGGCGCATTTCCTCGGCCATGGCATCGCGCAAGGCCTCGCGCACGGTGATCGAACGGGTGTTCTCCAAGAAGGCGGGATCGACATCGCCTGAAACCTGTGGGGCCGGGGCCGCCGGGCGGGGCGCCGGCACCTGGGCTTCGCCGCCTTCGGCCGGGGCGGCCACAGGCGGGGCGGCCGCGGGTGCAGGCGCCAGGGCTTTAGCGACCATGGCCTCGGCGGCGGATGCATCCTCGCCAACCTCCAACAACACCGCGATGGGCGCGTTGACGGCGACATTCTCGGTCCCCTCGGCGACCAGGATCCGGCCCAGCGTCCCCTCGTCGGTGGCTTCGATCTCCATGATGGCCTTGTCGGTCTCGATCTCGGCCAACAGGTCGCCGGAACGAACCACGTCCCCTTCCCGCTTCAGCCACTTGGCGAGCTTGCCCTCGGTCATGGTCGGCGACAGCGCCGGCATCAATACGCTAACCACCATGGTTCAGGCCTCCGCCAAAACGTCTGTATAGAGTTCCCGTGGATCGGGTTCGGGATCGGTGACGGCGAATTCCGCGGCCTCGGTGACGCGCTGTTTGACATCGATATCGATCTTCTTGAGATCCTCGGCACTCGCCAGACTATGTTCGAACAACAGGTCCGAAAGGTGGTCGATGGGATCGCGTTCCTGGCGCACCTTTTGGACTTCGTCGCGAGTCCGATAGCGCGCCGGGTCGGACATGGAATGTCCCCGATAGCGGTAGGTCTCCATCTGCAGGATTTGCGGCCCCTTGCCGGCGCGGCAATACGCCACGGCGGCGGCGCCCGCCTCCTTCACCGCGCACACGTCCATGCCGTCGACCTTGTGCCCGGGAATGCCGAAGGGCTCGCCACGGCGGAAGAAATCGGGGCTGGCCGAGGCGCGGCTGACCGATGTGCCCATGCCGTAGTGGTTGTTTTCGATGACGAAGACGACCGGCAGCTTCCAGAGCGCGGCCATGTTGAAGCTCTCGAACACCTGGCCCTGGTTGGCGGCGCCGTCGCCATAATAGGTCAGCGAGACACCGCCGTCCTCGCGGTAGCGGTGGGCGAAGGCAAGCCCGACGGCGATCGGCACCCCGGCGGCGACGATGCCGTGGCCGCCATAGAAATTCTTTTCCTTGGAAAACATGTGCATGGAGCCACCCTTGCCACGAGAGGTGCCGCCGCCGCGCCCGGTCAGCTCGGCCATCATGCCCTTGGGATCCGCGCCACGGGCCAGCATGTGGCCGTGATCCCGATACGACGTGACCACCGAATCCTTGGCCTCGATGCTGGCCTGCATGCCGACCGCAACCGCCTCCTGGCCGATATAGAGGTGGCAAAATCCGGCGACCTTGCCCTGACCGTAAAGCTGTCCCGCCTTTTCCTCGAAGCGGCGGATCAGCAGCATGCCCTCGTAAAGGCCGAGAAGTTGTTGCCGGCTTTCCTTGGGTTTCTCGATTCTGGCCTTGGTTTTGACCTTGGCGGTGCGCGCCGATTTGGCCGCGCCCTTGGCCCGGCTGGAACGCTTGCCCGTTGAACGCGCCTTCCGGGGTCTGCTTGTCGCTCGTGCCATCATTCGATTCCCGTTTCCGCCCTTGTGTTGCCGCGCCCGTTGAAGCGGGTCTTGTTCGACCGGGGTTCAGTCGCGAAGGTTCAATGCCGTCAGCGAAAGAATCATACACTTCTTTTCGTTAACGTTAAAAGAACAAATAATGTTGAGAATTCAAAGGGATATGAATTATTAACTTACTTGCAGTTAATAATGGAATTTAAAGGCGCGATTCGCACCCGCAGCGTAACATTGACGATCATAACCGCAAAAACACGACAGATTGCCACCCAGTTCAACGCTCAGCGCTCAAGGGTGGTGGTGACAAGATCGTCCAGCGCGCGGCGATCCACCCCGCGCCATGGCGCCGGCGCGGCGCTGGCGGCTGGCGTGGGAGACCGCGCGCCGCCCATGATGATGATGTCATCGCGGTGGACCAGGCCCAGCACGGCTCGCGCGCGCTCTTCCAGAAGGTCGGGATCCAGGCTCTGGGGTTGGAGAAGTTCAACGCGGTGGGCGAATTCGGTTCGCCTGGCGACGGTTTCGTCATATTGGAGTTGGGCGGTCTCGACCTGCTGGCTGAGCTTCAGCCAAGCGATCAGGCCGCGGTCGCCTTGGACGACGTGGTAGGCGAAATAGCCAAAAAGGGTGATTCCCGCAACGGGACCGACGATGTGACGCGCGCGGCGCCTGATTTCGCCGAGAAGATCCATGGCGGGAGGGAATCACAGGCCGCCCCGCCGCGTCAACAGAAAAATTGCATTAGAATCTGGAATCTAGGGCCCACGACGGCTCACGCCCGGCCGGACCAGGGAAACAGCCGGCTTCTTTCTCAGAAGGCTTGCAGCGCGTCGCGGCCCGCGTAGCGCCCCAGGGGCTCGAGCTCCTCTTCGATGCGGATCAACTGGTTGTACTTGGCCAGCCGATCGGAACGGGCCAGCGAGCCGGTCTTGATCTGTCCGCAATTGGTGGCGACGGCGAGGTCGGCGATGGTGGTGTCCTCGGTCTCCCCGGAGCGGTGGGACATCACCGCGCGGTAGCCGCCCTTATGGGCGATCTCCACCGTTTCCAGGGTTTCGCTCAGGGTGCCGATCTGATTGACCTTGATGAGAATAGCGTTGGCCACGCCAAGATCGATGCCGTGCTTGAGCCGCTCGGGATTGGTGACGAAGATGTCGTCGCCCACCACTTGGGCCTTGTCGCCGATCTCCTTGGTCAGCGCCGCCCAACCGTCCCAGTCGTCCTCGGCCATGCCGTCCTCGACCGAGCCGATGGGATAGCGGGAAACCAGATCGGCGAGATAGTCGACCATCCCGGCCGACGACAAATCCTTGCCTTCCCCGGCAAGCGCATAGCTCCCGTCGCGATAGAATTCCGTGGCCGCCACGTCGATGGCCAGGACGATGTCGTCGCCCGCCTCATGGCCGCTTTCGTCGATCGCCTCCATGATGAAGGAAAGCGCCTCGTCGGCGCTGGCGAGCCCGGGCGCGAAGCCGCCCTCGTCACCCACCCCGATGGAATGGCCCGCCGCCTTGAGACGCGCCGCCAGCCCGTGAAAGATCTCCGCCCCCCAGCGCACGGCATCGGCCATGGTCGGCGCGCCCACCGGCATGATCATGAATTCCTGGATGTCGATGGGATTGTCGGCATGGATTCCGCCGTTGAGAATATTCATCATCGGCACCGGCAGGACACGGGCGTGGACGCCGCCCACATAGGCATAGAGCGGCAGGCTGGCTTCCTCGGCCGCGGCCTTGGCGGCGGCGAGGCTGACGCCGAGAATCGCATTGGCGCCGATGCGCGCCTTATTGGGGGTGCCGTCGAGGTCGATCATCGCCTGATCGAGGGCCATCTGATCCTCCACCTCCATGCCCGACAAGGCATCGAAGATCTCGCCGTTGACCGCCTCCACCGCGCGTTGAACGCCCTTGCCGCCGTAACGCGCGGGGTCGCCGTCACGCAGTTCCACCGCTTCATGAGCGCCGGTGGAAGCGCCCGAAGGCACCGCGGCGCGGCCCATGATTCCGGTCTGCAAAACCACGTCGACCTCGATGGTGGGATTGCCGCGCGAATCGAGAATTTCACGGCCGTAGATATCGGCGATTTCGGTCATTGGGGCGATGCTCCCGAACCTAAAGTTCCGCTGGTCTCCGTTTGGCGACGCGGTCGATCTCCATCAGGGATTCAACCAGCGCCGGCAAGCGGTCGAAGGGCACCATATTCGGCCCGTCCGACGGCGCGCTGTCGGGATCCTGGTGGGTTTCCATGAAAACCCCGGCGACGCCGACGGCCACCGCGGCGCGGGCCAAGGCCGGCACGAAGCGGCGCTCGCCACCCGACGATGTCCCCTGGCCCCCCGGCTGCTGGACCGAATGGGTGGCGTCGAACACCACCGGGAAACCGGTCTCGCTCATGATCGGCAAGGAGCGCATATCGGAGATCAGGGTGTTGTAGCCAAAGCTGGCCCCGCGTTCGCAAAGCAGTACCCGCTCGTTGCCGCCGTCGACCAGCTTGGCGACGACATTCTTCATGTCCCAAGGCGCCAGGAACTGGCCCTTCTTGACATGGATCGCACGTCCCGTGGCCGCCGCCGCGGCCAGAAGATCGGTCTGGCGGCACAGGAAGGCCGGGATTTGCAGCACGTCGACAACCTCGCCGACCCGGGCGCATTGCCCTTCGGTATGAACGTCGGTCAACACCGGACAACCGAATTGCCGGCGCACCTCGGCCAGGATTTCCAGTCCGTCCTCCATGCCGACGCCCCTGGGGCTCGACGCCGAGGTCCGGTTGGCCTTGTCGAAGGAGGATTTGTAGATCAGGCCGATGCCGAGACGCTGGGCCATTTCCACAAGCCCCCCGGCCATCTCCAAGGCGTGCTCCTTGCCTTCGATGGCGCAGGGCCCGGCGATCAGGACCAGCGGCAGATCGTTGCCGAAGGTGACATCGCCCACCGCGACATGGCGGGGTTCGGTCACGATGTCAGACCCTCTCGACCCGGTACGGGGCCAAGTGTGCGTTCCAAGAGTCTACGGTGTGTACGGCACAGTTTCTCACATATTGCCGTTTCCATTCCTTATCCGCTTCCTTCCTCAAACGCGCGAGGAGCCGATCTCCGAAATTCATCAGCAAATCCTTGGTGATTCCCAAACGGTCAAGACCCGTAAGAAATATGAAATCGAATGGCTTTCCGTCACGTTTCATGAGATGAAGGAAGCAATAGCTGTCCCTTGCCTTGGACACGAGTTCGTTGATCAATTCCTTTGTTTGAAATTTCCTGATCTCCCTTGCCCTAACCTCGTCTCGATGCCGCTCGGGTATCCGCTCTGAAGACGGGTCCTTAACTTCGACCAAAAGAACGCGTCCGCCTTCTTCGATTACGAAATCCACGAATTTCATGCCGTGCGGCTTGGGGATTCCTTCTGCATCTAATTTTTCGGCATTCCTTGCTCCAGAGAACTCGAACGACAAATCCCCTTCCCGCATTCTCCTACCGTTCATCTTCGCCCGCCAAGGGAATGCGCCATGGTACGATCAAAGAGGTCGTCCATCGCCTCGGAAATGGCGTTGGAGCATAGGTCGAGGTAATCATCCGAGCTTTCCACCTGGATAATATCATTCTTGTCTCGATAGAGAGCGTGATATTTAAGGTTGTCCTCTTTTTCCTGTAGGAGCTGAAGCTCCTTCAAGAACGCGAGACTGTGGGTGGCGAGAATCATTTGCACGCCATACCGCTGAAGAAAATGCAGTATTCTCGCAACAGTCCGCATGAGCGCAGGGTTAAGGTTCGCTTCCGGTTCGTCCCAAAAAAGGACCGATCCGTTCCACAAGGTTCCATTCTGGATCAAAAGCCACAACAGTCCCAGCTTCCGAAACCCTTCGGCGAGCAACGTGAACTCCAATACAGGCCCTTCGCTCCGTTTCCAAAAGAAAGTCTCCCCCCGAGTTTCGATCCATCCTCCCAACTGTTTTTGCAGAATCTCCAACAATTTCTGCCGTTCTTTTAACCTAGGACCCCGAATCGCCGGGCTATATGCCCGATCAATTATATCAGCATAAACTTCCTCGAAATGAATCGCGCGTTCCTTGTAAAGACTGCTAAAGCCTGGCGCGTTCGCAAGCATTTCCTTCACCGGGATGTATGCACATTCTATGGATACTTTTTTCCAGACATCGTCCATTATGACGCGTGCCTGTCGGGCATCGTCCATGACCGTCGATTGATAGATTCTCAACCGATGATTTTTTTTACGCCACACCTCCAATGAACCTCCAGAACGTCCGGGTCCTTCCCGATGCACGAGCCGGCCTATACTGCCCTCCAATGGCAAAAAGCAACTGACAAGCTTTTCCCCGATGTGTCCTTTGCCTCCAGCAATCGCACACGCCGCATAAGCTGCCTTCAGCGCGTGTGTCTTTCCTGTGCCGTTTGTGCCGATGAGAATGTTGATCCCTGGAGAAAGCTCGAGATCCAGCTTTTTGAAAGCCGTAAAATTTTCGAATCGAATTTGTGTCAGCATGGGAAGGGAATTCCTATTAAACCAACCTCGATTGCTGTACCGCCGCGCCGATGAACGCCGAGAACAGCGGGTGCGGGTCGAAGGGTTTCGACTTCAGCTCGGGATGGAACTGGACGCCGATGAACCATGGATGCCCATCGAGCTCGACGATTTCCGGCAGCTTGCCGTCGGGCGACAGGCCGGCGATCTTGAGCCCCGAGGCTTCCAGCCGCTCGCGGTAATTGATGTTGACCTCGTAGCGGTGGCGGTGGCGTTCGAACACCGTGTCGGTGCCGAAGATTTCCGCGGTCTTGCTGCCCGGCGTGATGCGGCATTCATAGGAGCCGAGGCGCATGGTCCCGCCCAGATTGTCCTCCGCCGTGTGCCGTTTCAATTCATCGCCGTGCATCCACTCGGTGAGCAACCCCACCACCGGCTCCTTCACGGCACCGAATTCGGTCGACCCCGCGCCCTTGATGCCGGCCAAATTGCGGGCCACCTCGATCACCGCCATCTGCATGCCGAAGCAGATGCCGAAATACGGCACCCGGTGTTCGCGGGCGAAACGCACCGCCTCGATCTTTCCCTTGGCGCCGCGCTCGCCGAAGCCGCCCGGCACTAAGATGCCGTTCAATTCCTCCAGCTTTTCGAGGGTCCCCTCCTGCTCGAAGATCTCCGATTCGATCCAGTCGAGATTGACTTTCACGTTGTTGGCGATGCCGCCATGGGTCAGGGCCTCGGAAAGCGACTTGTAGGCATCCCGGTGTTTGGTGTACTTGCCGACCACGGCGATGCGCACCTCGCCCTCGGGCTTGTGGATGCGCTCGAGGATATCGAACCAGATCGTGAGGTCGGGCTCCGGTGCGTCATCGATGCCGAAATGCCTGAGCACGACCTGGTCGAAGCCCTGCTGGTGGTAACTGATGGGCACCTGATAGATGGTGTCGACGTCCAGCGCCTCGATCACGGAATCTGCGCGGACATTGCAGAATTGCGCGATCTTGCGCCGTTCCTCGGGCGGCAGCGGCCGGTCGGAGCGGCACAACAGCGCGTCGGGCTGAATGCCCGACGATAGAAGCTCCTTGACCGAATGCTGGGTGGGCTTGGTCTTGAGTTCCCCCGCCGTCGGGATATAGGGCACCAGGGTGAGGTGGATATACATGGCGCGGTCGCGCCCGACCTCGTTGCCGAACTGGCGGATAGCCTCTAAGAACGGCAAGCCCTCGATGTCTCCCACGGTGCCGCCGATCTCGCAAAGCATGAAATCGGCATCCCCGCAATCGGCGGCGATGAACTCCTTGATGGCGTCGGTGACATGGGGAATGACCTGGACGGTCGCGCCAAGATAATCGCCATGGCGTTCCCTGGCGATGACGGTGGAATAAATGCGCCCGGTGGTGATGTTGTCGCTCTGGCGCGCCGGCACGCCGGTGAAACGCTCGTAATGTCCGAGGTCGAGATCAGTCTCCGCCCCGTCATCGGTGACGAAAACCTCGCCATGCTGGGTCGGGGACATGGTCCCCGGATCGACGTTGATATAGGGGTCGAGTTTCCTCAGCCGGACCTTGTATCCCCGGGCCTGAAGAAGCGCGCCCAGCGCCGCCGATGCGAGGCCCTTGCCCAGGGAAGACACGACGCCGCCGGTGATAAAGATGAACCGCGTCATGGGACGTTACAATACATCATTGGTTATCGCCGACCCAAACAAAACGTACCCATGGCATCAAACAGGGGCGGGAAACCGGTCACCGCCCTTTGCTCCACGTCACGGCCCACCGGTCGGTTTTAGCGGCCAAGGGGCACCGCCGGGCGCGCCGGCGCCACAGGCCGGGCGGGGGCGCTTGGCACGGGCGTCACGGCCTGGTCCAGCACCGAACGAGGTGTGCGGTCCTGAGAGGCAAGGATCGCCAGGGTCAGGGAGGTCGCCATGAACGCGGCGGCCAACACCGCCGTCGCCCGGGTCAACAGATTGGCCTGGGCCCGGCCCGTCATGAAGCCGCCGCCACCTCCGCCGCCAATGCCCAGCGCGCCGCCTTCGGACCGTTGCAGCAGCACGGCAATCACCAGGGCAAGCGCTAAAAACAGGTGGATGGTAAGAATAATGGTGGTCATGGCGTTCCGGAAGTTGGCCTGAACATAAGGTCATGGGAGGCAATTTTAAAGGCCAAATGCGTGAGTCCGATGAGTTTGCCGCGACCGCCTAGGACGCCGCCAGGGCAATGGCGAGGAAAGAGGCCGTATCCAGGGAAGCGCCGCCGATGAGCGCCCCGTTGACGTTGTCCACCGACAGCAGCTCGGCGGCGTTCTCGGGCTTCACCGATCCCCCGTAAAGAAGACGCAAATCGGCAGCGGCGGCGGCGATCCGGGCGATCTCGGCGCGGATATGGTCGTGGGCCTCGGCGACCTCCGCCGCGCTCGGCGTGCGCCCGGTGCCGATGGCCCACACCGGCTCGTAGGCGACCACCGTGTTGGCCGCATTGGTGCCTTCGGGAAGCGAGCCCGCGATCTGTTCCGACAGCGTGCTGAGGATTTGGCCGGCATCGCGTTGGGCCTCGGTCTCGCCGATGCAAATGATGGCGATCAATCCCGCGTCGTGGGCGGCAGCCGACTTGTCCCGCACCAAGGCATCGGTCTCGAAGTGATCCGCGCGCCGTTCCGAATGTCCGGTGATCACGAAGCTAGCGCCGGCCTCGGCCAGCATGGCTGCGGAAGTGTCGCCGGTATGCGCGCCGGAAGCTTGCGCGTGACAATCCTGGCCGCCGACGGCGACGGCCGAACCCGCGAGGGTTTCAGCCACGGCGGCCAAGGCAACGGCCGGCGGACAAACCAGAAGGTCGCAGCGACCCGCGACCTCGGGGGCGCGCTCGGCTATGGCGCGCGCCAAGGCGATGCCCGCGCCAACCCCGCCGTTCATCTTCCAATTGCCCGCGATCAACGGCTTCACCGCCACTTCTCTCCCCTCGGGTTCGACCCCCATTGCTCCCGTCACCGGGCTTTTAGCACAGCCCGCGCCACGGTCCAAGACAAGGGCGCCAATGGCGCCAATTCCACCCGACGGCACCGATGGCGCCAATACAAATAGCGCCATTACGGTATTGCAGGCGCCGATGGCCCCTTCTATGATGCCGCGGAAATGGCGGCCGTTCCCCATGCGGGGAGCACCCGCCCTTTGCTTTCAAGAACTTAGCAGGTTTCGTGAAAGATGCTTCAGCTCCTTCGTGAAAAAGCCAGTTCCTGGGTGATCAAGATCCTGCTTGGCCTGTTGATCATCGCCTTCGCGATTTGGGGGATCAACGACGTCTTCCTCGGCGAACGCGATCCCGCGGTAGCGAAGGTCGGCGGCGTCAAGATCGCCCGGTCCCAGGCCGAGGAGGCGCTGCGCGACGAGCTCAACCGGCTCCGGCCGGTGTTGGGAACCATCGACCGGGAGGCGGCGTTTCGCATGGGCCTCACCAACCAGGTGCTGACCCGGCTGATCGACCGCGCCGCCGTCAACATCGCGGCCCAGGAGCTGGGGATCGTCGCCTCGGATCAGATGGTCAATCGAAGTATCCGCACCGACAGCAGGTTCCAGGACCAAAGCGGCAATTTCAGCCGCGCCCTGTTTTACCAGACGCTGTCCAACGCCAATATGGCCGAGGGCTTCTATGTCTTTTCCCTGAAACAAAGCCTGCCTTCGGAACACCTGAACCGGGCCGTTTCCGGCAACATTCCGGTGCCCAAGGCGCTGGTCGATCCGCTGACGCGGTTCCGCTCCGAGCAACGCACGGCGCGGACGGTTCTGGTCCCGCCGGCACCCTTGGGCGCGGCGCGGCAACCCAAGGGAGGCGAGCTCGAGGCCTTTTACAAGGCCAATAGGTCTGGGTTCATGGCCCCCGAATACCGGGACGTGAGC
>Ga0114947_10000218_pt1 | contig 18372 bp, 19 predicted proteins | sample CR02metaG_FD_99656 | JGI IMG/M metagenome (GOLD analysis project Ga0114947, IMG submission 99656) | Deep subsurface microbial communities from Mariana Trench to uncover new lineages of life (NeLLi) - CR02 metaG | ecosystem: Environmental > Aquatic > Marine > Ocean trench > Sediment ...
CCCCGCAGCCAGAGCTTCCGGCTGCGGCCCAACGAGCTGCTGGAGATGTTCCGCGACTTGCGCGTGCTCTACTACCGGGAAGGCCTCGAGACCGATCGCGACGGCCGCACCATGGCCCTCGCCCAGCTGATCGCCTGCAAGGGTTCCCCGGGTTTCTGACCCCGTCACTCTTTGAACAACCGCTCCCCTTGCTCGTCGATGATTTTCTTGGCCTTGTTCACGGAGTAGTCCGCGGCAGCTTCCTCGGACATGAGCATATCGGCGCGGATGAAGTGCTCGCTGCGCGTATCGTCACCGGCTGGCTTGCTGATGGTCCCCTCGGTCGTCCAGCCTCCCTGCACCTTGCGCGGCGTTGGCAGGATACTGAAGCCTTTGTATTCCACGGCCTCGTGCTTGACTGCTTCCTCGGCCTTGTTGCCGCCCAGGCCACGCAGAAATTTCATGATCACGTTGCATCCTCCAAGGCGTCGTTGGACATCGCCTGTGATTTCAGAGTATCCGGTCGCCGTGGTTGTCTGCCGATATCCGATAACTGTTTGTCCAAACTCTCGCGCACGTACCGAATGTGCAGGCGCAATTGATAGAGCTCCTCGGCATACGCCCACGGTATCTTCACCTTTCTGACTTCAGAATCGATACGAGCGAGATCCGAGTCATAAGCCGCGGTATCGTCGTCGTGCGCGCCCGCTTGAATTTCGCTTTCCAGTTTTCGCAGCTCTTTGTACCATTTGTACACGCGCCGGCGAACACGCCATTTGTAGATGGGCGGCATGATGCGCATCAGCGGGATGATGATTGCGATCAAGGGGAGCAGCATCAGTGCCAGGCGATCGATGAGCGTCGCAGCCCAGAAGGGCAGGGTGCGGCGCAGGAACGGTGGCCCGGATTTGAAGTAGCGCCGCGCCTCATCGCTCAGGGGAAACACCAGGAAGCGTGGCGAAGGGAATGCCCCCGGTTGCTCGAACAATCCGCCGGCGCCGTGAACTTCGTTGGCCGCCTCCAGCAGTAAATCCACCAGCGCCGGGTGAAGATCCTCGCGGGCCACCAGGTTGGCCGTCGGCGCGAGCAGCGCTACGTCGTCCGGCGGGAGATTCCCACTCAAGTCGATTGCGCCCTCGGGTAGCGTCAGCTTTGACAGATAGCGATGCCGCCGCGTGTAGGCGTCCATGCGTACGAAGCTCAGAAGTTTAACGTCGTCGCTGCGCAGCAGCTCCTGTACCAAATACGACGCCGGCGATGCCACCAGCATCATCACGTCCAGGGACCCTGACCGCAATGCGTCCACCGCCGCTTGGCCCACGAGGTCCGAAATCATGAGTTCGTTTTCATCGATGCCTGAATCCCTGGTCAACTCCAGTATCAATGCCCGTGTGCCGCTGCCTTCCGGTCCGATGGACATACGTCTACTGATGATGTCGGAGGGGCGAGTGAGGGCCACTGCCTCACGCGCGAAGATCCAGAGCGGCTCGTAGTAAACGCTCGCCAGCGACTGAATGGTGTTGCCGCGGGCGTGTCCTCCGGTACCACCCTGCACGAATGCCACGTCCACTCTGGCGTCCGGGGATTCCAGAAGTTCGATGTTCTCCAGGGAGCCGTTGGTTTCCAGCACCTCCAAGGTGATCCCGTCCCGGGCCAGGATTTCGCGATAGCGTTGCCCGAACGCGTAGTAGGCTCCGTTCGGCCCGCCGGTGGCGATGGTGAGGCGAGTGGGTGGCGCGGGATCGACAAACTGGTAGGTGATGAATAGTGCAATGCATGCGAGCAGTACCGCCGGACCGTAGATCCAGACGTATTCCATATGCCCTTCTTCGTCGCGAAACTTCAGCATTGCTCTTATTTCGGGTGGGCTTGGCCGTCACTTTGGCATAAGCGAGGGTCCAGTAGAACCATGGACCAGCTCCAACGGAGGGGGAATTGAAATTTCCGCCATTTCGCGCGGGGGTATCCAGCTGATACGATGCGGGCTCGACCATGAGCACCTTCGCCAACGCCATGACCGGCCCCCCCTGGCTGCACGCGCGCATTGTCGCCGGCGAGGTGGTATTGCTGGATGGCGGCACCGGCACGGAGCTCGAGCGCCGGGGTGTTCCCATGAACAAACGGGCATGGTGCGGGGACGCGATCCTCGGGCACGCGGAAACCTTGAGAGAAATCCACGAGGATTACATCCGCGCCGGCGCCGAAGTCATCATTACCAATACCTTTGCCACCGCCCGCCATACCCTCGAACCCATCGGCCACGGGGATGACGTGGAGCGCGCCAATCGCCTGGCCGTGGAAGTGGCCCGGGAGGCGCGCGACCGGGTCGCCGGGCACGATGTGGCCGTGGCCGGATCCATGTCGGATTTCATGGTCGACAAAGACGACCCTGAGTGGACGCGGGACAGCCGGCTGCGCGCGACCTACCGCGAGCAGGCGGAAATTCTAGCCCAGGCAGGTGTGGACCTGCTGGCCATGGAGATGATGCAGAAGCCGGAAGTCGCCGTCCCCGCCATCGAAGCCGCCCTCGACACGGGTCTCCCGGTGTGGGTGGGTTGCAGCTGCCGGCGGATCGCCGGCCGGGAGCGTCTGGGACTGTTCGATTTTCCCGGTACGGATTTCCGCGAGCTGCTCGATGCCGTCATCGATTTGCCGGTAGGTGTGTTCGGTATCATGCACAGCGAAGTGCCGGACATTGCCGAAGGCGTTGATATGGTGCGTGAACGTTGGGCCGGACCGATGGCCGTGTATCCGGAGAGCGGCTACTTCACCATGCCCAATTGGCATTTCGTGGATACCATCTCACCGGATGATCTGGTGATCGAAGCAACCATCTGGCAGGAGAGGGGTGTTCACCTCATCGGCGGGTGTTGCGGAATCGGGCCGGAGCACATCAAAGCATTGAAGTCGGCGCTCGCCTGACAGGCGAGGGTCGGGTCTGTCTGGAAAATGAGAGTGCCCAAATGACCAAGGTGCTTCTTCCACTCGTCTACGTGGGCCTGGGCGGCTTGCTCGGTGCCGTGTTTCGCTATCTGACGACCCTGGCAACACAGGGCATTTCCATGACCTTCCCTTACGGCACGCTCATTTCGAACCTGCTCGGGTGCTTCATCGTCGGCATCGTGGCGACCCTTGCCATGGGATCGACGCTTCTGTCCACCGAAGCGCGCCTGTTTCTGGCCACCGGGGTGTGCGGCGGCTACACGACCCTGTCGTCGCTGGTCTACGAGCTGGCGCAGTTCCTGGATGACGGTGAATTCCTGCATGCATCCGTCTACTTCGCGGCCACCTTCGTAGGTGCTGTACTGGCGTTCTACCTGGGTACCGTACTCATCACACTCTTGTTGAGACCTCAGATGTAAGCTATGGAAATCAAGGGAACCGCCAAGCTACTCAGAATAATCGTCGGTGAATCCGACAAGGTCGGCCATACGCCGCTCTACGAGGTGATCGTCAAGGAGGCGCGCGAGCGGCACCTGGCGGGCGCCACTGCCTGGCGGGGAATACTCGGTTTCGGTCGCACCGCACGCATGCGAACCGCTAAGCTGCTCGATCTGTCCAGCGATCTGCCCATGGTGATCGAGATCGTGGACGAGGAGGAAAAGATGGACGATTTCATCCCGGTTCTACATGAATTGTTCGAGAAGGCCGGCAGCGGCGGCCTGATTACTCTGGAAAAGGTGGAGATCATTCATTACTTCCATGGCTCTGACAACGAGTAATATTCAAGGAAGTTAGAATGAACATAGAAATGATGATGGCCGTCCTCGGTTGCACACGAAATGGTTCAGACTTTCTCCTGAGAAGTTTGACGCCATACACTATTCGCTGATGGGGGTCTTCAAGATTGGTGTGATAGTGTTCAACCTGGTGCCATACCTCGCTCTGCGAATTGTCACCTGATGCAAGACTGGCACGTTTACTTCGTAAGAACGCGGTACGGAAGCCTGTACACGGGAATCGCGATGGACGTAGCGCGACGATTGGCCGAGCATGAGCAGGCGAACGGCCGTGGCGCCAAGTATCTGCGCTCGAAAGGGCCGTTGGAGCTCGCCTATCAGGCGAAAATTGGCGATCGTGCTCTGGCGTTGAAAGTAGAACGGTGCATAAAGAAACTCAAGAAGGATCAGAAGGAGCGCATCGTAACGACAGTACCCGCCGGAGAAGAACTCTTGAAGATCCTAGGAATATCTGAAGCGTTGAGCACATGACCCCCGAGTTCGTTCTTTACGGTTTCGCTCAGTCCGGAAATGCTTATGAGCTGGGCGTCGACTTGAATGACTATCCGAGCGTCGTCCGCTGGCTGCAGGATATCAAGGCGCTCGAAGGATGGGTGCATCCCTACGAGCTGATGCCGGGGCATCCTCTGAAATGAAAAAGACCCTGCTCTCGTGGAGCAGTGGAAAAGATAGCGCCTGGGCGCTGCACGTGATGCGCCAGGACCCCGACGTCGCCATAGATGGTCTGTTCACCACCATCAATCGGGAATTCGACCGCGTTGCCATGCATGCAGTCAGGGTGGCGCTATTGCAGCAACAGGCGGATAGTATCGGACTTCCGATTCGGCTTATATCCATACCCTATCCATGCAGCAATGCCGAATACGCAAAGATAATGAACGAGTTCGTAACGGCTGAGAAAGAGCGCGGCGTAGAGTGCTTCGCTTTCGGCGATCTCTTCCTGGAGGATATTCGTGACTATCGCGAAAAGGCGCTTTCCGGAACCGGGATCGTGCCGATATTCCCCATCTGGGGATCCGACACTCGCTTACTCTCCGCAACGATGCTGGACAGTGGGCTGCGCGCGCAGATTACCTGTGTCGACCCCAGTCAGCTCGCCCCGGAGTTTTCCGGGAGGGAATATGACGCGGGTTTCTTGACAGATCTTCCTCCCGGTGTGGACCCGTGCGGCGAAAACGGAGAATTTCACAGTTTCGCATTCGACGGCCCGATGTTCGGGCACAAGATCAACATCAAGATTGGGGATACCACGACACGGGATAATTTTGTCTTCACCGATTTACTCCCCCCATAGCTGCATGCGCGGCCCGCAGCGGCGACGGTGTTGGAGGACAAGCCATGAGTCTCAAGAAAGTCATCTCCGCGCAGGACGCAATCGCGATCGTACAGGATGATGATGTGCTCGCGACCTCGGGATACGGAGGTAACGGTACTGCCGACCAGCTCATGGTAGCGCTGGAGAAGCGGTTTCTCGAAAGCGGTTCACCGGAAAACCTGACTCTTGTTTTCGCCGGCGGTCAGGGCGATGGCAAAGAAAAAGGCCTCAATCACCTGGGCCACGAGGGTCTAATCAAACGCGTCATAGGCGGTCACTACGGTTTGATTCCTGAGATTGAAGCGCTGGCCGTCAACAACAAGATCGAAGCCTACAACATTCCCGAAGGTGTGATCACGCACCTGTACCGCGACATTGCTGCTGGAAAGCCGGGTACCTTGTCTCGCGTGGGGCTCGGCACATTCGTCGATCCCCGGGACGAAGGCGGAAAGGTCAACGAGATCACCACAGAGGACATCGTCGAGCTGGTCGAGCTGGGCGGAACACAGTCGCTGTTCTACAAGGCATTTCCCATCAACGTCGCATTCATACGCGGGACGACAGCGGATCCGGATGGAAACGTCACCATGGAGAGGGAATCGCTGCTGCTGGAAAATCTCTCCATGGCAATCGCAGCGAAAAACTCTGGCGGCTATGTCATCTGTCAGGTGGAGCGCATCGCCCAGGAAGGGTCGCTGGACTCCCGCCAGGTGAAGATCCCCGGCGTCATGGTCGACTGTGTCGTCGTGGCGGAACCGGAACACCATATGCAGACATATGGTACGCAATACAATCCAGCGTATTCCGGCGAGGTTCGTATTCCTCTACAGACCCTGGATCCATTGGTGTTGGACGAAAGGAAGATCATCGCCAGACGCGCGGCCCTGGAACTCGCTCCAAACAGCATCATCAATCTCGGTATCGGATTGCCTGATTGCGTCGGCACGGTCGCGAGCGAAGAAAAGGTGCAGGATCTGATCACTCTGACCATCGACCCCGGTGTTATCGGGGGCGTGCCCATGGCAGGGCTCGATTTCGGCGCGGCCGTGAACTGCCAGGCGGTCATCGATCACGGCTCCCAGTTCGATTTTATCGACGGTGGCGGGCTGGACGCCGCATATCTGGGAATGGCGGAGGCAGACCGGGTTGGTAATGTCAATGCGAGCCGCTTCGGCCGGCGCTTGTCCGGCTGCGGAGGCTTCATCAATATCAGTCAAAACAGCCGCAAGGTGATATTTCTCAGCACTTTCTCGTCGTCGGGGTTGGAGATTGAAATCGCTGACGGGCGCGTACGCATCTTGAAAGAGGGAAAGTTCTTCAAGTTCGTCGACCATGTCGGCCAGATCACGTTCAGTGGTGAGTACGCGGTGGAGAGAAAGCAGGAAGTGCTGTACGTCACCGAGCGCTGCGTGTTCAGACTGTCTGATTCCGGGCTCGAGTTGACAGAGGTGGCGCCCGGTATCGACATCGAGCGCGACATTATCCGCAAGATGCCGTTCGTCCCACGGGTGAATGGCCCGCTTGAAATGGATGCCAGTATTTTTCGGCCGGAGCCCATGAGGCTGCGGGATCGGTTCCTCGACATCCACATCGATGACCGTATCAGCTACGATGTGGCGAAGAACACCGTGTTCTTGAACTTCGCCGGCATGCGTGTGCGCAACGAAGCCGATCTGGCAGCTATCAGGGAGGCTGTCGACGGAGTGCTGGAGCCGTTGGGAAAGCGCGTGTACTCCATCGTCAACTACGAACGTTTCGTAGCCGATGACGATATCATGGATAAATACATGGATCTGGTGAAGTATGTCGAGGATAGGTACTACATCAGTGTTTCCCGCTACACCAACAGCGGATTTTTGAGGCTAAAATTGGGTAAGGAACTTGGAAAACGAAAAGTGTCCTCCAAGATATATGAAACACGCGAGGAAGCTGCGTCGCACCTGAGCGATAAATAGCGGGTGTCGGCGGATCCCGGAGAAAAGGGAGAAGTTCGATGGCGATTGTGAAACAACTGCTACAGGCGAAAGGGCATGATATCTGGTCCGTGGACCCCGAGGATTCCGTCTACCACGCCATCGAGCTGATGGCCGATAAGGGAGTGGGTGCCCTCGTGGTCATGGAGGGTGATTCCCTGGTGGGTGTTCTCTCCGAGCGCGACTACGCGCGCAAGGTCGTGTTGCAGGGCCGCTCTTCCAAGGGCACGAAAATCAAGGAGATCATGACCAGCCGCGTTATCTATGCCCGCCCCGAGCAGACCGTGGAAGAGTGCATGGCTTTGATGACTGACAAACGTATCAGGCACCTGCCGGTAATGGACGGTGATGAGTTGCTGGGCGTCATATCCATCGGTGATCTGGTAAAGTCCATCATCGAAGAGCAGCAGCACGTGATCGAGCAACTGGAGCAGTACATCAGTCGATAGCCGCTCGCCTACCGCGATTTTCCACAATGAAGCGCGTATTCTGGTTGCTGCCCGGCGTCCTGGCGGGCCGGTCCGGACCCGACCAGGTTCCCTGGGATGCGCAAGATCTGCGTGCCGGCGGTATCGGCGCAATTCTCTCCGTCAACGACGGTGCTGCTTGCCACACCGAGGATTTTACCGCACTCGGCATGAGTTACCGTTGTATTCCTCTTTCCGATAATGCGCCGCCCCGCGACCGGGATCTGGAGCACTGCCTCGACGCGCTCCCCAAAGCCTACGACTACGTGCGTAGTGAACTGGACAGGCAGCGCGCCGCGCTCATTCATTGCCGTTCCGGCAAGGACAGAACCGGACTGTTCATGTGCTACTTCCTCGTTCGTGAATCCGGTATGTCGGTGGATGACGCCATCGCCGAAGTACGGCGCGTGCGGCCCATCGCCATGAGCGCCGAAGGCTGGAAAGACCTGGCTGTCGCCGTGCGGAAAGTTGGGCGTCGGTTGGGCTGAGCAAAAACGAAGGACAGATTAATGGGGACAGATCTATTTACTCGCGGGGGGCGGGAACCGCCCCCCGCGAGTAAATAGATCTGTCCCCATTAATCTGTCCTTCGTTTTGCTCAGCCCAATCTACGACGCTGCACACAGCATCGCCGCAGCATGCTCGTCGCGCTACTATCCCCATTCGAATTTCCGGGACCACCGTCGAGGGCCGAAAATGCTCATCAAGGAAATGCCGCTTCGCGCTGTTGTCGCCGAAATTCTGCGCCGCGGCGGTAGCGAAAATGCCGAAGCGGAACTCGTCAGCAAGCATCTGGTGGACGCTAATCTCGCCGGCCACGACAGCCACGGCGTCGGCATGATCCCGAAATACGTCGAGGACCTGCAAGCCCAACTGGTGAAACCGAACACGCGCCCGTCGCTGGTGAAGGATGACGGGGCGGTGATGGTCTTCGACGGTGGCCGAGGATACGGGCGGCCGGTGGCGGATGAGGCGATGGCGGCGGGTCTGGCGCGCTGCCGGGACACCGGTGTGGTGCTGCTGGCGCTGCGCCGATGCCATCATCTGGGCCGTATCGGTGCCTATGGCGAGCAGAGCATCGCCGCCGGTTTCGTGTCGTTGCACTTCGTCAACGTCACCGATCACCTACCGCTGGTGGTGCCCTTCGGCGGCCGCGACGCGCGGTTCTCGACAAATCCCATCTGCGTCGCTGTACCGGGCACCGATTCCACCGAGCCGGTGGTGCTGGACATGGCCACCAGCCGTATCGCTTTCGGCAAGGTCAAGGTGGCCCACAATGCGGGCAAGCGCGTGCCGGAGGGAAGCCTCATCGATGCGGATGGCGAGCCCACCGATGATCCGAAAGCCATGTTCACCGACCCACGCGGTGCCCTGCTACCGATGGGTGAGCACAAGGGCTACGGTCTCGCCCTTATCTGCGACCTGCTGGGCGGGGTGTTGACCGGCGGCGGCACCATGCAGCCGGACAATCCGCGCTCGGGGGGTATCGTCAACAATATGCTCACGGTGATCATCGACCCGGCCCGGTTGGTGGACCAGGCGTGGCTGAATGCGGAGCTCGATGCGGTGGTCGCGTACATGAAGTCCTCGCGGCCTGGAAAGTCTGGCGGGCCGGTTCTGGTGGCAGGTGATCCGGAGCGAATCGCGCGCAGCGAGCGGCAGCGAAACGGCATTCCCATGAACGATACGACCTGGGAGGAGATCGTCCAGGCGGCACAGCAGGTCGGTATGGGCCGCGAGCAAGTGGAGAGCATGCTCGCCTGAAATTCTGGTCCGGCGCTCAGCGCACGATGAGCAGATTCACGTTGCATGCATTGGCGACTTTGCGGGACACGCTGCCCATGAGCATGCTCTTGATGCCGCCGAGCCCCCGGGTCCCCATCACGATCAGATCGATCTTATTTCTCTGCGCATACTTCGCGATGGCCGTGGCCGGATCCCCCTGCCCGGTGGCTTTGCGAACGGCCTTCACACCCTTGCGCTTCGCCCGGCGCTCGGCATCGCCGAGGATCTTCTCCGCCACGAATTCGAGCACGTCCTGTCGCGCCGATCCGATTTTCTCGACCTTCGCCATCTTCTTCAGCTCCGGCGGTAGCTGCATGTCTCTGATGACGTTCAGCAGATAGAGCGAGGCATCGTGCTTGATCGTCATGTGAGCGGCCAAGTCGATCGCCCTGTTGGAGGCGGGCGAGCCGTCGGTGGTGCCGAGAATTCTGTTGACCATGATGTGCTACTCCCGAGCTGATCATTAGGCACCCGGCGAGGGGGGTTCGCAACCCGTCAGTAATCACTTGTTTTGCAAGCGATACATTCATTCCAGGTAAATACTCCATTGCCGTTCCTATCGTCAATCGATGCGTAATATTTGATTTTTCCCGATTTAGGGGTATGTTGTTATTCGTTCGAATTTATAACAATTATGACGTGAGGCCGTGTCATTCCCTGCTGAACCACCCATGCAGCAGCACCATTGGCATGGTCATTGGCCTTTAGTGATTTACTAGAAAATCTCCCAGAGAACGGAGGAGGTAGCGATGTCAGAATCAAAACAACTACAGCGATTGCTCTCGCAGGGTTGGATCAGCCGCCGCGAATTCGTGAAGCGCATGACGGCTCTTGGGTTCGTCGCATCCGTTCCGGCCGCCATGCTTGCTTCCATGCCCGCACACGGTGCCGCGATGAAGGGCGGCAACTTCCGGGTCGGTCTGGGCCACGGGTCGACCACCGACTCGCTGGATCCGGCGACCTGGGAGAACGCCTTCGTCCAGTTCAGCTTCGGATACGGTTCCAACAACCATCTCACCGAGATTCTTCCGAATGGCGATCTGGCGCCCGAACTCGCGGAGAGCTGGGAGACGCCCGACGCCACGGTCTGGACATTCAAGCTGCGCAAGGGCGTGGAGTTTCACAATGGCAAGACCGTGGAGGCCAGCGATGTCATCGCATCGCTGAATCACCATCGCGGCGAGGAAACAAAATCCGGTGCCAAGGGGGTCGTGACCCCGATTAAAGATATGAAGGCCGACGGCAAGAACGTGGTCGTCATTACCCTGGCCGAAGGTAACGCCGATTTTCCGTTCGTGTTGAGCGACTATCATCTGGCCATCGTGCCGGGCAATGCGGACGGCAAGATTGACGCGAAATCCGGCATCGGTGCCGGTGCTTATGTGGTCGAGAGCTACGAGCCGGGTGTGAGGGCGAAGTTAAAAAGGCACAAAAACTACTATCGTACGGATTATGGCCACTTCGACGAGGTCGAAGTCCTCACCATCGCCGACGTGGCGGCACGCACCAATGCGCTCACGACCGGCGAAGTCGATCTCATCGACCGTCTCGACATCAAGACGCTGCATCTTCTGAAACGCAACAAAAAGATCAACATCCACGAGACCAGCGGTACCGCGCACTATACCGCAGCAATGCGCACCGATATGTCACCCTTTGACAACAACGATGTGCGCCTCGCTCTGAAACTTGCAGTCGATCGGGAAGCGTTGATGCAAAATGTGCTGCGCGGCCATGGTGTTCTCGGTAACGACCATCCCATTGGCCTGTCCAATCGCTATCACGCCAGTGACAGCGAGCTACCGCAGCGGAAATACGATCCGGAAAAGGCCAGGTTCCACCTGAAAAAAGCCGGGTTGAGCAATCTGAAGGTGGATCTGAGCGCTGCGGATGCAGCCTTCGCTGGCGCCGTGGATGCGGCGGTGCTCATGAGGGAGCACGCGGCCAAGGCCGGCATCGACATCAACGTGGTCCGCGAGCCCAACGATGGCTACTGGTCCAATGTATGGATGAAGAAGCCATGGTGCATGGTCTATTGGGGCGGGCGGCCGACGGAAGACTGGATGTTCGCCACCGCTTACGCCGCAGGCGCCGACTGGAACGACTCGTTCTGGACCCACGAAAAGTTCAACAAGCTGCTGCTGCAGGCCCGTTCAGAGCTGGATGACCCCAAGCGACGGGAAATGTACGTGGAAATGCAGGGTATCGTCAGTAACGAGGGCGGGGTTCTCGTTCCCATGTTCAACAACTACGTGTTCGCCACCAGCAACAAGGTCGGCCACAATGCGATGGGGGCCAACTGGGGATTGGACGGTAATCGCGGTATGGAACGCTGGTGGTTTAAGTCCTAGGTCCCGGGTTCGGCGGGTCGCGGCAGCATGTTCAAGCTCGTCAAGCTGATAGCTCAGCGTCTGGGGCTGGGTGTCCTTGTGTTGTTCGCGGTCTCGCTGATCATTTTTCTCGGTGTTGAGTTACTTCCGGGAGATCTTTGCCAGGAAATCCAGGGGCAGGCGGCGACGCCGGAAACCGTCGCCGTCTGCCGTAAGGAGCTGGGCTTGGATTTGCCCCCCCCGACCCGCTACCTGAACTGGCTGAGGGACATCTCAGAAGGCGATTTCGGCGTGTCGCTGGCCAACCAGCGGGAGATCTCCGAGTTGATTGGCGTCCGATTGAGCAACACGCTGTTTCTTGCGGTCGTTGCCGCCGCCATCTCGGTGCCGCTGGCGCTGGTCCTGGGCATTATGGCGGCCCTTTACCGTAATTCCTGGTTCGACCGCGCGGTCAACGTGGTCACGCTTTCGTCGATCTCCTTCCCGGAATTCTTCGTCGCCTATATCTTGATTCTCGTGTTCTCGGTGACTTTGGGCTGGTTTCCGAGCCTGTCCTACGTGAGTCCGGAGACGTCGTTCTGGGATCGGATTTACAGAATCATACTGCCTGCCACGACCCTGACGCTGGTGGTGGTCGCCCACATGATGCGCATGACGCGCGCAGCGATTATCAATCTGCTCGCAAGCCCCTATATCGAGATGGCCAACCTCAAGGGGATGAGCCGCGCACACGTTATCCTGCACCACGCGCTGCCGAATGCGTGGGCGCCCATCGTCAACGTTATCGTCATCAACCTGGCCTACTTGATTGTCGGTGTCGTCGTGGTCGAAGTGGTATTCGTGTATCCGGGGCTCGGCCAGCTGATCGTGGATTCCGTGCAGAAGCGGGATATCCCGGTGGTCCAGGCTTGTAGCCTGATTTTCGCTGCGACTTATGTTCTGCTGAATTTAACAGCAGACGTGCTATCCATCGTCACCAATCCTAGATTGATGCACCCGAGATGAGCGACGCAAGCGAATCGACCGTCGGTCAGACGGCGGACGCCGTCCCGCCAAAACCGCCCAGGCAACGCAAGCTCACCGACGCGTGGCGCGAGCTGAAGAAGGCCCCCTTGAGCGCGAAGTTCGGGCTCCTGGTCATCGCGGGTTACGTTTTCGTCGCGCTGTTTGCACCGATTTTGACGCCCTACGGCGAATCCGAGATCGTCGGCGCCGAGTTCGAGGAGTGGGGCGAGCCGTTTATTCTCGGTACCGACAATCTGGGCCGCGACATGCTGACGCGATTGGTGTACGGGGCGCGCAACACGGTAGGCATCGCTTTCGTCACGACCTGCCTCGCGTTTTTGATCGGCGGCGTGGGCGGTATTCTCGCCGCAGCTCTCGCGGGTTGGGTGGACCAGGTCTTGAGCCGCATCGTCGATGTCATGATGGCGATTCCGGCGTTGATTTTTTCGCTGCTGCTGCTGACCATCTTCGGCACCTCGATTCCGGTCCTGATCATCATCATCGCGGTGCTGGATTCCACGCGTGTATTCCGGCTTGCGAGAGCAGTGAGCCTGAACGTCGTGGTGATGGATTTCGTCGAAGCCGCGCGGCTGCGGGGCGAAGGCATCGGTTGGATAACGATCCGCGAAGTCCTGCCGAATATCATGCCGCCGCTGGTGGCGGAGTTCGGATTGCGTTTCTGCTTCGTGTTCCTGACTATCGCGGCGCTCAGCTTCCTCGGTCTCGGTATTCAGCCGCCGACAGCCGACTGGGGTAGCATGGTGCGCGACAACGCGACCCTGATCACCTACGGCGATGTGACTCCGCTGTTACCGGCGGCGGCGATCGCGCTGTTGACGGTGGGCGTCAACTTCGTCGTCGACTGGTTCCTGCAAAAGACGAGTGGATTGCGTGATGAGCAGTAGCGGCAGCAGTAAGGCGAACGGTGATCTGCTGCTCGAGATGCGCGGCCTGCGTATCGAAGGGCAAAGCGGCGAAGAATGGCAGGAAATCATCAAGGGCATCGATATCACGCTGCATCGTGGCGAGGTGCTGGGCCTCATTGGCGAGTCCGGTGCGGGGAAATCCACCGCGGGCCTGGCGGCTATGGGTTACGCGCACCCCGGATGCCGAATCACCGGCGGCTCGATCGTCTTCGACGGCATCGACCTGATGGCCGCCAGCGAAGAAGAAAAACGCAAGCTGCGCGGCGTCAGGATCGCCTATGTGGCACAAAGCGCGGCCGCGTCATTCAACCCTGCACACAAGCTGATCGAGCAGTTCGCCGAGATCCCCGTCAAGCACGGCAAGAGTAGCAGGGGCGAAGCGGAAGCCGATGCGAAGGACCTCTACGGACGGCTTCTGCTACCCGATCCTGACGGCATCGGGTATCGCTATCCTCACCAGGTATCGGGCGGGCAGCTGCAACGCGCGATGACGGCCATGGCGTTGTCCTGCCGCCCGGATCTCATCATCTTCGACGAGCCGACAACGGCCCTCGATGTCACGACCCAGATCGAAGTGCTGGTCACCATTCGCGATATCATCGACCAGTTTCATACGGCAGCCATCTACATTACCCACGACTTGGCCGTGGTGGCGCAGATGGCGGACAGAATCATGGTGCTTCGCGATGGTGAGTTGATTGAGGAAGCCAACACCGACACCATGATGTCGGATCCGCAAGAGGACTATACGAAAACCCTGTGGGCGGTTCGTTCGTTCAAGAAGCAGGCGACCGGAAGCTATGCGGATTCACAGCCGCTGATTAAAATCGATCACGTGACAGCGGCCTATGGGCCCCTGACCGTGCTGCACGATATTTCCTTCGAGATACACCGTGGCCAAACCGTCGCGGTGGTGGGGGAATCCGGCAGCGGCAAGAGTACCGCCGCACGGGTCATCACGGGACTGCTGCCGCCAACGCTCGGACGGGTGCTGGTCAACGGTGAGGCGCTTCCCGGTGATTACCGCAGGCGCGCGAAAGACCAGCTGCGCCACGCGCAAATGATCTACCAGATGGCCGATACGGCCGTGAACCCTCGCCACCGGATTCGCGAGATCATCGGACGACCGCTGTCTTTCTATCTCGGGATGAAAGGCGAGAAGCTCGAGAATCGTATTCGCGAGCTCCTGTCGTTGATCGAGCTCGAGCCCGATCAGTTCATCGATCGTTTTCCCTCCGAGCTCTCCGGCGGACAGAAACAACGCGTCTGTATTGCGCGTGCCCTGGCGGCGGAGCCGGAGTTCATCATTTGTGACGAGGTGACATCGGCGCTGGATCAGATTGTCGCGGAAGGCATTCTGAAGCTTCTCGATCGCATTCAGCGTGAGCTGGATCTTGCCTATATGTTCATTACCCATGATCTCGCGACCGTCCGTGCCATCGCCGATGAGGTGGTCGTCATGCTACAGGGCCGCATCGTCGAGCAGGGTCCGTGCGAGGAAATGTTCACTCCCCCGCATCACGAGTATACGGATCTGCTGCTGTCCTCGGTCCCGGAAATGGATCCGGCCTGGCTCGACAAGCTCATGGAAAGGCGGCGCGCCGAAGGCGTCATGGAGTCGGCCTCGACTTCGTGACAGCCCTTCAGTAAAGCTGACCGGGAAATCAGCACAGGCACCCAGTCAGAAGATTCACCGGGCTTGCTTGGCCACGCCTTTTCCTTAAGCCGATCTTGAAAGGATATCTGTTATGAGTAGCATTTCCCGGCTCGAGTCCATCTACACAGATCTGGAAAAAGAACATCGGCGCGTAATGAAGCTGATGGATCGCCTGCGTGACAAAATATCCGTGACCGATGTGTTGCCGTTGCTCAATCAGCTGCGAACTCTGTTGATCGTCCATTTTGCCCGCGAGCAGCTTCCGGACGGGTTCTACGAGGCGCTCGGCGAACTCGCAGAGTCCAGACGCGACGAGCTGCAGATGTTGATCGATGAACACGCCACGATTCTTTCGAATCTCAATGAAATGCTGGAGCAGGCGAAGCAATCGGCTGCCGGGAATCAGTCTGAGTTGCTGAATCGCGTTTCGACGCTGCTTCAGCAGTTGGACGGCCACGAGAAAAAGGAACATCAATTCGCCGTCGATGTTATCGGTGCGAAGGCGGATGTCAGCTGAGTAGCGCAACGTCGGCTCATGGCTGGCATTAGAAAGGCCGCAGTCATCGGTGCCGGAACCATGGGATCCGGTATCGCCAGCCATCTGGCCAACGCCGGCGTGCCTGTAGTGTTGCTGGACATCGTCCCGGAGAGTGCCGGCGATCCCAGCGCCCTGGCCAAAGCGGCCGTCGTGCGCATGCTGGCATCGAGCCCGCCGGCTTTCATGCACCCGGACAACGCGCGCTTGATTACGCCCGGGAACATCGACGACGACTTGTCGTCGATTGCTGATGCGGACTGGATTGCGGAGGCGGTGGTGGAACGCCTCGATGTCAAGAGGGCGCTCTATGAGGCCATAGACGCCGTTCGCGCGCCGGGGTCCATTGTCACTTCGAACACCTCGACCATTCCGCTGGCAATGTTGACCGGCGGCATGCCCGAGTCGTTGAAGCGCGATTTCTGCATTACGCATTTCTTCAACCCGGTGCGCTATATGCGTCTGCTGGAGATCGTTGCAGGTCCGGCGACGCGGCCCGAAGTCATCGAGATGCTGACGGAATTCTGTGACGTGGAGCTCGGCAAGGGTGTCGTGCCCTGCAGGGATACACCGGGTTTTCTGGCCAATCGGATCGGCGTGTTCGCGCTGCAGGTAGGGATCGTGGAGGCGGCGCGGGCGGGGCTCACGGTGGAGGAGGCCGACGCCATCATGGGGCGCCCCATGGGCATCCCCAGGACCGGCGTGTTCGGGCTCTACGATCTCATCGGTCTGGATCTCATGCTTGATGTGGTGGCAAGCCTGGCGGGCACGCTTGGCACCGACGACCCCTTCCAGGCAGTCACTGGGGGAATTCCGTCGGTTGCCGAGTTGGTGGCGCGCGGGCACACCGGTAACAAAACTGGCGCGGGCTTTTACCGCGAAGTGCGGATGAACGGCGAGCTGCGGCGCGAGGCCCTGGATCTGGACAGTGGCGCGTACCGGCCGGTGACCAGGCCGCGCCCGGCGGCCGCCGACGCCGGCGAGACAGAAGGACTGCGCGCGCTGGTCGAGTATCCCGACAAGTACGGGCGATTCGCCTGGCGGGTGCTGGCGCGCACCCTGGCTTACGCGGCTTCGCTGCTGCCCGAAGTGGGAACCCGAATCGCGCCCATGGACGAAGCCATGAAGCTCGGTTACAGCTGGTCCCGCGGGCCCTTCGAAATGATCGATGCGCTCGGTGTGGCATGGTTTAGCGATCGCCTGCGCGCCGAAGGCATGATCGTGCCGCCGATAGTGGAGATGGCCGGTAGTTCACCGCTTTACCGGACGGCAGGCGATCATCTGGAGCATCTCGGCTACGATGGCAGCTACCATGTTCTCACCCGTGCTCCCGGCGTGGAGCGCTTGGGCGACATCAGGCGCACAACGAGCGCGGTGATCGAGAACGAAGCGGCGAGTCTCTGGGATGTGGGCGATGGTGTTGCCTGTCTCGAGTTTCACACCAAGGCGAATGCTCTTGTGCCGGACTCCATGGCATTGCTGCGTGAGTCTTTGTCGGTGGTCGAGGAGCGTTTTACCGCCTTGCTGGTGCACAACGACGCACCGCACTTCTCGGTGGGATTCAATCTGGAGTTTGCGCTCGCCCATGCGAAACGAGGTGCTTGGGATACGCTGGACAAAGCGTTGCGCGAATTTCAGCAAACCACCATGGCCATGAAGTACGCGCCCTTCCCCGTGGTCGCGGCGCCGGCGGGCACATCGCTGGGCGGCGGCTTCGAGGTGCTGCTGCATTGCGACGCGCTGCAGGTCCATGCAAACACCGTCATGGGCCTGGTGGAACCGCTGGTTGGCCTGGTGCCCTCGGGGGGTGGCTGCAAGGAGCTGCTGCACCGCTGGTGCGCCGATAGGTCGGACGCCGATGAACGCGTCGCTGGCGCGGTGCGGGTGTTCGAGCTCATCGGCATGGGAAAGACGGCGGCCTCGCCCATGGAGGGCCAGCCCTATCGCTTCTATCTGTCCCGCGACCGCAGCACCATGAACCGTGATCGCCTGCTGGGCGAGGCGAAGACACGTGCGATCGCATTGGCCAGCAGCTATTCGCCGCCGGCAAAGACCGGCATTGCCGCTGCCGGCCCCGCGGGCCGGCAGGCGATGCTGGAGCTACTGGAGAAACTGAATCGGCGGGGTATTACCACACCCCACGATCTGGTGGTGGGAGAACATCTGGCGCAGGTGCTCTGCGGCGGCGGCGCGCCGGCGGGAGAAATGCTCGGCGACGAAGAACTGTGCGCCCTCGAGCGCGACGCATTCATCGCGCTGGCCGGAACACCAGCCACCCTCGCCCGCATCGAGCACATGCTGGGCGAAGGCCGCCCTCTGCGGAACTGAAGCCCGCCGGTCAGCGCATCACGAAAGGATTCGGTACCTCGTTGGAGGTGGAGATCCACACGCTCTTGGTCTGCATGTACCCCTGGATGGCCTCCTGACCGTTCTCCCGTCCCAGACCGCTATGCTTGTAGCCGCCGAAGGGTGTCGTGTAGCTGAACGCGCGGTAGGTGTTCACCCACACGGTTCCCGCTTGCAGGCGTTCCGACATGGTGATGGCACGTCGCATGTCCTCGGTCCAGACGCCGGCGGCGAGGCCGAATTCCACGTCGTTGCCGATTTCCAGCGCTTCCTCCTCGTCCCGAAAGGGGATCACCGCCAGCACCGGTCCGAAG
>Ga0114947_10000225_pt1 | contig 18230 bp, 23 predicted proteins | sample CR02metaG_FD_99656 | JGI IMG/M metagenome (GOLD analysis project Ga0114947, IMG submission 99656) | Deep subsurface microbial communities from Mariana Trench to uncover new lineages of life (NeLLi) - CR02 metaG | ecosystem: Environmental > Aquatic > Marine > Ocean trench > Sediment ...
TAAGAAATATTTTTTATAAGTCATGATGATTAAATCATTATATATGGATTCATTATATATAGTTCCATAAAGTCAGGCTTATATGCGCGCATAATAAAAACGTGAAAAAATCGGGGCCAGGTCTTACATTAACATATTGTATTGCAAGACCTGGCCCTAAAAAGCTTAATTGCATCCAAGCGAATCGCCTAGGAACTTGATCTGATCCGCGATCAACTCTGCATCCTCTTTTGGCCGATAGCAGACGCTGTCTGTCAGATCATATCTGAGTCAATGCCCTTTAAAAGCAAATAAGCAGAACTTTCCCACTTACGGTGTTTGGTGCCTCATATTAATCACTATGAATGTCTTGAAATCACTTAGTGACTTATTCGTAACATTCCCATTTATGGTCATTAATAGGAAAGAATCAAGGTAATTTCTTATCAATTAAATTTAGGGCAATCGTGTCTCATTTTTTTTGAAGGGATACAGCCATTTCATAGAAAGGCAACCACAGTGGAATAGCCGCCTTGAGTTTCTTGGAACACATCTGGTCACAGGCAAACCAGAGGCGTTTCAGCGTGGTTAATAACGGTGGTGACGGATAGACTGGCCCGTTGCGGCTTACGCAACTTGCCGCGCAGGTTCAATGACCGTATCGCATATTTGCGGTGATAGCCGCACACGGCACAGAATTCATCAAGAATAGTTGCCTTGGCCTTTTTACCTGCTCGACGATAACGAAGTCGAATCGCTTTTAGATAGGCCTGCCGTTGATTTTTACCTGCATTACAGTCCTCAATTTCGGTTACCTGTAATATGAGTCAACGATGCTAAACTACTACTCCCTAGGGTTACATTTAATTTGAGTCAATGCGCAAGAAGAAAAGGATATTGACCAGACGACGAAAGTTTCCTAACCTTAAATTCTATATAGTTCCATGTTTTATGTGGGAATAGATAACAATAGGTAAATTTATATCCAGGAATATTTCTATAAAATGTTGAACATGAAATATGAGTTACGTTATCTAAATATGCTTAACATATTATATATTCGACAGATTATAGTCCTTGTTTTTATTTTATCATAACATTATGAATTTATTATGTTATTTAAGATATTACGAAAGTATTATTAACATTGTCATAGTGTCTGCATAGGTAATCACAAGTTGTTCAAATTACTCATACATGAAAAAACAACAGATGCCCCAAGCTAATTTACGTATTGGTCAATTAGCGAAACAGCTGAATACGACAACAAAGACACTTCGGTTTTACGAAGACATAGGGCTGTTTACTTCAATAGCACGCAGTGATGCAGGCTATCGACTGTATGATACTAAATCAATTAACCAAGCACGCCTGGTTTTACAACTGCGACAATTAGGGTTAACGCTTAAGGAATTAAATGAGCTACTCAATACTAAGGATACTAGGTCATTCCGGCAGCGGGTAACCAGCCTGATGGATGAAAAATTACGCGATACTGATGAAAATCTGGTCGTACTTCAAGGTCGCCGGGACGATCTGGCTGCTCGCCATCAAGCGCTATTATCAACTCCCAGAGACAGGGTGGCCGATTGTATTTGTGATGCCCTTTTAAGTCCCTGTACATGCGCGAATGAACAATCTACAAAATAGTATCGACGTTCATTATTTCAACGACAATAAGTAGTTGACCTTCCCCTATAGAGGAAGGTTTACCATTCATAAAACGTAATCAATCTTTAGCTTATTTAGAGGGTATCAGTCATGGCAAATGGGCTCAACGAAACAACATTAACTAATGCGCACTCACCCACCTTCACACTCGAAGAAGGCCCAATCACAGAGGTACATGCCTTTTGGTTGGCCGGGATGAGTTGTGATGGATGTTCGATCGCTACTCTCGGTGCCAGGAATCCCAGTGTTGAGCAATTAATGACCGCGGCTATTCCCGGCATACCAAAAGTTATCCTGCACCACCCGGTACTTGATACGGAGGCAGGTCACCGTTTCATGGAGCCTTATCACCAGGCAGTCCGTGGTGAACTGGGGGCCCCATACGTGGTGTTGTACGAGGGCTCAGTGGCCGATGAGCAAATCGCCGAGGAATACGGCGGCTACTGGTGCGCCATGGGTTTGGAAGAAATGGCTGATGGTAGCAGGCGACCATATACAACCGCAAAGATGTTAAAAGATCTTGCCCCAGGCGCTGCAGCAGTTTTAGCCGTGGGCACCTGTGCCACCTGGGGAGGAGTTCCTGCAGCTGTGGGTAATGTGACTCATGCTATGGGAACAATGGATTTCCTGGGTAAGGACTATCGGAGTGCGTTGGGTCTGCCGGTGATTAATATCCCTGGTTGTGCGCCAATAGGTGATAACATCACCGAAACCATTACCGCTGTGCTGATGTTCCTTGCTGGAGTTGCACCCTTGCTGGAGCTAGATGAACTCGGTCGACCGGCCTGGATGTTTGGTGGGACGGTGCATCAGGGTTGCACACGTGCCGGTTATTACGAGGAAGGGCTGTTTGCCGATGAATATGGACAGAAAGAGTGTCTGGTGGAACTCGGTTGTTGGGGTCCTGTGGTCCAATGTAATATGACCAAGCGCGGCGCATCTGGGCACAATGGCGGTTGTATGAACACGGGCGGTATCTGTATCGGTTGCACCATGCCTGGTTTCCCCGATGCCTTTGCGCCTTTTTATAAGGCCCCGCCTGGCAAATTTATCTCTGGTACTGCAAGCCGCATGGTTGGCAGCTTTATCCGGCCACTCAGGCGGATTAGCCAACGCAGGAGCAATATGACCAACCGCTGGACCAAGACCGGTCACATACCGAGTGGTTGGGGTCATGTGCAAGCACCGGGTATGTTCATGAAGGGTTTCCACTACTTCTACAAAAAAATTCAAACTTGGGGTAGTGGTTTTCATCCTGACGGTACAGCCCAACAACGCAATTTGCAGGCATCGGCACATCGCTTTATCAAAGAAGGTGGAAAGCGTTCAGATCAGAGGATGTACGCAGAAGCGGAGGCCGGTAGATGAGTGCGAATGAGATCTATCAATGGTGGTTTATCTGGTTGGCAATAGGTGCTGGTATTGTGGTTGCAGCTGCGGCCTTGTTGATTACGATTGTCATTGTGGCTCACCGCATTGCCGTATTAGCGAAAACTGCCATTGCAGTCCTACTTGAAATTGAAGCGAATACCAAGTCTATCTGGGAACTCAATACCTCCAGGAAAGTAGCAGGTAATCTGCTGGATGGTGCAACAGCGATTGAAGACAATGCTGGCACAATCTTAAATGCCTTGTCAAAGACTGAAGATAAACAGGCTGCGTAATAAACCTAAACAACAGGAAAACTAAATGCAATTACCTACTTCACCTGAGCAAGCCGCACAATTTGTCTGGATAGCTTCGTTAGTGGTTGGATTAATAGTCAGCCTAGTGGTAGCGCTATTGTTGTGGTTGATCCATCGTGAGGCTGGTGTTATCAATCAACGTGTAGATAAAATATGGGAAGTGGGTCAACGGGTGGCCTCAAATACGATCCAGATCCCCATACTTTACCGTATCAACGAGACGGTAGGACAAATCTTTGCCAGGGTGGGTGGAATTGTAACAGGGACAGCCGCCATCAAATCCCATGCAAAGGGTTGCCCAGGCTGCCCACACTGTATGCTAGATCACTAATCTTGTAGAATTAATTAACAGAAAAGGTAAGAATCATGATCCTCCTCACCATCTTGACCGCAATCCTGGTGGTCGTTTTCTTTTTGGTACTGGCCTATGGCTTAATTAAGATCAGTTCAATGTTGCGATCAATAGGCGGCACACCCACGAGTTTCCTTGCCAAAATTCGATTCGGTCTGCGTGCTATTGAAACGGAAACGGGTCATTTGACACCCCAGGTTGTCCGCTTGAATGATGGATTAACCCAGGTTGGTGCAGGATTAAAGGAAGTCGATCGAAATCTAGTCGATGTTATTGAAGCTGCGGTGAAACAAGAGAGGTATCAATGATGGGATACATTATGAATTATATTCAAGGTATCGATCCTACTGCGATGACATTGCCGCTGATCGTCTATGTTATCTGGGGTGGCACGTTGCTCGTCATTCTGGTCGTTATCGTACCACTGGCAGTTTTCCTACTGCATAGGACACTGACAGCCGCCTGGTCGATCCGCCGTTATATGGCCGACATGCTTGCGGGTGGTGTAGGCATCGCTGAAAATACCAGTTCCATCCCCGCCTTGAATGATACCATCGCGGTAGCAACCGATATGGTCAATACGGCGAAGGCCCTTGAGGACCACAGTGGCGCCCTCGGCGAAGTCCTGGCACAAAGGGCAGCTAGGGGGACAACATCATGACACAATTGTTATTAGTGCTAACACTGACAGTAACGCTTATCGTGGTAGTCGCGTTGGTTGCTTACCTGGTAGGTATAATCATTGGACTTTGGAAAGCAAAAAATGACCTTGCCAGTTTAGCTGGAGGTCTGATCGCCGTTCGGGACAATACCCAGCCCCTGGCTGACCATATTCAAAACATCAATGGGGGTCTTTCCGCTTTATTAAGTGAATTATTGAAAGTAAACGGAAATCTGGCTGCGATTGTGGGCGTAGCTACAGATTTAAAAAACAAACAATAAGTAGGAGAAAAATATGTGCTTTGAAAATCTACCTATCGAGTTCGACGAAAATGGAAAGGCTCATTTGAAAGAAGGAGTGAAAAATCCATACACCTATGCAACACAAACAGTCGAAGAGAGGGAACAAGTTCTCGCGGACATCGCCAAGAAAAACGGCCAAATACAAGACATTGATTACGATCCCGTCACTCGTGTGGCGGGGGCGTTAGCCTTTCATACCACGGTTAATCTCGATGCGCGAAAAGTGGTGGATACTGCATCCATGGCCACATTATTTCGTGGTTATGAAGTAATCCTACGAGGTCGCGACCCACGTGATGCCGCATTTATCAGCTCGCGTGCTTGCGGCGTCTGTGGCGGTGTACATTCAACAGCTTCGGCTTTGTGTATAGAGATGGCACTAGGCATCAAACCACCTCCTATGGGTATCGTCATTCGCAACTTATTATTGAGTTGTGAGTATTTATACGATAACCCATTACATCTGTTCATCCTTGCAGGACCAGACTTCTCTGAAGTCTTGGTACGTGATACTAATCCTGAAATCTGGGCGAAGGCAACAGGTGCCAAAGCCCAATACACCCATATTCACGGCTATAAGATGGTCAGCGATATCATGACCGATCTCAATCCACTCACGGGCAAACTCTATCTCGAGGCATTGGAAATGACGCGCGTGGCGCGTGAAGCCTATTCGATACTCGGCGGCAAATATCCACACCCGGAGACGGTCATTCCTGGTGGTGTTACCACTGAAATTACTATGGATAAAATGAGTGAATTTTATTTACTATTAAAGGTGTTCTTTGACTATAGCAAACGTGTCGTCGGTATCTGGGATGACATCTACGACTTTATGTACGAGGCCAACCCCCTTTACCAGCAATTGGGTGAATTACCGGCAACAATGATTGATTTAGGCCAGTGGGATCATGAGGATTACTACGATGGAACTTATGAAAACTGTAATACCTGGGGCGAAAAACGTTGGTCTACGCCAGGTGTAGTTGTTAATGGCAAACTCGTCACAACACGGTTAACGGATATCAATGTCGGTTTCGAAGAATTTGTCGAGCACTCCTTTTACGAGCAGTGGGACGACTATCCGTTCAAGACAGACCCGCTAGGGAATCCTCTTAGCCCGAATCATCCCTGGAACAAGACAACGATCCCGCGCCCCGGCCAACAGAACTGGAAGGAACGCTATAGCTGGGGTTGTACACCGACCTGGGATCGACACACCTTCGAAGCAGGCGCCTATGCACGTGTATATCTCTCTGCCTTGGCACAGAAGCTGCCCCACAGTGAGTACGTCCAATCCACCGGTAACAGTCTGATATTTAACGTAGCCAAGGATCAACTTCCGGCGATGGAAATAGAATGGAAGATACCGAAGATCTGGAATGCCATCGAGCGTAATCGCGCCCGTGCTTATGCTGTCGCCTTTAATATGATGGTAACGATGGAGAACTGGGTACGAGCCCAGGACCTGTTGAGACGTAACGAAACCAAGGTCTCGACATCATTTGAGATCCCAAAGACAGGCCGTTACATTGGCGTTGGCTTTTGGGGTGCCGGCCGAGGCTTTTTAGCACATTGGGCCGTGATTGAAAACGGTGTGCTTGCCAATTATCAGATATCAACACCATCCACGATTAATGCCTGTCCACGTACGCCGTGGGGGGAATTGGGACCTTACGAACAGGCAGTAATGAATTCGCCTATTATCGAAACCAACTTCAAGGACGCTACAGACTTCAAAGGCATTGACATTCTGCGTGTCATTCGCAGTTTTGATCCCTGCATGCCATGTACTACCCATGTGATGGTAGAAGGCACAGATCAAGTAGTCACCCGCGAAGTCACGACATGCGCCTGTGGTATTGTCTAGATCTAATCAGCGTATTGTCACGTTTTAGCTGGATTATATTACCATGACCCAAGTGGCTATAGGTTTGGTCGGATACTACCAATTTATTCGCGGCTATCCCTTGGGACCAGAACTCAGGGAACGTCTGGAAAATGTGAGTTGGCACGAAATCGATGTCAGTATCAAGGAAATGAACTGGGGACCGATTGCCATAGTGCAGGATTTCCAGTCAAGCTCAATTCATTATGATCGTATTGTGATCGTTGCGGCAGTCGATCGTGGAATGCAACCAGGCTCAGTGACTTGTCGGCGTTGGGTGGGTGGGAAGCTTGATAATTTGTCCGTACAAGATCGTATTTATGAAGCAGTAACTGGCGTTATAAGCTTGGATAATTTGCTTGTGATTGGCGAGCATTTCAAGATTTGGCCTGAAGAGCTCATCACGATTGAGATTCAACTTGCAAACTCAAGCTTTGGGGACTTCGTCCTGTCCGAGTTGGAGGTGAATCGAGTCGCAGGCAAAGCCAGGATTATCGGTGAAAACCCCCTCGCACCTGACGTTGAAAAAGTGGTTGAGACAGTGGTAACAATGACCCAAACGGCCGTCACCAAGGGCGTTAAGGGCTTATCAAATCTGCTTCCATTGACAGTGGCACAACTCACGCCTCTTGCTGATGTGTGTCATAATCAGTTATTGGAAGATTGTTATGTTCCGGCACGACATCATTAATTTCTAAACAAACCTTCGGAGAATAGCCATGGGTAAACAGGCAAATCAAGCTGTGTCGACACCTGGCGCATTGCAACGTCTTGTGAATCGTGAAGACATCCTCCAGATCTGTTACTGGTACCAGGGAGAAGGACTTGGCGACATTTATAATACCAAGATTTTACAACCGTTTCTAAATTATGATGAAGCCCTGATCGAAATTGCTTTAAATGAATTAATTTGTGATGGCTATCTTGAAACCGTGTTAGCTCCAACGCAGGGTTACCGTTTTACTGAAATCGGAAAAAAAGAAGCTGGTAGGCAATTTGCAGACAGTTTTGCTGATTTTCAAAAAGCGGGTCATGGGGAATGCGCAGCAGGCTGTTGCGATGATGGTGATCATTCCCAATGTGGTGACGATTGTTTACTACATTAAAATCCAGTCTTAACACAGGCATGCCCGATGTCCTCCACGTCAAAACCAGCTGATTCTGAAGAACTCCCCGAGAACCCACAGGCTTTAATTGGTTTCATGACCAATGATGAGTGGGACGAACTCCTGTGTTATGTCAATGAACTGATCCAGGAAATGGAAGAACTGCCGCTGCCGGAAGTAAAAGACAAGGTATTTGAATTACTTGCCGGTATAGACACCATCCATCGTGAGGGTTTATGGCGTCTGGTACGATTATTTAAAGAAGGCGTGCTGGAACAAGTCGTGACTGATCCCGCGATCCATACTTTGATGGAACTTTATGATTTATTACCAGCGGAACCAGAACAGGATACGGAACAAATTGCAGACAAACCCAAAGTTAATTTCCCAAATATACCGATTAAAGTCATACCCATGGAAAAAGAACAGACTCCGAAGACCTCTATGTATCCTCACTGGGTTCCTGCGCTAAATGATAAAGAAGATTTGCTGCCTGGTGCACTGCGAGCCCTGGAAGTAGATGACCAATTAATCCTCCTTTGCCGTGTCAAAGATGAGTTTTTTGCGCTCGCGAATCAGTGTGCTCAAGACGGTGCCAGTCTTGAGCAGTCAACACTGAACGGCTATACCTTGTCCTGCTCGAATCATCCTGGTTGTCTGTACGATGTGCGTCAAGGAACACGCATTGCCGGTATGGGGGAGATTGATTGCTATCCGGTTAAAGTAACAGATGGAGGTTCAGTGATGGTCGGTATTGATATGGATTTCACACCAAGACTACCTACTTTTTGATGGACATGAAAGTTCCCGATCAAAAGATACTCATTGCTGGTGTCGGCAATGTCTTACAGGGCGACGATGGTTTTGGTATTGAACTTGCCCATAGATTAATGGAACGTGAGGACTTATCGCAAACTGTCAAGGTAATAGAAACTGGTATCGGCGGGATGAGCCTGATCCAGGAATTGATGTACGGTTACAATGCATTAGTAATACTGGACGCTTACAAAAATAATGGAACTCCCGGACGTCTTTATATGCTTGAACCCGTATTCCCCGATATGTCAGACTTGAGCGTCCATGAATTGCGCGATTATTTTTCCGATACTCATTATGCAACTCCCATGCGGGCGTTAAATTTTCTGACGCATATTGATCGTTTACCGGATACGATTCGGATTATTGGCTGTGAACCAGAGGAGATTGACGATCTCAGGATCGGTTTGAGTCCTCCTGTCGCTGCTGCCATAGAAGAAGCAATGCAAATGGTGTTAACGTGGATCGACAATTATTTAAATGCAATAAACTGCGCTCAACACGAGACTGTATAATTTTAATAATAGATGGAATCGCTAAAACAAGACATTAATGATCAGTTAAATTCAGCTTCGATTAAAAATGAGCATGCACTTTTTTTGATCGTCGGTGATGAGAAAATATCAACATGTGATCATGAGACCTTCAATCGCTTCAAACTATGGGTAGCCAAAAAACTGACGCAAGGGACAGTCTATGTCTATCAGTGTGACAATATCTCCATCGAGCAGATGGATGATGCAGCAAGGTCAGCCTATCCCCACTTCCTCAATCCCTGCGAATGCGGCACCTATCTGCCCATTGAGATTGACCCCTGTCCGATGTTGTCCAGCGCGATTGGCTTGCTGCGCGATCTTACTCATCTAAATCAATATCGTGACGAAATGGAACCTGACTTTGTAAGCTTGATGGATGCAATGATGAAAATGGCCGAGCGTAGTCTGGACAAAAATATTGCACTGGAAATCAGATAGGCAAATACAAGAGTCCTTATACTGAAGTTTATCCAGATTTAGTAGGGCTTAGTTTATGACAATTATCGCTATTGGGATGTTGGGTATTTTTCAGTATTTGAAGCAGTATCCTTTTGATTCTGATCTCTGGGATATTAAAGGAAAACAACCATGGGTCCGCGTTGATAACACAACTACTTTTTACTTGCCTTCTAAATTGAAAGATGATCGATAAAACAGACTCGCTGTTAAAGATAATAGGCGTTGTCCATTCCAGTTTGAAGACTACGCAAGATCCACCAGTTCAGGGTAAGCACAAAATGCAAGAGGCCACACTGGAAATATTTCCGGAATATTGTCTTGGCCTGACAGGTATGCAGGATATGAAACAGTTAGTGGTGCTGTATTGGTTGCACAGGGCAGATCGCGAAGTATTAAGAGTTTACCCGGGGGGTGATCGCAATAAGGAAATGATCGGTGTATTTCGAAGCCGAAGTCCTTTACGACCAAATCCGATTGGTATAAGCCGTGTTGAACTACTTGAAGTTGGAGTTAACGATCTTCACGTACGCGGTCTGGACGCCATCGATGGAACACCGATTATCGATTTGAAATCACCAATATCGAACACTGGCGGGTGATTGATCCCCAGCCCGACACAAAAATTCTGAATCTCGTCGGCGATCTGCTAATCCTCTATCTGGCTATGATCCGTAGCGACTACTTTCCGTGGGAACCATAGGTACCGCATAACGAAGGCAGAGAGACCCTGCCGGTAATACCATAATGTTCCTGCGCCAGCAACCATCCAGGCGAACGTCAATATTTCAGCCCGAGGTAAGGCCCACTTGACCAGGGAGACAGAGCAGCCTGTGCAGAGTGGCTCTGCCACGGCCATCTTTATCATGAACCAGAAACTGAGTATTCCAAGCGTGATCAAATAAATGCGTGCAACATCGGTAAATGTCAGTTTTTTCATTTCAATGCCCCTTGACTTAATGTTGTCCGGAAGGAGGATATTTTTGACTGTTGGTGATAAGTATTATATCTGATGATAGCAAGGTCAAGCTTAAATTTATTGCTTTGATTTGAACATTGATATCAAGACTAAGCTGAATTCACTTCCATTGCTTAAGACTCAAATCCTCGAGAATTTTGTAAGTCCTTCAAGAAATACCCGATGATTACAAATGGCTAATTGCGCCATAAATATAAAGATGATTATTAAAATTGAAAACTAACTTTACACACTTAGCTAATAATTTCTTGAAGAATTTCTCCAATAATTTGAAATTATTATAACTCATTGTATTCATTGGAAATAATTAAATTCAATAATTTTGGCATAAGATTTGCTCTCACTACTACATTAATTCTTTGACCTTAGGTTAATCTTTAACTAATCTTTGACCTAAGGTTAATCTTTCAACTAAATAATAAGTGATTAACATGAAATTGCTGAAAGGAGGGGGGTTATGACGGCGCCGATTAGAAAGTCTTTACCTGTAGGTTTTTTTTTAATTTCCTTGTCAACCTTAACGTTAATTCCACAACTCAGTTTCGCAGATGAAAAGACAGGTAGTGCAGATACAACGGCAGACGATGCAGATGCCACAACAGACAGTGAGGGTATCCCATTGCTTGAACCCGTAGAGGTAAGTATACCGTCACAGGCGGATCGATCCAAGTCCGTCACCATCATCAACAAACACCAGATGGAAGGGCAACATTTCATGAATATAAACGACGTCCTGTTTTCTATGATTCCAGGCGTCACGATAAACAGAAGGGAAAATCTTGGTTTTATGGGTGGTGGCAGCGCCACAAAAATTCGTGGCCTGAATCGGGAACGTGTCGTAGTCTTCGTCGACGGCATTCCGCAACAGGTGAATAACCACTTTCATCCCCTGTATGATTCGTATACCCCAGACATGATCGACCGCATTGAAATCACGCGAGGAAGTTCTAGCGTATTGCACGGTGCCAGTGCTGTTGGTGGCGTAATCGATTTATATACCCTCGTTCCACAAGAACTAGGTACAAATGCCGATGTATTAGTTTCCTACGGGAGGTTTGGTACTATTCAGCAAGAAAGCCGATTGTCGTATAGAGGTGAGAATGGTTATTTTGTAGCGGGTAATACCTTTCGCCGGACCGATGGCAATAGAGACAATTCTGAATTCGTCGCCAGAACCATCAATTTAAAAGGTGCGTATTTTTTAAATCCTGAATGGGAATTAGGATTCAGGGTTGGCCAAACAACTGCAGAGATCGAAGATCCCGGAACAACAGCTGCACCTAGCTTGGCAAAATCTACTCAGGATCCAACCAATGCAGCAGTAACATTGGACCGCCGTACGGCCAACTCCAGCAGCCTGTTAGCGTTTTACTGGAGTAAGAATGTCGTCGAATCTCTGGTCAGTGGTGGCGGCGCAATAACCGGATTTGACCGGTTTGATGAAGACGAGTATGGGTTCCGTAGTAAACACACTTGGTTGCTGGGTACTAATAAAACGGCAACCATCGGCTTTGACGCTGTGACCTATGACGATAAAAGAAAAAGCAGTGCCGCTGCCCAAGCAATAAAAAGAAATGAGGAATTTTATAGTCCCTATGGTGCCTTTACCTGGTCGTTCGGTAACTTTCTCATTGATGGTGGTGTCCGATATACAGAAAGCCCGTCTTATGACAGCGATATCTCACCTGAGCTTGGGCTTGTCTATAAAGTTGATCCCAGTCTTGCACTCAGGGCACGTTGGGGTGAAGGCTATCGTGTGCCGCGTGCTCCTGATTTTAGCACCGCGTTATCAAATCCAGATCTTGCACCAGAAGAATTCTGGGAGGCAGAGATCGGTCTCAACAAGACCTTTGGCTCGCGTGTGGTGTTTGATATTGCCGCCTGGCACATGCAGGGCGATAATCTTTTAGTGACCCAGGCTACCGGGCCACTAACGGGTGTCTTGGCGAATACGGGTGAGTTCGAGCACTGGGGGATCGAATCTTCTTTGGATATCCGTCTGCTAGATCACCTGACGGCGTTTGTCGGTGTGGCAGTCATGGATATTGACCAAATAACACAAGCTCCAAACCAGACCGTGGATTTTGGTTTGGAATACCTTCAAGAGCCATTTCGCGCTACCCTGACCTCACGCTATGCGGCTGATTCGAGAGATATATCAGGCGGGGCTGTTGTGGATTTGCCGAATTATTATGTGGCTGATCTTCATCTTGGCTATCAATTGACAAGATATGCTGAGGCGTTTGTCGATATTGATAATATTACCAATGATGATTATGAAACTATTGCCGGTTTCCCACAAGTTCCAAGGGCCGTCTTTGGTGGAATTCGTGTTAATTTTGGTTCATCCAGCCAATAGACTATACGGCGGTTTATGGCTGGAATCTTTAGAGATGAGGTTGATGTTATCGATTGTTATACAGGTTTCTCATTTAAGAATCACATCGTCCTACACTGATTTATATTTAATGGATAGATCGAAATGATTAGTATCTTTCAAGCAGGTGGACCAGTGATGTACCCACTGCTGTTCTGCTCGGTCATTACTCTGGCGATTATTATTGATAGGATAATATTCTGGTTCAAACTTCGGAATGGCAGGCGGCTAGAACTGATTGCCAAGCTTTGTCGCAGTAGTCAGCCCGGGTGCAACCCGGGCGAACTCAATGAGATAAAGCAGGATCTCATAGGCAAGGTCCTGCTGGTTGGTATCGAAAATGATCGAAGTATGGCCGGGTGGGAAATGAAGTTGGCCGCAAAGCTTGAGCTTGATCAAATGATTCAGTATCAGGGTACGCTGAAGATCATGGTCTCACTGACGCCTTTACTTGGTATTTTCGGTACTGTTTTGGGGATTATCGATTCATTTAGCCTGCTCGGTGATCATTCATTGGTTGATCCGATTGCTGCCAGTGGTGGTCTTGCTGAGGCACTAATTACAACGGCCTTCGGCCTTGCTATCGCAATGTTAAGTCTTATCGCTTTTGCCATTTTTCAATCGCTTACCGAGAAACTCCATTACGAGATGGAAATTCGTTGTACTGAGCTTGAACGAACTATGAAAATTGGTGGTTAGCAGACATAAAATTGAACTTCTTATGTGAATATTATCCATGAAACTTCAACATCCTTTTACCGGTGCGAAGACACCCCATGTTGAGATACTGCCACTTATCGATGTTGTGTTTCTGGTATTGATAGCCTTTATCTATACCTCCATGTTCTTGACACAGAACACAGGATTGCCTGTTAACCTGCCCGAATCGAGTGAAGCTAAAACAGAGACATCAAAAGTCCTCACACTCACCATTACCCGGGGAGGTGATCTCTATTTAGATGAGCAACAGGTGCAATTCACCGACCTGCATACGATCCTCTCTGAGGCAAAAGCCGCCCGGCCGGATGTAAGCTTATATGTCAAGGCGGACCGTGACGCACACGTCAATTCACTGGTCAAGGTAATGGACATTGCCCACAAGACAGGTATGCACGGCCTTACCATCGCCACAGACAAGATAATCACCATTACGCAGAAAACTAAATGATTGATTACCTACAGTCCGTCCTGGCCCTGACATTATCGATATTGATTCATACCGGTATAGCCTATTTCGGGGATAGTCAAATGGGACAATCAGGGGCCGGGGAAAGTGGACCACTTTGGGTCACCGTAGCAAGCTTATCGCAGCCGGCTGCTGCTACATCCGGTGAAGACTCTTCGCTTGCTGGAGTTAAAGCCGTTGAGTCGATTTTATATACAGAGGCACAACCACCCATAGAAAATAGTGAACCACCTGAACCCACCGAAGCAGAATCGTCAAAAGTTGATCATCTACAGGTTGAACAGACAGCAACAGATAAAGCCACGGAGGAATTAGACACCCAAATCAAAAAAGTTGAAAAACCAATCGAACCTGAACCAACTTTGGAGGAACCAAAGCCACAGGCACCTATAGAGACAAAGACACCTCCAGTAAATGAGAATAATAAAGAGGTAATGCGACTGTTGACAGGAACGCAATTTAAGGAGAAACCAGAAACGTCAACGATGTATATAGATAATACTAAGTTATCTGGCTCAAAATCATCTGTTTCTAAAACTGAGCCGACTCAAGCCAGTGATGCAGAATCTACGCCCCGCGAGTACAGGCTGCACTTAAGGAAACCCGACAACCCCATCCATCAAATTGACGATCTAACAACGGCAATGAATACCCCTAATGCTGATGAATCATCATATCCTGTAACAACGGACACAGCGAATATGAGTAAATCAACAGATCAGTCTGGGGAAAAAGATTCCGGGGTTGGCACAGGAAGTAACCCATTTTTTTCTGATCTACACACCTTCGACTTGGCCAAGAAGAAAAAGATCACTGTACCGGTGAAAACAGAAACTATCGCTATTCCACTCTATCACCTCATTCCCAAGCCACCCTATCCTAGCCGATCACGCGACCTCGGTGAAGAAGGGACAGTCATCATTGTTATACTGGTCGGCACTGATGGTAAGGTCAAGGAAGCCGAACTCTCGCAATCATCCGGTTATTCCCTGCTGGACGGAAGCGCACTGGCTACGATTAAGGAGAAGTGGCAGTTCAAACCGGGGACCCGCAACGGTAAACCCATTGAAAGCCGGGTACAGGTCCCGATAAAATTCAGTATTAGCGACCTTTAGAACTCACGATAATTACGCGGCACCAGTGTTAGCATTTAGAGTTTTGGGATATTTATTACCTTAGCTTTCCTGTAAGCCGCTCTTAGGGCCGCATGCAGGGGGCTTGGCTCTTTTACGTGCAGGCAAGTGTTGAGGTACAGTTTCTTCTGTGACGTCCAGCTTTCTCAACTTTACGGCGATATCCCGAATTGCAGCTACACCAGCACATTCCGGATCAAAGTCAATCGGTGCTTTGCCTTGGCGTTCAGCCTCCTCAAATCTTTCCTCAGCCGGGACGGTGCCGATAATCGGCATATCATGCTTGTCACAAAATTCCTCGATTGCTGCTTGATCAGAATCATTTTTAACCTTATTGGCAATGACGTAGATATGAGGAATTTCCAGTTCTTTGGCCAGGAGATGGGTTCTGGCCGCAGCCTCAAGTGATCGATAATATGCCTCGGTCACGACCAGCATGATATCGACATTGCGTGCCGTCCCCCGCTTCAGGTGCTCTAGTCCGGCTTCCATATCGGTCAATGTAAATTCGTTATAGCCACTCATTTCGGCAATGACAGCGCGTACTGCCAGATGTGAGCTGCACATACAGCCACTTCCGGCACTGCCATCTGCTGGCTTGCCCATGACGATTAAATCAATGTCGCCGGGTGCCTTTGCAGCATAGGTACTAATTAAATCATCTTCAGTCAGCGTCATGTGAAGTTTACGTTTACCGTCCGCATCTTCTTTGACCTCCATAATGCTCGGTGGGATGTAGTTAATTTGATCGGCATCTTCTCTGGTAATACCCAGGGTTAATGCCAGGTTGGGGTTAGGATCGCCATCAATGGCAAGGATCTTTGCACCTTCTTCAGCCAATATCCTGGCCAACACCCCCGTTATGGTTGTTTTACCCGAACCACCTTTACCTACTGTCGCAATTTTCATCTTGAGTAACCCTACATAAAATTATGTTTCACATTAATATTACTATGCATTAATACATTCTTTCAAACTATCTTTAACTGCATTATTATTAACCAGGTAACTTGATGTAATCGGTTCACGCCATATTTTTTTTGCTAATAAGATTTTAAACTCATTAAAATTCTTTTTATCATCTAATCTCTCCTGGTCGGTATGCAACCGATCCAGTAACTCATAAAATTCGTTGGGTACAAAATTATCCCGAAGATTTATAACATGTGTATGGATACCATAATCTATTCTCCATTCAAATTTCATTGTACTGGTGCATTTTTCTTCATGCTTTATTTCTTCAGTCAACCTGAACCGATTGTGGCTGATACAGTGCGTGACATATTCAATGGCATCGCGTACTCCCGGTCCCGGATGGTTGCTTACAATAAACAGATCCTTACGATCCCATAGACTTTCCCTTGAAAATAGACTTGCCGCCAGTTGTAGTGCACGAAAGGCAACACTTAATCCCCATATCGCATCACCTTTGTGATAGTCCAGTAATCCAGCATAGCTGAGTACCTGAATTTCTCCGTGATCGGCAATCTTGATAGTTTGTCCATTGATTACCCCCATTGTGTTTGCCTCTCAAGTACAACTCAACATATACGTGGTAACTGTTCACCTACAAGCATATCCACGATACGTTCACCACCAAACAACGTTGACAACACGACGACTCCTTTAGGTGATGATTTTACTTCTCCGATAATAGCAGTATCTTGACCCGCTGGATGCTGTCGCATTGCTGCCAATAAGGATTCAGCATACTTGCCCGGAACGATAGCGATGAGTTTACCTTCGTTCGCCAGATACAAAGGATCCAACCCCAGGATTTCACACATACCTCTGACCTCTTCCTGAATCGGTACTGAGGATTCATCAATTACCATACATAAACTACTTGCCTGGGCAAATTCATTTAAAACAGTGGCAATACCACCGCGTGTGGCATCACGCAGGCAATGAATATCAGGGCATACTTCGATCATTCTTTCAATTAAGTCATTAAGTGGTTGGCAATCGCTTTCAATTGAGTTTTCCAGTGCGAACTCGCCGCGGGCATCGACAATGGCTGCACCATGATCACCAATATAACCATTGCTTATGATCACATCGCCAGCTTGGGCGCGATGCGCACTAATATTGATCTTTGCGGGGATAATGCCAATGCCGGCGGTATTAATGAATAATTTATCCGCCGCACCGCGTTGCACGACCTTGGTATCGCCCGTCACGATAACGACACCTGCTTTTTCAGCCGCTGCTTGCATGGCATCAGCAATTGTGCGCAATAATTCAACGGAAAAACCTTCTTCAATAATATAAGCGCAGCTTAAATAAAGGGGTTTTGCGCCACAGACAGCTAAATCATTGATGGTGCCATTAACCGCGAGCGTTCCGATATTACCCCCAGGGAAAAATAATGGATCAACGACATAGCTATCTGTCGTAAAGGCTAAGCGGTTATTTTTATGATCGAAACCATGCATGATCAATCTTGCTTGATCTTCCAGTGGTAATAAATAATCATTACCAAAACTGCTTAAAAATACATCGTCAATTAAATCCCGCATCGCCTTGCCACCACTTCCATGTGCTAGCGTAATTACATCACCTCTTACTTTTCCGCTACGGCTACGGATGTCTAATTCGTTATGTGTTTTATCTGCGGGTGCACTCATGTCGTTCGTTCAATCTTCAACTTTGCCTCTCGTTGCGCAATCAGTTTATCCAGATCAATACGACCATAATTAAAATAAGCGGCACAGGCACCTTCCGATGAGACCATTAATGCCCCGAGCGGCGTTTCCGGTTTACAAGCAGTACCAAAGATCTTGCATTCCCAAGGTTTGATTACGCCTTTTAATACCTCACCACATTGACAGGACTTTGGATCAGCGATCTTTAAATTTGGCACTGAGAATTTCTTTTCTGCATCGTAATGAGCATACGCCTCTTTAACCCTGATACCGGAATGATCGATCGAACCGAGTCCACGCCATTCAAAAAACTCGCGTAACTCGAATACCTTATCAATCGCATCTAATGCTTCTTTATTACCTTCTTCCGGTACGATACGTTGATATTGATTTTCGACTTCGCAACGCCCTTCTGTTATTTGTTTCAATAACATCCATATGGATTGTAGAATGTCCAA
>Ga0114947_10000227_pt1 | contig 18104 bp, 15 predicted proteins | sample CR02metaG_FD_99656 | JGI IMG/M metagenome (GOLD analysis project Ga0114947, IMG submission 99656) | Deep subsurface microbial communities from Mariana Trench to uncover new lineages of life (NeLLi) - CR02 metaG | ecosystem: Environmental > Aquatic > Marine > Ocean trench > Sediment ...
AGGAACCGAAGAATGCCCTGACCAAACAGTACTGCAAGTTGTTCGAAATGGAGGGTGTCCATCTAAAATTCACGGATGAGGCATTGTGGGCTATTGCCGCAGAGGCTATGAAAAGGAAATCGGGTGCGCGGGGGCTAAGGGCTATCATGGAAAACACCATGCTGGATGTCATGTATGAGATGCCCTCCCAGCCCAATATTAAGGAAGTCATCATCTCGGACGAAGTGGTGGCTGGTAAGGGGCCTCCATTAGTGGTTTACACTAAGGCGGCTGAGAGTGCTTAAGGGAGATGAATTATGCTGTTTCGTAACGACAAGAATGACGACAAGGAACCGGGCAGCAACGAAACTCAAGTGCCTCTGTTGCCGCTGAGAGATATAATTGTTTTTCCCCATATGGTGGTGCCTCTGTTCGTGGGCCGGCAAAAATCCATCCGTGCCCTGGAGGAGGCAACTCAAAAACAGGAACCCATCTTTCTCTCATCTCAGAAGGACGCCAAGACCAATGACCCCACTGAGACCGACATCTATCCCATCGGCACCTTGGGTACGGTTGTCCAAATGCTGAAGCTTCCGGATGGGACTGTGAAGGTGCTCGTGGAAGGAAAGAAGCGGGCCAAGGTGGTGCGCTTCTTGACCCACCCGGACTTTTTTCTTGTGGGTGTCGAGGAAATTGCGGAGGTGGTGGATCGAACCCCGGAGGTGGAAGCCCTGATCCGTGAGATCCACACTACATTTGAAAACTACGTTAAACTGAAAAAGAAAATTCCTCCGGAAATGGTCATGTCCGTTTCTTCCATTGCCGATCCGAGTCGGCTTGCGGATACCATTGTCGGTCATCTCGGGATCAAGCTGGAAGAGCGACAGAATCTTTTGGAGATATTCAACGCGGCAGAGCGGCTCGAAAAGGTTTTGGGTCACATGCGAGCCGAAATCGAGATTCTGGAAGTGGAGCGACGTATTCGTTCACGAGTGAAGAGGCAGATGGAGCGCTCCCAGAAGGAATACTATTTAAATGAGCAGATGCGCGCGATACAGAAGGAGCTCGGTGAAAAAGACGAATTCAAAAATGAGATCCAGGAAATCGAAGATAAGGTAAAACAGAAAAAACTTTCGCCAGAGGCCAAGGAGAAGGTTGAAAAGGAGTTGAAAAAACTCAAGATGATGTCTCCCATGTCTGCGGAAGCAACCGTGGTGAGAAATTATCTTGAATGGATTCTGGCAATCCCCTGGAATGAGTACACTGATGAAAAACTGGATATCAAAGAGGCGGAGAAGATCCTCGAAGAGGATCATTACGGCCTGGATAAGGTGAAACAGCGGATCCTTGAGTACCTGGCCGTGCAGAGTCTGGCGGGGCAAATCAAAGGTCCGATCCTGTGCCTGGTGGGGCCTCCAGGCGTGGGGAAGACCTCGCTCGGCCGTTCCATTGCCCGGGCCACGGGGAGAAAGTTTGTGCGAATATCTCTGGGTGGGGTGCGTGACGAGGCAGAGATCCGGGGGCATCGTCGCACTTACATCGGGGCGCTACCGGGAAAGATCATTCTGAGCATGAAGAAGGCCGGGTCCAGCAATCCAGTCTTTCTCATGGACGAGGTGGATAAGATGTCGATGGATTTCCGGGGTGACCCGTCCTCGGCCCTGCTCGAGGTGTTGGACCCAGAGCAGAATCAAGCCTTTAATGATCATTACCTGGACCTCGATTACGATCTTTCCAAGGTGATGTTTGTGACCACCGCCAACAGCATGGATCGGATACCCAGACCTCTCCAAGACCGGATGGAGATTATCCGCATCGCGGGCTACACGGAGTTGGAAAAGTTAAATATTGCCAAGAAGTATCTCGTTGAAAAGCAGCGAAAGGCTAACGGCCTCAAGGCGGAAAACATCGTATTACCAGACAATACCCTGCTGGGGCTCATCCGCCACTATACCAAGGAGGCCGGGGTCAGAAGTTTGGAACGTGAGATTGCCTCGCTCTGCCGGAAGGTGGCGGTGCAGGTGATCAAAAAGGACCGTGATGCCAAGATTAACATCGGTGCGAGGAGCCTCCACAAGTATCTAGGCCCAGTAAAATACCGCTATGGCAGGGCCGACGAAGAGCACAAGATCGGCGTGACCACGGGTTTGGCTTGGACCGAGATGGGCGGAGAGTTGCTCTCCACGGAAGCAACGATTATGCCCGGCAAGGGACAGTTGATTATCACGGGTCAGCTGGGGGATGTGATGAAGGAGTCGGCCCAGGCCGCCATGAGCTATGTGCGGTCTCGAGCAGAACTGCTGGGTTTGGAAAAAGATTTTTATCAGAAGGTGGATGTCCATATCCATGTGCCTGAGGGGGCCATTCCCAAGGATGGACCCTCCGCCGGGATTACCATGGCGACCTCACTTGTTTCTGCCCTATTGCGTGTCCCGGTGCACCATGATCTGGCCATGACGGGGGAAATAACGCTTAGGGGGACCATCCTTCCCATCGGCGGTCTGAAGGAAAAGGTCCTGGCAGCTCACCGTGGCGGTTTAAAGAGGGTGATCATCCCTCAGGAGAACGCAAAGGACATCGAAGAAATCCCGCAGGTTATATTGAAGACGGTGGAGATCGATTTGGTCGCCAATATGGATGACGTATTAAAGAAGGCCCTGGTCCTTGAGGATCCAGCGTCCTTTATGAAAAAAAAGAATGTGGATCCACCGGAAGAACCTCCGACCTTTGGGGGGCAGGGACAAGAGGAACCGAGGGCCGATATTTTGCCGCAGTAGATGCGACCCGCTAGGCTGTGAGCTGATTTTTGATTTGACACCGAGGGGGGTCCGTTGTTATAAAACATAAGCTTACTGTAGGATTTCATACCACTGAGGAGTATCATTCATGACAAAAGCGGACTTAATAGAATCTGCTACAAGTAAGGCGGGGTTGCCCAGACAAGGCGTTGAAGACATAATAAATCAGGTGTTTGACAGTATCGTCGGTGCTTTGAAGAACGGAGACAAAGTCAATATATCCGGGTTTGGTACATTTTCGGTTTCCCACCGTAAGGCACGAACAGGGAGAAATCCCAAGACCGGAGAGGCACTTCAGATTGCCGCCTCTCGAGCTGCTAAGTTTAAGGCGGGCAAGGGTTTAAAAGAGTCCCTCACCTAATTCACTCTTTTTAGACTGGTCATTACCAATAACCCGGAGCAAAAGAAAGGCGACATCGAGTCTGAGTTTTAGCCCTCCGGAAGGGTGTTTGGGCCAAGAGGGGGCGGTTAGCTCAGCGGGAGAGCATCGGCCTTACAAGCCGGGGGTCACAGGTTCAAATCCTGTACCGCCCATTGTTTACCTATGGTACCGAGAATGTTATGTACGAGTGATGGGGTCGTAGTTCAGCTGGTTAGAACGCCGGCCTGTCACGCCGGAGGTCGCGAGTTCGAATCTCGTCGGCCCCGCCATTACTATTAGCGTTAAGACGTCAGTGGGCTGGGAGGGAGACTCGTCTTCTAGCCCACTGAATCTTTCGGTTGTTCACATGGGTACCTATCAAATGAAAAGAGAAGAGGCGCTGGCCCAACGCCAATGGTACATCGTTGATGCGGAGGGCAAGGTATTGGGCCGGCTCGCCACCGAGGTGGCGAGGGTTTTGAGGGGTAAACATAAGCCAACCTTTAGTCCCCATATCGACGGGGGAGATTTTGTCATTATCGTGAACGCAGGGCGAGTGAGCCTGACCGGGAAAAAGCTCGAACAGAAAATCTATTATCGGCACTCAGGGTACCCCGGAGGTTTGCGGGCCTCCACTGCCAAGCATATACTAGGGACGAAACCAAATAGCATTGTCCAATTGGCCGTTAAGGGCATGTTACCCAAGAACCGTTTAGGGAGAGAGCTACTGCGAAAATTGAAAGTCTATCCGGGACCTGAACATCCCCATCAGGCCCAAAAACCACAGCCGCTTGTCATTGGCGGTTAAAGGCCGGAAAGATGGCAGAAGAAACCTATTACGCAACAGGACGCAGAAAAACTTCAGTGGCCAGGGTTCATATGAAAGGCGGCAATGGAGAGATCCTGGTCAATCGGCGTCCTTTGAATGTTTATTTTGGACGAGAAACCGCCCGCCGGATTGTCCTCCAACCATTTGAGGTCACCCAAACCGCAGGAAGTTTCAATATTCATGTGAATGTCTGCGGGGGGGGGATTTCGGGTCAGGCAGGAGCCATCCGTCATGGGATCACGCGCGCCCTGTTGAAGGTGAATCCCGAATTTCGCTCTCCGTTGAAGAAGGCGGGTTTTGTGACCCGCGACCCGCGTGCTGTGGAACGGAAGAAATACGGCCTCCACAAAGCACGCAAGCGTCCGCAATACTCCAAACGTTGAGATCCCTGGCAACGACTGGGAGCAATCCCGTCAAGAGAGAGGCTGAGCTCCGTGTGGCTGTTTTTGGTGCCACAGGGTACACGGGGCTGGAGCTGCTGCGCATCCTGGTGCGTCATCCTAGGGTGGACTTGGCGGTGCTCAGTTCGCAGCAGTATGCGGGAAAGCGAGTAAGCGAAGTCTACCCGTCCCTCACAGGAAGATGCGAGCAGGTTTTGGAAAAAGTGAACCTGGTGAGGATGATCTCCCGCTTCGATCTGGCATTTACTGCCTTGCCCCATGAGACCTCCATGGATATCGTCCCGGCCCTGCTTAAACATGGCAAACGGGTCATCGATTTGAGTGCCGATTTCCGTCTCCGGGACGTTCAGGTTTATCGCCGCTGGTACCGGCCCCATAAGGCCGCCCATCTTTTACGTCGGGCTGTTTATGGCTTGACTGAAATTCACAGGGAAGAAATTTCCCAGGCAGCTCTCGTTGCTAACCCCGGGTGTTATCCTACCGGTGCCGTGCTGGGCCTGGCCCCACTTTTCGCGGCTCAATTGATCCACGGGATAGTCATCATCGACTCAAAGTCTGGAACCACCGGGGCCGGGAGAAGCAATGCCGTGGAGCTCTCCTTCAGTGAGGTGAATGAAAACTTCAAGGCCTATAACGTTGGAGTCCATCGACATGCCCCTGAGATTGAACAAGAGTTGAGTCGGGTGGCTAAAAAATCAGTTGCTGTCTTGTTTGCGCCCCACTTGCTTCCCATAAGCCGAGGCATCCTCTCCACCATGTACCTGGAGCTTAAGAGATATGTGGGGGAGGGAAGACTCAGTAAGATCTACCGGGAATTTTACCACGGGGAGTCCTTCATACGCATCCTCCCGCCCGGAGTTTTTCCAGAGACCAAAGAAGTCCGGGGTTCCAATGACTGCGCCATTGGATTTCGTTATGATGCCCATTCGAGACGGCTGGTGGTGATCACTGCGATTGATAATTTGGTGAAGGGGGCGGCGGGGCAAGCAGTGCAAAATATGAATCTGATGTACGGATTCGACGAGACGGAGGGGCTGCTTGGCGCGGGGCTGGTGCCCTAGAACCCGTCTCATTCTTCCTCGCTGGCAAAATACATTCCTACCAGTGCAAGGATCAGATTAGGAATCCAAGCCGCAACCCAAGGTTGAAGTGCTCCCTCCTTTCCCAATGCCCAACAGAAAGAGAGGAGAGTGATGTGAGGGAGTCCAATGAGCATGGTCAACGCGAGAGACACCGTAATCCCTCCTCTTATCCCCTGTTTGAGAGCCAACGGGATCGCTAGAAAAACCATTAATGGCGCAATGAATGGAAGGGCTAACTTCACCTGTATATCCGTCTGATACTCCGTCGTATCGATACCCTTACTGTTTAAGTCATCGATCTGCTTTTTGAGATCGAAGAAAGTGAATTCCTCCGGTTTTCGAGCGAGAACTTTGAAATCGTCCGGTGTCTCGGAAATGGGCAGAAACTTGATGATTTTCTTTTCAGGACTGAGCTGCCCATCTGGAAGCAAGGTCCACTGAGTGCTGCCTGAGGTTTCCCAGCGGGACCCATCCCAACGTGCCTGCGGGGCCTCGATGAGCCCCGTTAGGCTAAACTCTCGGTTTAGGAGGTAAATCACGACTCCCTGCAGGACGTTTTTCTGGGTGTCAAAATAGTCGGTGCTGATAAAGGCGTCTTTACCTCGAATCCAGATACCTCTGTTCCCGAACATGGTCTGTAGGTTCTTCTTCTTGATCTCTACCCTGTAGATGTAGTTGGCCTTACGTGCGAATAGGGGAACCAAGCTCTCCGTCCATAAAAAGGACATGAGTCCGATCAGGAGAGAGGTGAGCAACAAGGGGAGAGACACGCGACGAAGGCTGAGACCGGCAGCACGCATGGCGGTTATTTCATGGCTTCGCGCAAGTAGACCAAGGCAAAAGAAGACCGAGAAAAGGGTGGCAAACCCGAACACCTGGGAGAGCAGAAAGGGGATCTTATAGAAAAAGTATCTGACCATCGCGGAGAGGGTAGCCCCGGCCTCCAATAGCCTTCCAAGGTGGTCGAAGAAATCCACGATCATGTATATGACCACGATGGACAGGATGGTGACCACAAAGGTCTTTAAAAAATAGTGTACGACGTAGCGGTCGAGGATGCTTCCAAGGGGCATAGATACCATTCGCTCCGCTTGCTTCGCGTTCAAATTAAGAGGCCCCCCTTTGCTTTGGAATAAGGCTCCGAATCAAATTCAAGGATATCCTCTGTAAGCCCCCCTCGAACAACGGTGGAGATTCTCTCAGGGCCTTGATAAAGAAATGGACGGCAACAAGGCCCACAATGATGTTGGGTAGCCAAAGGGCGAGCAGGGGAGGGAGCATCTCCCTTTCCCCCAGGGCCTTCCCGGTGGTGAGCAGGGCGTAGTAGAGGAGCAGCCAAAAGAGACAGGAGACTAGCCCCCAAAAACGGCCCTGACGAGAGGGGGCTGGCATCAGCACCAGGGCCACACCGAGCAGGCTAAAGACCAGCGGGGCGAATGGGAAAGAAAATCTCTGATGGAGGTCCATGATCTCATTGATGGGGTTGAGACCCTCGGCTTGTTTGCTCCGAATGGTTTCCCCCAGTTGCCAGAGTGACATCTCCGAGGGGTCTCGCTTTTGTTTTCTGATTAGATTGAAAGTCTCTGCGAGATCCAGATTGAAGTGATAAACGTTGAAGTGGGTTTGGCTAAAGCCAGATTGGTTTTTTTCCCTTTCATGGATGACGCCATCAAATAGCTTCAAGCTGAGGGTTGCGGTTTCCTCGTTGGATAAAAAAAGCGCGACTTTGCCAAAGATGACGGTTTCCCTTGTGGGATTCCGACGATCGACGATGAGCACCCCCTGGGAGGTGTTCCCAGGCGGGATCACTTCCTCCACGTAGATGAGGACATTAGGGAAGTCGCTGTTAAAGACGTTTTCCTTTAGGGCCGTTGCCACACGACTTTTAGCGATGTTGTAGAGCTCTTTCTTCAGCTCGAGATTGGCCGCGGGTCGCACCAATGTTGTGATCAGTAATGTGAGGAGAGAAACAAACAAGGCGACCATTGCGATGGGCCAAAGGATTTGAAAGGGGCTAATCCCGGATGCCTTTAGGGCGAGGATCTCGTGATCATTGGATAGCCCGGCAAGACCTACAAGTATGCCCAGCAGGAGGGCCATGGGTACGGTCATCTCCAGGAAGGTGGGAAGGATTAGTGCGAAAAGCTTACCAATTTGGAACAGAGGAACCCCGCGGGTGACCAGGAGCTCGACGAGTTTTAAGATACGGGCCGTGAGTAGAATGAAGGTAAACGCCATGAGACCCAAGAAAAATGGCGGGAGGATCTCCGAGACCACATAAAAGCTAAGGGTCCGTTTCACAGTGTGTCAATGTTAACTGGTACGTCTTTCTTTGTAAAATACTGGGAAAAGGTGTTGGAAATTCTCAATTGAAATTTGGATTACGGAATCGGGGAAAAGACGACTCGCCCTGTGGAATGATGCCGTGAATGAAAAGATAACGCTTCTGTAGATAAGGATATTCCACGGGGCGAAAATCCTTGTTGAAGTCCCTCTGATGCAGAATCTAGCGGCAAAGCTTAGTCTTACGAAGAGGAGTATTGGGTGATCCGAGAGAAGGGCTTTGATTACCTATTTGGGGTCCATTCGGTAATGGAGAAACTGAAAGGTGCTCCTTTTGAGGTAGTCGAAGTCCTGATCGCAAAAGGACGTCGGCAGGGGCCCTTGGGGTCCATAGAGGAGGAGGCGAAGCGCCGGGGGGTGCCCGTCTTCTCTGTGGACGGCCTCGAGTTAAATCGGTTGGTTGGGGGGGAGAAACATCAGGGGGTAGTGGCAAAGGTGTTCTCATTCGCTTATTCCGACTTCGCCAGCCTTCTTGGAGGCCTGCCCCCGGGGGAGGACAAGTATCACTGGATTATGGCCTTGGACGGAGTAACCGATCCGCGTAATTTTGGTAGCCTGCTACGGACGGCAGAGGGGGTGGGAGTCCGGGATGTGATCATTCCCAAGGATCGCTCCGTCGGCGTGACCCCCATCGTTGTCAAGGCCTCTGCGGGGGCGGTGTGGTACGTCAAGACCTATCGAGTCACCAGCCTGCGACGGGCGATCTTGGACCTCAAGGAAAAGGGATATTGGGTCGTTGGGCTGGATGTACAGGCAAAAGATAGTGTTTTTACAAGGGTTTATCCTGAAAGACTGGTGGTCCTATTGGGCAGTGAGGGTTCAGGAATTCGCCCGCTGCTCCGAGGAGAGTGTGATTTTCTCGTCTCGATCCCAATGCTGGGGAGGGTCGGATCCCTCAATGTGGCGGTTTCGGCAGGTATGTTCTGGTACGAATTGATGAGCCAAAGGCGTGGTGCCTGATGGGGAGGGCCGGGGAAATTTGCCCAAGACTATTGACAACGATTCCTAAAGGTGATAAAAATTTAGAATTACAAAGGGATTAGTGTGCATTTTTCTTGTCATTCGTCCTAACAACAAAGGATTCTTCCCTGTTTATTTTAAGGTGTTCTGCTTCTCCATGGCCGTTTTTTTAAGGCATGGCAGAGGAAAAGGCGCGGGTGCCATTTTTTCCTCAGAAGCTGGCGTAGCTCAACGGTAGAGCAGCTGATTTGTAATCAGCAGGTTGTAGGTTCAACTCCTATCGCCAGCTCCAGGTTGTAGGGTTAATTTTTTACCGATCGACATTTGGCAGATTTGAGTACCAGGCTGACGAGGAGAGGTTCCCGAGTGGCCAAAGGGAGCAGACTGTAAATCTGCCGCCGTTAGGCTTCGGAGGTTCGAATCCTCCCCTCTCCACCACCTAGTGTGAAGGCTGTAGTAAGGCGAATCCAAGCTAAGGGTGCTATTGGACAATTTCGCGGGAATAGCTCAGTTGGCTAGAGCACGAGCCTTCCAAGCTCGGGGTCGCGGGTTCGAATCCCGTTTCCCGCTCCAAATTGGGATTGGCGTAGAGCAGGTGATTGTTCTTTTCTCCCTGGGCGGGTTGAGGCAACAACATCTGCCACCAGCTTTCGATTGACGTGCCCAGGTAGCTCAGTTGGCAGAGCACGTCCTTGGTAAGGACGAGGTCGGCGGTTCAAGCCCGCTCCTGGGCTTTCGCTTTGGCGGCCCTGAACCAGAGAACACCGCTTGGGGAACTGAAAGAGGAACCCACATTTAAAAATTTCCGCATGAACATTTGTTAGGAGGGACGGATGAGCAAACAGAAGTTTGAGAGGAATAAACCCCATCTCAACATTGGGACTATTGGCCATGTGGATCACGGTAAAACCACGTTGACCACGTCCATCACTAAAGTGCTGGAGAAGAAGGGGATGGCCAAGTATATGGCCTATGACCAAATCGACAAGGCACCGGAAGAGAGGGAACGGGGTCTCACCATTAATATCGCTCACGTGGAGTACGAAACCGTAAAAAGACATTATGCCCATGTGGATTGTCCAGGCCATGCCGACTATGTGAAGAACATGATCACGGGTGCGGCGCAGATGGACGGTGCTATTCTGGTTGTCTCCGCAGCCGATGGTCCCATGCCTCAGACTCGCGAGCATATTCTGCTTGCGCGCCAGGTGGGTGTTCCCTCCATCGTGGTCTTCCTCAATAAGGCAGACATGGTTGATGACAAAGAGCTCCTCGAGCTTGTGGAACTGGAAGTTCGGGAGTTGTTGTCCAAGTATCAATTTCCCGGAGATGATATCCCCTTCATCATTGGCAGTGCTTTGAAGGCCGTAGAGGGGGATACCGGGGATATGGGCGAAGGGGCCATTCTCAAATTGTTGGACGCGGTGGATAGCTACATACCGGAGCCCACGCGCGTTATCGATAAGCCATTCATTATGCCCGTGGAGGACGTCTTCACTATCAGCGGTCGGGGTACGGTGGTGACCGGAAGGGTGGACAGAGGAGTAATTAAAGTCGGCGAAGAAGTGGAGATTGTAGGATTCAAGGATACCCGGAAAACAGTGGCGACAGGGGTGGAGATGTTTCGTAAACTCCTCGATCAGGGACAGGCGGGTGACAACATTGGGGTGCTCCTGAGGGGCATCAAACGGGAAGAAGTCGAGAGGGGTCAGGTCCTAGCCAAGCCGGGTACCATCACTCCTCACACCAGGCTCAATGCGGAGGCCTACATCCTGACCAAGGAGGAAGGTGGAAGGCACACTCCGTTTTTCAACGGCTACCGCCCTCAATTCTACATTCGTACTACCGACGTTACCGGTGTGACCAAGCTGCCGGAAGGGACGGAGATGGTGATGCCTGGAGACAACGTTACAATGGAAATCGACCTCATTATCCCAGTGGCCTTGGAAGAGGGATTGAGATTTGCCATACGTGAAGGGGGACGGACGGTCGGCGCCGGCGTGGTGACTAAGATCCTTGAATAATGAAGGCGGGACAAAGGGAAAGATCATGCGGGATTTAATTGGCTTTGCTTGTGACCAGTGCAAGGGAAAGAACTATACCAAGACAAAAAACAAAAAAAGGACGACGGACAAGTTATCCCTAAAGAAGTTCTGTCCTTCCTGTCGGACCCATACCGTGCACAAAGAAGTTAAGTTGTAACAGTGAGGAGAATTTTGGGTCAGTAGCTCCAACTGGCTAGAGCGCCGGACTCCAAATCCGGTTGTTGCAGGTTCGAATCCTGCCTGACCCGCCAAAATGTCGCGTTTGGCAGATTCATGGGAGATTGGATAAGCAAGGTCCAGGCTAGTTACCGTCAGGCGATCACTTTTTTTAAGGAGGCCTGGCATGAGCTTAAGCGAGTCCACTGGCCGACTCGAAGGGAAACCTATGCAGCGACATCGGTGGTGTTGATCCTGGTCCTGATCATCGCCCTGTATCTGGCCCTTGTGGATTTCGGTTTGACTCGGGCAGTCCAGGCATTGCTCAGTTGATTTTTTGATAGGTCCTGTTTGATGACAATGCAATGGTACGTAGTACATTCCTTTTCGGGCTACGAGCATAAGGCCAAGGCCGCCTTAGAGGAAAGGATCAAGACCCTGGGCAAACAGGATCAATTCGGTGAGATCTTGGTGCCTGTGGATAAAGTGGTGGAGTTGGTCAAAGGGAAAAAGAAAACCTCCTCTAGGAAATTCTTTCCGGGATACATGCTCGTGCAGATGGAGATGAGCGATGAGACCTGGCATGTGGTAAAAGGGACGCCTAAGGTTACAGGATTTGTTGGGGGGGGCACACAACCTCCCTCTGTGAGCGATGAGGGCATTAAAGAGATTACTAAACAGATGGAGGAGGGAGCCGTTAAACCTAGACCTCGAGTGGTTTACTCCACTGGGGAGAACATCAAGGTTGTGGATGGGCCCTTTGCGGATTTTAACGGGGTGGTAGAAGAGGTTCGGCCGGAAAAGGGCAAACTCAGGGTTTTGATCAGTATATTCGGTCGGGCCACGCCAGTGGAATTGGATTTTGTTCAGGTGGAGCGGGGTTGAGATTAAGATAAGAACAGTTCAAATCGTTCAACGACTCGGACCGTTGAAACGACTTTAACAATTACCAGGCATTCTTCGACGTTATGGCTAAAAAAGTTGTTGGTGAGATTAAGCTACAGATTCCGGCGGGCCAGGCGAATCCGAGCCCCCCAGTGGGCCCTGCATTGGGCCAGCGAGGGGTCAATATTATGGAGTTTTGTAAGGCCTTCAATGCTGCGACTCAGTCCCAGCCGGGGATGATCATCCCTGTGGTGGTGAAGGTCTATGCCGATCGTTCCTTTACCTTTATCACCAAGACCCCTCCCGCCTCGGTCCTACTCAAAAAGGCCGCGGGGATTGAAAAGGGATCCAAGGAACCTGGCAAAGAGAAAGTGGGAAAGGTTACCCGTGCGCAAATACGCGAGATTGGACAGCTTAAAATGAGTGACTTGACGGCGAAGAGCCTAGAGGCTGCAGAGAAAACCGTGGAAGGGACCGCGAGGAGCCTGGGCTTAGAAATCGTGGAATAGCGGGGAAACAATGAGCAGCAAGGGAAAATCCTATCGTGCCAGGTTGGAAAAAGTCGATTGTGACCGCAGATACACCCTCGAAGAGGGTCTCCGGTTGGTGCGCGAAACGGCGCGTGTGAAATTTGACGAGACTGTGGAATTGGCCGTGCGGTTGGGAGTGGACCCCAGACAGGCTGACCAGAACATTCGTGGGACTGTGCTTCTTCCCCACGGGATGGGTAAGACGGTAAAGGTCCTAGCCTTTGCTAAGGGTGAGAAGGAGAAGGAGGCCCAGGAGGCTGGTGCTGATTTCATCGGCAGCGATGACCTCGTCAAGAAGATCACCGAGGGTTGGCTGGAATTCGATAAGGCGGTGGCGACACCGGACATGATGGGAGCGGTGGGGAGGATTGGCAAGATACTGGGCCCGCGGGGTCTCATGCCCAATCCTAAGGCTGGGACGGTTACCCAGGAGATTGGTAAGGCTGTGCGGGAACTCAAGGCAGGCAAGTTGGAATTCAGGGTGGACAAGGCCGGGATTGTGCATATTCCCATCGGTAAAGTCTCTTTTTCCGAGGAGCAGTTGGTGGAGAACGCCAGGGCTATTTTGGCTTCCCTGGTACGCGCCAAACCTGCCTCAGCTAAGGGGAACTACATCCGCGGCGTCGCCCTGTCCGCGACCATGGGACCTGGGATCAAGGTGGATCCGGCGCAGCTGCAATCCATGGCAGCGTAGTTTTTTAAAGATGAGGAGGGTGCGGTTTTGCATCGGGAGACAAAAGCTGGGCAGGTAACTGAGGTCCAGGATAAGTTTAAGGCGGCAAATATGGCCATTGTGACCGAGTACCGTGGTCTTACGGTCATGCAGATGGTTCAGTTGCGCCGCGAGATTTGCGCAGCCTCAGGCGAGTACAAGGTAATCAAGAACACCATGGCACGGCTTGCCCTGAAGGACGGGGTCTTTAGCTCTCTGGAAAACCTGCTTAAGGGTCCCAATGGATGGGTATTTTCCTACGAAGATCCAGTGAGACTGTCCAAGGCCTTGGTCAAGTTCTCCGAGCAGCACGAAATGCTGAAGATCAAAGGTGGGTTGTTGGAGGGCGAGTTTTTAGAGCCAGCCAAGGTGAAAGAGCTCGCCAAGATGCCGAGCCGACCTGAACTCCAGGCCCAACTCCTGGCCCTCATGCAGGCACCTGGGACTCAGCTTGTTCGATTGATCCAGGAGCCTGGGGCAAGGGTGGCTCGCCTATTAGAAACGATACGTAAAACGAAGTTAGAACAGCAGAGTTGATATTTTCAATCCGTTAAAGGGGGAAAACGTTTATGGAAGCAGTGAGTCGTGACCAGGTAAAGGATTTCATCAAAAACATGAGCCTCTTGGAGGCCGCTGGACTGGTCAAGGAGTTGGAAGAGGAACTGGGTGTAAGCGCGGCGGCTCCCGTTACCGTAGCGGCGGCGCCTGCAGCTGCGGAAGCTGTTGCAGAGGAGCAGACCGAGTTCAACGCCATCCTGACCGATGCAGGGGAGAAGAAGATCCAGGTCATCAAAGCGGTTCGTGAGCTGACCAGTTTAGGTTTGAAGGAGGCGAAGGACCTAGTGGACGGGGCTCCCAAGCCAGTGAAGGAAGGGGTGCCCAAGGAAGAGGCGGAGGCCGTCAAGAAAAAGATCGAAGCCGTGGGAGGCAAAGTCGAAATCAAATAAGCGTCCGGCGCGTGAATCGTTTGTCGTCAGGGGGGGAGTGGTTCCGCCCGCCTCATGATTCAAACTAACCGGTTATAACGAAGAGGAGTCATAATGGCAGTTCGTGTAGCTAATAATTTAAGATTTCGCCGCAATTATGGAAAAATAAAAAAAATCCTTGAGCTTCCTTATTTGATCGAGATCCAGAAAAACTCCTTTGATCTCTTTGTGCAAAAAGACGTTCCGCCAGACCAGCGTCAGAACATAGGACTCCAAGGAGTCTTTAAGTCGGTTTTCCCCATCAAAGACTTTAACGATACGGCCTCCCTGGAATTTGTTAGTTACAGTCTCGGCGAGCCGAAATATGATGTGGAGGATTGTCACCAGCGCGGCATGACCTACGCGGCACCGCTTAAGGTGACTGTCCAGATGGTGCTATGGGATGTGGACCCCCAATCCAACGATAGGAGCATTCGAAACATCAAGGAGCAGGAAGTCTATTTTGGCGAGATCCCGTTGATGACTAAGAATGGCACGTTCATGGTGAATGGCACCGAGCGTGTCATCGTCAGTCAGCTCCATCGTTCTCCGGGCGTTTTCTTCGAGCACGACAAGGGGAAGACCCATTCCAGCGGCAAGCTCCTGTATTCGGCCCGGGTCATACCATACCGTGGTTCCTGGCTCGATTTTGAATTTGACCCAAAGGATATCTTGTACGTGCGTATCGACCGTAGGCGGAAATTCCCTGTCACGGTGTTGCTCCGCGCCCTTGGAATGACCACCGAAGACCTACTTAACTATTTCTACCAAACCGATACCGTGGTCTTTGACGGAAAAAAGGCGATGGTGGTTTTCAGACCCGACCACTTTGTGGGGTTCAAGACCGGGTGGAATATTCGGGACCCAAAGTCGAACGAGCTGATTGCGAAAGAGGGGAAAAAGTTGACCCGGGCGATGATCCGCCAGATGGAGGCCACCCGAGTGAAGCACGTCCCTGTGGCACTCGAAGATGTCATTGGACGTGTGGCTGCCCGCAATATCGTGGATCCTGAAACCCAAGAGGTACTCGTCGAGTGTAATCAGGAGCTCACCCAAGAGAATCTGGACCTGATCAGGGATAAGGGTATTGCGCAAATCGAGGTTATCTTTCTGGATGAATCCCGTATGGGTCCCTACCTGCGTGACACCATGATTCTAGACAAGTTGCATAAGCCGCAGGAGGCCATCATAGAGATCTATCGGAGGATGCGGCCAGGAGACCCTCCCACCGCACAGACGGCGACCAACTTTTGTAACAACCTTTTCTTCAACCCGGATCGATACGACCTGTCCAAGGTGGGGAGACTGAAGTTGAACCATCGGTTCAAATTCAACGTGCCCCTAGAGCAGGGGACCCTGCGCAAGGAGGACATCCTTGAGGTGGTTCGATACCTGATCGAACTCAGAAACGGTAATGGGTTTGTGGATGATATCGACCATCTCGGCAATCGCCGGGTGCGACCCGTGGGTGAGTTGGTGGAAAACCACTTCCGTATGGGTTTGGTTCGAATGGAGCGGGCTATCAAGGAAAAGATGAGCCTTCAGGATATCGACGCCCTCATGCCTCAGGAGCTGATCAACTATAAGCCGGTTTCAGCGGCCCTGAAGGAGTTCTTTGGTTCCAGCCAGCTTTCCCAATTCCTGGATCAAACCAATCCTCTGTCCGAGATTACTCATAAGCGGCGCCTTTCGGCCCTGGGACCTGGTGGTCTCACGAGAGAACGTGCTGGCTTCGAGGTGCGCGATGTGCACCCCACCCACTATGGCCGTGTCTGTCCCATCGAGACGCCAGAAGGGCCCAACATCGGTCTGATTGCTTCTCTCTCCACGTATGCGAGGGTCAACGAGTTTGGTTTTATCGAGACCCCCTATCGGGAAGTGGGCAATGGGCGCGTGACTGACCGAATCCGTTATCTGTCCGCCCTGGATGAAGAGGATCATGTGATGGCCCAGGCCAACGCACCCATCGACAACCGGGGAGCGTTTACCTCAGATTTGGTTTCGGCGCGCAAGGGCGGTGAGTTCGTGATGGCCCGTCCGGAAGACGTGAACTACATGGACGTTTCTCCCAACCAGTTGGTAAGCGTGGCGGCCTCCCTCATTCCTTTCCTGGAAAATGATGATGCCAACCGCGCGCTGATGGGGTCCAACATGCAGCGTCAGGCAGTTCCCCTCCTTCGAACCGAGGCCCCATTGGTGGGAACCGGAATGGAAAAGGTGGTGGCCCGTGACTCAGGGGCGACGGTGGTGGCTCTGCGGGACGGGGTCGTGGAGGACGTTGACTCCACCCGTGTGGTGATCAAGGCTGATCATCCGTCTGGATCTCACCGGGACACCGGCGTGGACATCTATGATCTGGTTAAGTTCCAGCGCTCCAATCAAAATACCTGCATCAATCAGAGACCCATTGTGTTGGTGGGGGATCCCGTGAAGAAAGACGATGTCATTGCGGATGGACCTTCAACCGAAATGGGAGAGCTTGCATTGGGCAGCAATCTCTTGGTGGCCCTGATGCCTTGGGGTGGGTACAACTTCGAGGACTCCATTCTCATCAGCGAAAGGGTGGTTAAAGAGGACGTCTATACGTCGGTGCATATTGAGGAGTTCGAATGTGTTTCTCGGGATACAAAACTTGGCCCGGAGGAAATTACTCGCGATATCCCCAATGTTGGTGATGAGGTGTTAAAGGACCTTGATGAGAGCGGCATCATTCGTATTGGAGCCGAGGTGGGACCGGGAGATATCCTGGTTGGGAAGATTACGCCCAAAGGCGAGAGTCAGCTCTCTCCAGAGGAAAAGCTCCTACGTGCCATCTTTGGTGAGAAGGCTGGCGAGGTACGGGACACCTCTCTCAAGGTTCCCCCCGGAGTGGAAGGAACGGTGACCAATGTCCGCATCTTCTCTCGAAAAGGGCTGGGTAAAGACGAGCGCAGCAAGATCATTGAGGATGAGGAGATAAATCGGCTGAAAAAGGGTCAGCAGGATGAAATTCGTATCATCCAAGAAGGAGCCCTCAAGCGCCTCAAGAAGCTCGTGGTGGGTCGTGTTGCCTCGGCCCGTATCTCTGACGACAACCGAAAAGTTCTTTTGAACAAAGGTAAAGAAATTACCGAAGAGGATATAGACCAAATTCCCAGGGCCTATCTGGGAGAGATCCGTGTGGATAATGAATCGGTGGAGAACGAGGTCCGACGCATTGTGGATAGTATCAACGAGCAAGTGGAGATCTTTAAGATGGTCTTCCAGGATAAGATCAACAGGCTCCAGAGCGGCGATGAGCTGCCCCCCGGGGTCATCAAGATGGTGACGGTTCTGGTCGCCATTAAGCGAAAACTACAGGTGGGAGACAAGATGGCTGGGCGGCATGGCAACAAAGGGGTCATTTCTCGAATCCTGGCTGAGGAGGATTTGCCCTATTTGCAAGACGGCACTCCCGTGGATATTGTCCTGAATCCCCTGGGGGTTCCCTCGCGGATGAATGTCGGACAGATCCTTGAGGCTCACCTGGGCTGGGCCGCACGAAAGTTGGGGGATCAAATCGATAAACTCCTCAATCATGGCAAGGCGGACACAGACGGTCTCCGTAAACACCTCAAGGAATTTCTGGCATCAGAAGAGATAAGTAAGTTTATCGATTCACTGGAGGATCAGGATGTAATCCGGCTGGGTCAGAAATACCGTTCAGGGATTCCCGTGGCGTCACCGGTTTTCGATGGGAGCCGCGAGGATGAGACATTTGAACTGCTGAAAAAAGCGGGCCTCCCGGTGTCAGGACAGACCACGCTCTATGATGGTCGGACTGGAGAACCCTTCGATCAACAGGTGACCGTTGGAATGATGTATATGATGAAGCTCCACCACCTTGTGGATGATAAGATTCATGCCCGCTCCACTGGGCCTTATTCCCTTGTGACCCAGCAGCCCTTGGGTGGAAAGGCGCAGTTCGGCGGGCAGCGCCTCGGAGAAATGGAGGTGTGGGCCTTGGAGGCCTATGGAGCTGCATACACGCTACAAGAGATGCTAACAGTGAAATCGGATGATGTGGCGGGCCGGACGCG
>Ga0114947_10000232_pt1 | contig 17815 bp, 10 predicted proteins | sample CR02metaG_FD_99656 | JGI IMG/M metagenome (GOLD analysis project Ga0114947, IMG submission 99656) | Deep subsurface microbial communities from Mariana Trench to uncover new lineages of life (NeLLi) - CR02 metaG | ecosystem: Environmental > Aquatic > Marine > Ocean trench > Sediment ...
GACCACTGCGAGACCTTTGCCGTGACAGGCATTGACGAGCCTTTTTAGTCCTTCCAGACCTCCATAGGAATTCTGGACCGCGAAGAGTTGGACTCCGTCGTAACCCCAATTTTTCTCGCCTGGGAACTGATTAACGGGCATCAACTCCAATGCCGTCACTCCCAGTTCCTTGAGCTCGTCAAGGTAAGAGATCATGGCATCAAAGGTGCCCTCGGGAGTGAAGGTCCCTACGTGCACTTCATAGATGATATAATCCTTCAGCCCGATACCGCGCCACTGCTGATCCTGCCACGAAAAACGGGAATCCATGACCTGGGAAGGACCGTGAACACCGTGAGGTTGAAACCTGGAGGCAGGGTCCGGTCGCTCCTTTTGGCCGTCCATTCGGTAGAAGTAAAGGGCACCCGGTTCCACGCCCTCCACGGTGGCACGATGGTAGCCCCGCTCGTCGTGTTCCAGGGTCACGATCCGTTCGCGGGGTGCCACTATTCGGAGTTCCACCTTCTTGTGGTGGGGGGCCCACACACAGAACCGACACTGTCCCTCCGAGTACAAAGGGCCTAGAAGAGTTTCTTGCCAGTGACTCATGGCTTAGTGACTTCGCTTCGCAGAAATAGGTTAGCTAAGGGCAGCGTGCTCTTCGATTTTCTTTGGACACTCCCCATTAAAACGACCTTACGTCCGCCGCCTCCGGATTTGGTCCACCTCACGAAGCACCTCCATGACCCGGGGCATTTGGCAGAACTCCTCGAAGCTGTAACGCGCCTTTTTTTTCCAGTTCGCGCATTCATCGCCAGATCCGGGCAGATTTTGCGAATCCCTTTCCAACCAGAGGTCCTCTAGGTTGATCAAAAGGAGGCGCGCCGGACTCGCACTCAAATAGGACAGACAGGCTCTCAGGAGAACCTGCAAATTCGTTGCATGGTTGTGGAGCCACCCACGGGAGCGCAGAAATTTTGTCAGGGCCTGTTGGAGTTTGGAACGCTTCTTATGCTCGACCCTGCTGCCTTCTTCGTTGAGTAACCCCAGCTGGACACGGTCCTGGATATCCAAGCCCTCCCAGAATGACCCAAAGGGGCGCATGTCGTGGGTGTTCATGCTCGCCAGAGAGTTAGGAGATGCAGTGCGCAGCGCGGTATGGGAATTGGGATTCAATTCATACTGCACCACATACATACGCTGGATATTGTGCCGCGACATGGCCGAATTGATGGATGCAGGAACAGTGCCAAGGTTTTCTCCAATTAGGGTCGCCCGATGTTTGTGCGACTCGAGGCTCAAAATGGCGTACAACTCCTCTGCGTTGTAGCGAGCATAGACACCGTGCTGAGGTTTCATTCCCTTAGGGATCCAAAACAATCGATGAAGCCCCATCACGTGATCGATCCGGAGAAAACCAGCATACTTCAGGTGGTGTTGGATCACTGCGATGGGATAACGGTAGCCTTGCTCTCTAATCGGCTCAGGCTGAAGGGGTGGAACTCCCCAATCCTGTCCTCCAGTGAAAAAGGAGTCTGGGGGGGCGCCTACGGAGACCTCCAGGGCAAACAGGTCACGCTCACTCCACACGTCGTACCCATGAGGATGAACCCCTAAGGGTAGGTCGAGATACAACTCGGGGCCTGAGGCCGAAGATCCCCTAGCCGAGGCACCGAGCTGCTGGTCAGCGAGCCATTGAGCATAAAGGTGGTACTGCTTGTCCTCTTCGTCGTAGTCCCCCGGTTCAAGGTGGCCATCTCGGAGACGTTGGGACCAAGTGGGCCAAGGGGAGCGTTGCTTTTCACAGGTAGCTCTAAACTGGGCGTATTGCTCGACCGCGGGATGGGACTGTAAATAACGGTCAAAGGCCGATTTTCGCTCCGAACTCTCCTTAAAGAAAACCCTTACCAGTTTCTCCATAACTTTACGCTTCATTCTCATCTGAGATCGGTAGTCGACCCTCTCGGTCAATCGATGAGTCTCAACTTCTTTTTGAAAATCAGCAGAGGCGATTAAGTCCCGCGCCTCTGGGCAGCTCTCCAACTCGGGGATCCGCATTACATCGAGATAAAATTCATTCCAGAACAAGCGGCTTGCAGGGGAGTAAGGGCTTGGATCGAAAGGTTCATCCAAGAAGGTAGCCAGGAGCGGGAGAGTGCCAACGACTCCGCCCCCTAAACCCTTGACCCAGGTGGACAGGGCCAAAAGATCGGTGAAGTCGCCGCTCCCCCAACTTCTGTTGGAACGTAGTGCATAGAGAGGTAGGAAGACCCCCCATTTCTTTTCGCCTTGTTTCGGTGATTCACTGTAGGCTTTGACAGGCGCGGAAATAACCAGTGAACGGTGACTTTTTTCTGCAACCTCCACAGTGAGCCGATGGTAGCCCCACGGCAATTTACCAGGTAGCGTGACACATTTAGCCACAGTGCCAGCAACTTTTCCCTGGGGGACAGTCGCGTTGGTCAATCTAGAGGTTTGGAATGTCCACTCACGAACCTCCCCCGTCTCGAGATTTAACTTTAAAGAGATGGAGTCCTTGGCACTGGCCTTAGACAGCCGGAGCACCAGTTTCACGGGCTGACCTTCCCAGGCTACAACAACCGGCTCAATACAACGTCCCCACAGGGTGTGATACCGCTGACTGATGGCACCCGATAAATCCTCCATGGATCCTGCCGGGACCCCCATGGCCCGTAGAACCTGCAGTATCGATTCTGGCGATGCTTGCCTTCGATGGCCCATCCCATCGGTATACGCCGTCTGCAGGTTATAAAGGCGGGCTAGTTGATAAAGCTGATTCATCTGGATGATCCCTCTAACCTTCAGTCAACCGGTGACACCAACTCTAAGATGCCCTCAAGCGGGACATGGATCCAGTCTGGTCGATGGTTGAGCTCATAGCCAAGCTCATAGATGGCTTTTTCCAGAAGGTAGACGTCCAGCAGGGTCTTGATCTTCTCCCCGGACTCGGAAACAAACAGTGTCTTCCGAGTCGCATTGAAATAGGACTGCAGGAAGCCAACGCTGACCCAGAAGTACCAGAAGCGAGCCCAGGTCTCGAGCTCGGGCATATCCTCTGGTCGGAATTCTCCGCTTTTCAACTTCGAAATGGCGGCGTAGTGGAAAGACCGAAGCATACCGGCAATGTCCCTGAGAGGCGATGTCTTGAGACGACGTTCGCTCACCGAACGGGAGGGTTCACCTTCAAAGTCAATGATGACAAAGTCTTTCCCAGTGTAAAGCACCTGGCCCAGGTGGTAATCCCCGTGGCAGCGAATCCGCTTGGCAGAGAATTTTTCTTCGAGAAGCACATGCAACTTGTTTAAGATTTCCTTCTTGAGATTCAAAACCTTTTCAGCATCGGCTCGAACCATTTCAGGCAGCCCCCTTAAGCGGCTGGCAAGAAGGTCCAACTCTTGGTCCGCTAAACTTCTCATGCTCTGATACACGGAGCGACAATAAAAGGGCGAAAACGGTTCAGGGGCAAAGGCAGGATCTTCCTGGCCCGAGGCCAGAGCCACGTGGAGCTCGCCCGTCCGTTGGCCCAAGAGTCGCGCCGAGGATAGATAGGATCCAATAATTTCCTGGGCTAGGGGGGGAATTTCTTTTTCCACCCAATCCAGCAGCTCTTCCCGCGGCAAAAACAGGCTGGCCACCTCCACCTGCTTTCTTGTCAATGCGTCTTCAAAGTAGCGTGCCAAACACTCCAGGGTATACTGCCAGGCATCCCCCTGATTTGAGACGAGACCCTGAAGGATACCAAGGGTGATGGGTTCTCCCTGGTTTCCACGGTACTCGAGGGCGCCGGCCAGGGGTGGAACGTGATGAAAGGAAGTCCTCTCCGCAGTGAAGTGTCCAATCTCCAGTTCGGGGTTTATTCCTTCGTGAAGACGCCGGAACATTTTGAGTATCAAACGATTTCCATAAATGACTGATGTGTTGCTCTGATCAGCCTTCAGGAGGGAAGACTCGAGAGCCATGTCTTCAGAACCCCGAACTTTGCGAAAGGCACGGGAGTGTGACGCCACCATCTCTCCCGACTTCCCTTTGATGCATCTGCGACGGGATATGGCATCGAGCAGTGATTGGCAAAAGCTCTCATCGAAAAAGGCGTCATAAAGAATTCCCTCCGAATCCTGTTCTCCGTCCTTCATCTGCACTCGTACCACGACCGCATTGCGAGTGTCCTGACTCAGCTGGACGGCCTGTTCTTCCGTCCCAAAGGCAAGGGGCAAAAGATAAGTCTCGGGGCGTCCGTCTCCATACTGGACCTCCAGGATGTTCAGCCAGGCCCTGGTTCCATCAAAGGAGACCGGGATCGAGTCAACAATTTTGACTGACCTCACGGGTCGAGCCTTGCCCCCAAACCAGCGACAGGTCTTGAGGTAAGCAGCCAAATGTTTTTCCAGTCCAAGTTTCGTCCCTTCGTCCAGTTCCCGATCCCACGGGCCTGACATCTCGAGCAGTGGCAGCTCGGTTGGGCCATCGGTCGTATCCACCTCAGGGGCGCGGGGAGGCTCCAGTTTGAACCAGTAAAACGTGTGCGGGCCTAGGGTTAGAAAATAAGGCAAACGGCCAATGGGGGGAAAATCTGTCTGACCAAACAGTTCCATGGGTACCATGCCTGCAAAAGAGGACAGATCCAGCTCTGCAAATTGGACAAACCGTGAGAGGTTGGCCACCACCAGGAGGATCTCATCGTTGAAGCGACGGATAAAAACAAGAACTTTCTTATTTTCCGGATAGAGGAATTCAATGGATCCTCGTCCAAAGGCCTGGAATCGCTTACGCAGCTGAATGAGCCGCTTCATCCACCACAGAAGCAGATGGAGATTGCGCTGCTGCGCTTCCACGTTGAGGGCTTCATAGTGGTACTCGGGGTCAATGATGACCGGCAGGTAAAGGCGTTGCGGGTTCGCCCGTGAAAAACCGGCATTTCGATCAGCGCTCCATTGCATCGGGGTGCGCACACCGTTTCGATCGCCGAGATAGATATTGTCTCCCATGCCGATCTCGTCCCCATAATAAATCACCGGGGTCCCGGGAAGGGAAAAGAGAAGACTGTTCATCAGCTCCATTTTTCTCCTATTGTTTCCCAACAGAGTGGCCAGCCGTCGGCGTATACCCAGATTGATCCGTGCCTGAGGATCATTGGCATAGACCTTGTACATGTAGTCACGGTCTTCATCCGTAACCATTTCCAACGTCAGTTCATCGTGGTTGCGCAGGAAAAGGGCCCACTGACTGTTTTCAGGAATCTCGGGTGTCTGGTCGAGGATATCGAAGATGGGGAATCGATCCTCCATATGGATGGCCATAAACAGACGCGGCATGACCGGGAAATGAAAGGCCATCTGGCATTCGTCCCCATCGCCGAAGTATGCCACCGCGTCCTCCGGCCATTGGTTGGCCTCAGCCAAAAGCATTCGGTTTTTGTATTTTCCATCGATGTAGTGCCGAAGCTCTTTCAAGAAGGCATGGGTCTCAGGCAGGTTTTCACAGGTAGTTCCTTCTCGTTCGTAAAGGTAGGGAACGGCATCGAGCCGCATACCATCCACACCCATGCCCATCCAGAAATCCACCCAACCAAAGACCTTCTTTTTGACCTCGGGGTTATCGAAGTTTAAATCAGGCTGATGGGAATAAAACCGATGCCAGTAGTAGGCCTTGACCATGGGATCCCACGACCAGTTGGACGGTTCGTAGTCCTTGAAAATGATTCTTGCCTCTTGGTACTTCTCCGGCGTGTCACTCCAGACATAGTAGTCGCGCTCACGACTGCCGGGCTCAGCCCGCCGAGCCCGTTGGAACCAGGGATGTTGATCGGATGTGTGATTGATGACCAGCTCGGTGATCACCCTAAGACCACGCCGATGGGCTTCCCTGAGGAACCCCTTGAAATCGCCCAGGGTCCCGTAGTTGGGATGAACGCTCGTGTAGTCGGAAATATCGTAACCGTCATCCCGTAATGGCGAGGGATAAAAGGGAAGTAACCAGAGCACCGTGACACCCAGGTCCTGGAGATAATCCAACTTCTCGGTCAGACCTTTGAAATCGCCTATCCCGTCTCCGTTCCCGTCACAGAAGGCCCGGACGTGAAGCTGGTAAATGACCGCGTCTTTGTACCAGAGCGACTCGTCGTCCAACCAGAACTCTTCCGAACCCTTGGATCTTCTATGGAGATGAGACCTGTGTGTCAGTGCCATTCTACATGAAGTGATCGAAATCCCGTTCCGTCCGAAGGCCGTGCTGTACCAGGAAAATGTGTGCAGGAATCGCGTGGGGGTTTAGCTCTACATAGTTTCGCTTGCCATGCCAGAGGTAGCGGGCATTGGTTAGAAGGTCATAGACCTGATAGGGTTTTTCCGCATCGTCACCAAGAAATTCAAGGGGCAGCTCGACCCAACCCGACTGGGTATGATAGGGGTCCAGGTTCACCACCACCAGGATGACGTTACTGAAATCCTCGGTCTGCTTGCTGTAGCAGATGAGCCGGTCATTATCGACTGGGTGAAAGAGAAGACTCCAGTCGCTTTGCAGTGCCACATTTTCCTTTCGGATGCGGTTCACCTTGGTGGTAAGTTCTTTTAAACTGTCAGCTCGATTGATGTCCCATCGCTTAATCTCGAATTTTTCCGAGTTGAGGTACTCTTCGCTCCCTGCTTCCATAGGACGGTTTTCACAGAGCTCAAAGGCGGGTCCGTAGATCCCATAGTTTGCCCCCAGGGTTGCCGCCAGGACCAGCCGCGTCATAAAGGCTGGGGGACCTCCCGACTGGAGATACTCGGTTAGAATATCCGGTGTGTTGGGCCATAGATTGGGCCTAAAAAAATCGCGCAAATCGGTTCGGGTAACCTCCGTGAAGTACTGAGTGAGCTCCCTCTTGGTGTTGCGCCAGGTGAAATAGGTGTAGGACTGCGAAAAACCGAGCTGGGCTAGGCCATACATCACCTTGGGACGGGTGAAGGCCTCCGCGAGGAAGATGACGTCGGGGTAATCTCTCCTGATACCGTTAATGAGATACTCCCAAAAATGGAACGGCTTGGTGTGAGGGTTATCCACGCGGAAGGTTCGAACGCCCTGTTCGATCCAGAACAGGACCACACTCATCTGCTCATCCCAGATCTCGCGCCATTGTTCACCTGAAAATTCCAAGGGGTAAATGTCCTGGTACTTTTTCGGCGGGTTCTCGGCGTATTGAATAGTCCCGTCGGGACGCTCACGAAACCAGTCCGGGTGCTCTTTGACGTAAGGATGATCGGGTGAACATTGAAAGGCGATGTCCAAGGCGATCTCGATGCCGCAATCATTGGCCTTCTTAATAAGTTTCTTGAAGTCACTTAGAGTTCCCAGGTCGGGATGGATGTCCTTGTGTCCCCCTTCGACTCCACCAATGGCCCACGGACTGCCCGGATCCTTGGCCGCAGCCTTGAGGGTATTGTTCTTACCCTTGCGGTGGGTCTGACCGATGGGGTGAATGGGAGGCAGATAGAGCACGTCGAACCCCATACCTGCAATGTAATCGAGACGCTTTTCGCAGTCCTTAAAGGTACCGTGCTTGCCTGGCTGAGAGGTGCACGATCGAGGAAACATCTCATACCAGGTGCTAAAGCGGGCCGTCTCTCGATCCACCACAATCACCAGTTCCTTGTCGTAACGAGTTGCAGCCCGTTTGTCCGGGTACTTTGACATGATCACGTATAGGTTTTCGTCCAGGCCCCTTTCGATTCGGTTCAATGAGCCCGACCGCAGCTCACTGGCATAGGCTAGCAGTTTTCTCTTATCACCCCCCGACGCCCATTGGCTGGTTCCCACCAGGAGGTCGGCTCCTACTAACATGTCCACGGTGACGTCTTGTTTCACTTCCACTCTCTTGATCAGGCTTTCTCGCCATGACTTGAAGGGATCGATCCAAGCGAGGAGGGTGTAACGGTAACAGCCAACTTCTGAAACCTCAAAATCACCGCGCCAACGGTCGTTGACTCGGTGCACCATGGGGACCTCTTTCCATTCCACATCCCCTTCTTTTTGGTACTGCAGCAAAGCAGAGATGGCATCATGACCATCCGCAAAAATGTCCGCTTCGACCACAACCCTCTCCCCCACGATCCGCTTTACGGGGAAACGACCCCCATCGATCTCAGGCCGAACCCCCTCAATGACTACCCGTTTTCTTCCTCTTTCGAGCTGGCCCATCTTGTACCGGTCACATCTCGCTCTGAGTTTAATCCTAAATTTTCCTCTTTACTTTTAAACCCGTCAAGGTACATTTGTGCACATCTACGTAACTGGATCGTATGAGAGGAAAGGGAGCCTGCCCTATAGGGAAGCCATAGGGATGGAGACCTGGGAGGTGCTATTGACCGCTGACCGTGCATCCCTTAAAATCACTAATCACACGCAATTTACCCAAGGAATGGTCATAGACTCATGGCAGAAAAGGTCTTATTGAAATTGGTCACACCCACCCGGCTCCTGCTGGAACAAGAGGTGGACGAGGTTACAGTGCCCGGAACCTTTGGTGAACTGGGCGTTTTGCCAAATCACATCACGTTTTTAACCACACTGGACATTGGAGAAATGAGCTATAAGGCAGGGGCAGATCGGGTCCGCCTTGCCTTAACCGGTGGGTATGCCGAGGTCCTAAACAACGAAATGACGGTTCTGGCCAATACCGCAGAGTATGAGGACGAAATCGATGTAGAACGCGCCCAGAGCGCGCGGGAGAGGGCGGAAAAAAAGATGGAGGAGTTGAACCCTGAGGACCAGGAGTTCATCGCCACTCAAGCTGCCCTTCGACGTGCGCTAGTCCGTATCCAAGTGGGCGAGGGCGAGACCAGGAGGTAAACCCGCCCACCCTTCCTGTTTTTTACCCGTCTTGAAACGCTATCCAGGCTCACCCCCGGTGTTTGAGGCTGACGGGCGTTGGTTTTTTCCTATGCATAAGGTAGATAATTAAACGGGATGAATGAACGGTATGATCTAGCGGTCATTGGGTCGGGCCCAGCGGGACAGAAGGCGGCCATCCAGGCAACCAAGCTGGGGAAACGCGCTGCCATAATCGATCGCCCCCATTCGCTTGGAGGCAGCTGTATCCAACGGGCGGCCATACCCAGTAAGACCCTGCGCGAAGCGGTTCTCTACTATACCGGTTTCTACCATAGGCAAGCCTATGCGGCACGGGAGAAAAGAGACCTCACCATGCAGGACTTGTTGGATCGGTGCGAAACGGTGGTGGCGAACGAAACCCGGGTGGTTTACCGGCAACTGGAGAGGAACCGGGTGGAGATGGTGGAAGGAGAGGCCTACTTTACAGACGCTCACACCTTGAAAATCCGTGGAAGTGACCAATCGCTCACCGCAGACAATTTTCTAATCGCCACTGGAACTGTTCCAACTCGCCCAGATTTTGTTCCTTTTGAAAACAATCTAATCATCGATGCCGAGGGGCTTGAAACCTTCACCCAACTCCCCCACAGCCTCGTGGTGGTGGGCGCCGGAGTCATCGGCACCGAATTCGCTAGCATCCTGGCACTTTTGGATATTGAAGTGATCCTGATCGATCAGAGATCTCGCCTTCTTGACTTCGTTGACACCGAGATCGCCGAGGCCCTTGCCTATCATATGCGCGATATCGGGGTGACGCTTTACTTTGACAAAGAGGTGGTCTCCATAGACAAGACCTCGAGGGGTAAGGTGCGAACGACTTTGAGGAGCGGTAAGAAGTTGATCTCCGACGCGCTTCTCTATGCCGTGGGGCGACAAGGGGCAACCCAAACGCTGGGCCTCGAGGCCCTGGACATCCAGCTGGACTCGCGAGGACGAATCATGGTCAACGAACGCTTCCAAACCAATGTTCCCCACATTTATGCGGCGGGAGACGTGATCGGCTTTCCCAGTCTTGCCTCTTCATCCATGGAGCAGGGGCGGTTGGCGGCCTGTCATGCCTTTGGTGTCCCCACGCACCACCGGCCCCATTTGATCCCCTTCGGGATCTATACCGTGCCTGAAATATCAATGGTGGGACAGAATGAACAACAACTGACAGAGAGACGGACCCCCTACGAGATTGGCGTAGCTCGCTACCGCGAGATTGCCCGCGGTCAGATTCTCGGGGACAAGGTGGGGATGCTGAAGTTGCTTTTCGATCCGGAGTCGCGGAAACTCCTCGGGGTCCACGCCATCGGCCAGGGGGTCACAGAGATCATCCACATCGGCCAAGCCGTGCTCGCCTACGATGGCATCATCGACTACTTTATCGAGAACACTTTTAACTACCCTACCTTTGCCGAGTGCTACCGAGTGGCTGGGCTGGACGGCTATAACAAGGTAATGGCGGAGGATTGAATTCTGGCCATTAGCCTATATGAAAACAGTGTACAAAAGCGGGAGGCTAATATGGGGAATCCGCTCATAGACGTTCAAAAGTTTGGGCAGAGCATCTGGTACGACAACATTCGGCGTGGGCTCATCACCTCGGGAGAGTTGCAAGAGATGGTGGACCACGACGGCCTTCTCGGTGTCACGTCGAATCCCGCCATCTTCGAAAAAGCCCTATCCGGCAGCACGGACTATGATCCTGCCATGAAGGCACTGGTAGATCAGGGAGTCGGAACGGCCAAAGACATCTTTGAGCGCCTCGCCATCAACGATATCCAGCTTGCGGCGGATGTCTTATATCCGGCGTACACTCGGACGGGCGGCCGCGATGGATACCTGTCCTTTGAGGTGTCCCCCTACCTTGCCCATGACATGATCGGCACCATCGATGAGGCACGGCGACTTCGCAAGGCCATCGGGCGAGACAACGTGATGATTAAAGTGCCGGCCACTCCGGAAGGAGTACCTGCCATCAAACAACTCATTAGTGAAGGTATCAATGTCAACGTTACCCTTTTGTTCGCCGTAGAGTCCTACCATGCAGTGGCCCAGGCCTATGTGGAAGGCCTCGAGGAACTGGGCAAAGCAGGGGGTGACGTGACTAAGGTTGCCAGCGTGGCCAGTTTTTTTGTCAGCCGGATCGATTCGCTCATCGATCAGAAGCTCAGCGATGCACTGGATTCTACCCAGGACCGAGAGAAACGCAAAAAGCTAAAGAGCCTTGTGGGTAAAGTCGCCATTGCCAACGCTAAGGTCGCCTATGCTCACTACCAAGATTACTGTGCCGGCGAGAGATGGAAGGTACTGGCAAAAATGGGTGCAAGGCCCCAACGGCTCCTATGGGCGAGCACCAGCACAAAAAACCCGAAATACGTAAAAACTCTCTACGTGGATGAGTTGATTGGTCCCGATACCGTCAATACCATACCGGCAGAGACCTTCACAGAGTTCCGTACTTCAGGAAAGGTCCGTTCCAGCCTGACCGAAAACTGGGCAGAGAATATCGAGTCCGCTCGGGAGACCATGAATACCCTGACCGAGGTGGGAATCTCCATGAAGGACGCTACGGGGTATCTCCTCAATGACGGCGTGAAAAAGTTTTCCGAGGCCTTCGACAAGTTGCTTAGTGCTGTGGAGAAGAAGCGTCAGGCCCTCTTGGGAGGAGAATTAGCCAGGCAAACCTACGAGCTGGGTCAAACGGCAAAGCCCGTCCAAGAGACATTGAACGAATGGCGTGATGGCGGCAAGGTGCGCCAGCTCTGGAGCGGTGACATTTCCCTGTGGTCCGCCACGGACGAATCCCAGTGGCTGGGATGGTTGCATGTTGTGGATGGACAACAGGACCACGAAGAGCACCTTCAGCATATCGTGGACGATGTCCGTCATGGTGAATTCAAGCACGCCCTGCTTCTGGGCATGGGGGGGTCCAGCCTCTGCCCGGAGGTCTTGCGACGGACCTTTGGTGTACAGGATGGATTCCCGGAACTGCTCGTGCTCGATTCTACAGTACCCGCTCAGGTCAAGTCATTCGAACGGAAGATAGACCCAAGACAAACTCTGTTCATTGTCTCCTCCAAGTCGGGAGGCACCACCGAGCCCAACGTGTTCAAGCAGTACTTTTTTGACAAGGTCCAGAAGGTGTTAGGGTCTGACAAAACCGGATCGAGGTTTATTGCCATTACCGACCCAGGCACCAAGTTACACAAGCTCGCAAAGGCCGATCGCTTTCGGCATATCATCCACGGAGTGCCGAGCATTGGAGGTCGTTACTCGGCCCTTTCGAACTTCGGAATGGTCCCGGCAGCCATCATGGGTGTGAACGTGCCGCTGTTTTTCGATGCCACAGAAATCATGGTGCATTCCTGTGGCTCGTCCGTACCGCCGGAAGTCAATCCCGGTGTAACCCTCGGAGTCATCATGGGGACCCTGGCGCGGCAAGGACGAGACAAGGTGACCCTTATCACCTCACCCAGAATCAGCACCCTTGGCGCCTGGCTAGAGCAGCTGATAGCGGAATCCACCGGCAAGGTGGGTAAAGGGCTCATCCCCGTAGATAACGAAAGCCTTGGACCCCCAGGTGTTTACGGCCCTGACCGCTTATTTGTATACGTGCGCTTAAACGCAAACCCCTCAGTGGAGCAGGATAACGCGGTGGCCGATCTGGAAAAGGCAGGTCACCCTGTGGTGAAAATCGCACTGGATGAGGTAATGGACTTGGGCCAGGAATTCTTTCGGTGGGAAATCGCCACTGCAGTGGCAGGATCTATCCTGGGCATCAACCCATTCAATCAGCCGGATGTGGAGGCCAGCAAGGTAGCCACACAAAAATTGACCAAGGCCTATGAAGAGTCAGGCAAACTAACCGAGGCTGCCCCGCTGATTCAAGAAGGCGATTTGAGTCTATTCGCAGACCCGAAGTACACTGAAAGCCTGCGCCGGGCAACCTCTCCTAAGAGCGTCAAAGGTTATCTGGCCGCCCATCTTGGACAGATCCGGCAAGGAGACTACTTCGCCGTTAATGCCTACGTGGAAATGAACGCTGAGAACGGTCAGGAGTTGCAAGGCATGCGACATGCGGTCCGCGATGCAAAGCATGTGGCCACGACCCTTGGATACGGTCCGCGCTTCCTCCATTCCACTGGGCAGCTACATAAGGGAGGACCCACCACGGGGGTTTTTCTGCAAGTTACCTCGGAGGACGCCGAGGACTTACCGATTCCAGGTCAAAAATACACATTCGGAATACTGAAACGATTTCAAGCTGAAGGAGATTTTGAGGTCCTAGCCGAGCGTGGCCGTCGTGCGCTGCGAGTCCATCTGGGGCCAGACGTCAAGACGGGCCTAACCAAGCTACGGCAAATGATACAGAGTGTACTGGAGTCGCAGCCAACGCTTACCACCCCGGCATGACAATGACACTGGTGGTTTATCAATCGCGGTGATGGAATCCAACTCGAATGCTATTCTGGTGGCTGAACGCGCCCTCGAATGGATCACGCAGGACAGTGTGGTGGGTCTGGGTTCTGGGAGGGCAGCGGTCACTTTCATGCGCGCCCTGAGTGGGCGTGTCAAATCAGGCTTGCGAATCCGCTGCGTTTCCACTTCTCAGGCAACGGCGGAGATGGCAACGGAGCTCGGTATTCCACTGGTAACCCTAGATCAGGCGGGTCCCATCGACATCACCGTTGATGGTGCCGATGAAGTGGACCCGAAACTGGATCTCATTAAAGGCTATGGGGGTGCCTTGGTACGTGAAAAAATCGTGGCTGTAGCTTCCAAACGGTTGGTGATCCTGGTGGACTCGACAAAATTGGTACCCGTGTTGGGGTCCCGCGGAGTTTTACCCGTCGAGGTTATTCCGTTTGGACTTTCCCCTTGCCGCCGTCGCCTGACCGAGCTCGGCTACCCCTCGGAGCCACGTCTGCACGACGGAAAGCTCTTTGTCACCGATAACGGTAATCATATTCTGGACTGTACCATCACTGCCATCGCTGACCCAGCATTGCTGCAGAAATCCATACTGGCAATCCCCGGTGTTGTAGAGACCGGACTGTTTTTAGGATTGGCAGATAGTGTCCTGGTTCAGGACGGCGGATCCGTGGAGATCAAGCAGCGAGCTTCAGGCAATCGGGCTAGCGCTACAAGTCAAAGGCGACGAGCGACCAATCACTGACTCACAGATGCGAAAGGAGTATAGATTATGCAAATAGGTATGGTGGGTTTGGGCCGTATGGGCTCTAACATTGTGCGGCGTCTGATGCGTGGGGGGCACGCTTGTGTCTCCTTTGACCTGAATCCTAAAAATGTGAAGGCGCTAGAGAACGAGGGATCTCAGGGGGCGACGTCTCTGGATGACTTCCTAGGGAAACTCAATAAGCCGCGGGTCGCCTGGGTGATGGTTCCTGCCGGAGATCCAACCGAAAAGACCATCCAATCCCTGACCGACCATTTGGAGTCCGGAGACATCATTATCGACGGGGGCAACTCCCATTATAAAGACGATATCCGCCGAGCCAAGAGCCTGCAACAGAAAGGACTTCATTACGTGGACGTGGGCACCAGTGGTGGGATTTGGGGATTGGAGCGCGGATACTGCATGATGATTGGTGGTCCCAAGGAGGTGATCGATTACTTGGACCCGATCTTCAAGACCCTTGCGCCCGGACGCGGGAACATTGAGCGAACGCCCGGACGCACTGGAAATACCAGTAGCGCCGAAGAAGGATACATTCACTGCGGTCCAGTGGGCTCGGGACATTTCGTAAAGATGATTCACAATGGAATCGAGTACGGTCTCATGCAGGCCTACGCGGAAGGCTTTGACATCTTGCACAATGCCAACTCCAAGGAGCTAGCGGAAGATTTACGTTACCATCTCAATACAGCAGACATTGCGGAGGTCTGGCGGCGGGGCAGCGTGATAAGCTCTTGGCTTCTTGACCTAACAGCCATGGCCATGCTTGAAAGCCCCACTCTTGCCGACTTCTCCGGCTTTGTTCAGGATTCAGGGGAAGGGCGTTGGACAGTGCAGGCGGCAGTGGAAGAGGCGGTGCCTGCCGATGTTCTCTCATCGTCCCTCTATGCGCGTTTTCGTTCACGACAAGTGCATACGTTTGCGGAAAAGGTATTATCGGCCATGCGTCACAAGTTCGGCGGCCATGTGGAGCTCCCCACCGGGGGGTAGGAGGTCACCAGCAGGTTGTTGAAAAAAGCTGTTTGCAGGCTGGTCAAAAAGATCTCAGAGGCGAGGCTTCGGCGCGAGCTCAGCCGAGCGGCGCGCGAAAAATCGATGAGCTGAGGCGTACTTAGGCGGTACGTTAGAGCGACTCCGCTTGGAGCGCGAATGACTCCCGCCGCGATCGAGCGCAACTTTTCTACACGCCTGCTTAAGGCAGGCTGGTGGCATATGAGTTTTTTTCAGCAGCCTGCCAGTCGCAAAACGATCTCGCTGAATGATACAGTACAAGAACCATGACCCGTTTCGGCGTACCCATGGAGCAATTTAACGACGCAGAGCAACTCAGCCGAGCCGCAGCAGAAAAATTCATCCAAATCGCCCACAGCGCAACTGCCCATGGGGGGCAGTTTACAGTGGTTCTCTCCGGCGGATCTACCCCGCGACGACTTTTCCAACTGCTTGCTGAGCCACCGTACCGTGATAAGGTAGACTGGGAAAAGGTGGAGTTTTTCTGGGGAGACGAACGGGCGGTACCTCCTGACCATCCCGACTCCAACTTTTTTATGGCCAACGAAGCGCTGCTCAAAAAGCTCGAAGTCGCGCCTAAACAAATCCACCGCATGCAGGCAGAGCGCGAGGATCAAGAGGCTGTCGCCAGGGACTATCAGACCGAGATCGCCCATGTCTTCGGAGTGCCGGAACAGGGTGAACCGCCTTCCTTCGATCTGATATTACTGGGGCTCGGACCGGATGGTCATACGGCCTCTCTCTTCCCGCATACTGAGGCTGTCGTGGAAAGGCAACGTTGGGTAGCAAGAAATGATGTTCCAATGCTGAACGCAAGTCGTATTACGATGACTGCGCCCATTCTCAACCGGGCAAAATCCATCCTTTTCTTGGTGGCCGGGGCTGATAAGGCAGAAGCCCTCCATGCGGTACTGGATGGACCAAAGGATCCCAAACGGCTCCCAGCCCAACTGATTCAACCGACTGGAGGAAGCCTAATCTGGATGACAGATGAGACGGCCGTTAGCCGACTTGACAGCAAGGGACTAACTCTTTCATATGAATGAAAGAGACAAATAACCTGATTTTAAACGCTCAAGGAGCGCCCGCCGCAGGCGGGGGAAGGAGGAACATTGACACCACGAGTAAAAGAGATACTTAGCGGGTATACCGGAGAGAATGCCGGAGTGCTCACCAACCTCGCGCGGATGCTCAACCACGGCACCTTGGGTGGCACGGGGAAAATGGTCATTCTTCCTGTGGATCAGGGCTTCGAGCATGGTCCGGGTCGGAGCTTCGCCCCGAACGAGCCGGCCTACCACCCTCACTATCACTTCGAGATGGCCATAGACGCGGGCTGCAACGCCTACGCAGCACCCCTAGGATTCCTAATGGCAGGAGCAGCAGAGTTTGCAGGGGAGATACCGTTAATCCTGAAGCTCAACAACCGTGACTCGTTGATGGATGAAAAGGACCCCGATCAGGCCGTGACTGGCAGCGTGAGGGACGCCCTGAGGCTCGGCTGCGTGGGTGTCGGTTACACCATCTACCCCGGCTCTGCGCAGCGCCTGGAGATGTACCGAACGCTACGGGACATTGCAGCCGAGGCCAAGGCTGCGGGTCTGGCAATGATCGTGTGGTCTTATCCGAGGGGATCTAGCCTCAGCAAGGAGGGTGAAACTGCCATTGACGTGACCGCCTACGCCGCACAAATTGCAGCTCAAATGGGGGCCCACATCATCAAGGTCAAACTCCCAACCGCCCATATCGAGCAAAAGGCTGCACAGGACGTTTACCTCAAGAACAAGGTGCCAATTGAAACCCTCGCAGACCGGGTCCGCCACATCGTACAGAGCGCCTTTAATGGGCGCCGTATATTGATCTTTTCCGGAGGACCCAAAGGTGAGGATAGTGCGGTTCTTGGAGAGGTCCGGGCCATCCGGGATGGGGGTGGTTTTGGGTCCATTATCGGACGAAACTCCTTCCAACGGCTGCGGCCCGATGCGCTTAAGTTACTGAGAACCGTCATGGACATATACGCCGGCAAGATCCAGTAGGCCAAACAGTCCACTGGAAGAGGGCAGCGTGATTCTTGCTGGTGACATAGGGGGGACCAAGACCCTCATCGGCTTGTTTGAACTAGACGGAGGCCACCTGCGGTCAGTCCGTGAGGCAACATTCCCCAGCGAAGATTTTGGCGCCCTCGAAGAAATCCTCCAACTGTTTTTTCGAAAAGAGCATCGCCCGACGCTGAGCAGTGCCTGCTTCGGCGTTGCTGGACCAGTTATCGCGGGTCGCTCCAAGACCACTAACCTCCCATGGCAACTGGATGAGTCCAACCTCGCAGCCGAACTTCAGGTTCCTCGTGTCAAGCTGCTAAACGATTTGGAAGCCGCGGCCCATGCCATGCGTCACCTTCCTCCCACAGAGCTGTCCGTACTCCAGAGGGGTCTCAAAAGGGAAGGCAATATCGCGGTTATTGCAGCGGGCACGGGGCTAGGAGAGGCCTGCCTCTACTGGGACGGAGAAACCCATCATGCCATCGCCTCCGAGGGAGGGCACGTGGACTTTGCTCCCCGCACAGACCAAGAAATCGAGCTGCTCCGATACCTTGCGCCAAAGTTTGGAGGTCATGTCAGCTATGAGAGAGTGCTCTCCGGTGATGGTCTTTATAACATCTACAAGTTCCTACGGGACAGTGGACATGGCATTGAACCCCCATGGCTCACCGAACAACTAAAGAGCTCTGATGACCCACCGGCGGTCATTTCA
>Ga0114947_10000235_pt1 | contig 17768 bp, 16 predicted proteins | sample CR02metaG_FD_99656 | JGI IMG/M metagenome (GOLD analysis project Ga0114947, IMG submission 99656) | Deep subsurface microbial communities from Mariana Trench to uncover new lineages of life (NeLLi) - CR02 metaG | ecosystem: Environmental > Aquatic > Marine > Ocean trench > Sediment ...
AGAAAAGCTAGAGGAAGAAAGAAGGAAAGCAGAAAAGCTAGAGGAAGAAAGAAAAGAAGCAGAAAAGCGAGAGGGAATCTTAAAGAAAATTGAAGAAACTAAAAAACAATTAAAGAATTTGAAATCTTCATTTGGTGAAAGTAAAGCTGAGGAGATGTAATCCTTTGCACTTTATGTCTAATAGTAAAGGCTGGCTTTCCCGTAGAAGAGCAATCAGTCAAATTGTAGGAAGTTTATTTATGCTTGCAATCGTAGTGCCAATTGGAGCCGTTATTTTAAATCAGGGACTTTATGAGGTAGCTGACTTTCAAAGATTTTTATCAGTATCCAGAGACCAGGGAATAAATACTATACAAGAAGACATTATATTTGAACACATTAGGTTTGAACCTAGCGGAAATCAAGTAATAATATCTGTAAGGAACATTAGTTTAATAGAATCTTCCATCGATAGGCTGACTATTGTTAAGATTAATACTCAGGATCTTTTAGTTTATGAAGATGGTCTTTCTTTTTCCTTACCACTAAAAGATGATAAAGATATCATTGTTAATGCCAATCTAGCTTTCACTGGGCAATGGAATGATCCAAATTATAAGGATGGTGACTACAAGATTTCACTTACGACAATTAGAGGAAACTTCTTTGATACCATAGCGAGGCCGTTTAATACATGAAAAATGTTAAAGCAAAAAAACGTGGAGTTTCTGTAGTTATTTCAGCACTACTTATTCTTGCCATTACAGTAGTAGGAGCGTTATTTGTATCTGATATAGTTAAAAGTTCTTCCATCCCTTCTATATCTCAAACTACAAAATCAAATGCCGCTGCAAGCTCAGTAATCCTGACAGCTTATGATACAAGAGATGGCAGTACCCTGTCTGTAATTCCCACCCTTAACAACAAATTTGATGAAGAATTGTGCACAGATCGTTGCAAAGCTTTTTCAGATAATATCCCCACAAGCGCAGCTGGTGAAGGCACTGATTTTATAGTTATACAGGTACGAAACAAGAATGTAAACCACCTCACCATACATGGTATTCAAGTAAATGGAATTTCACACACATGGGATACTCAAACAGGAGGAAAACCTTTTGATGCGAGCATTGATGACTCGACTGGAAATTATCCGCTTGCTGGTAAATTTAGCGTCATTCCAATAACTAATGATCTGCCAATCGTTCAGAGAACTTCAGCAAATTTGAATGGTGATGAAGAGGTGCGTCTAGTAATCAAACTAAATAGTAACATCCAGCCGGATATTGCTTTAGGAGAACCTATTCGAGTTCTATTAAATCTGGGCTCCCCTCAGCCGGTAAAGTACATAATCTCTACGGGTGAAACAAAGTGAGATTCTTCATTTTTGCAAGTAACAAAGACAAAAAAAGAGGAATTTCATCCGTCGTAGGAGGTTTATTCTTCCTAGTTTTAATGACTTCTGGTTTTACCGTTTACTTTTTTGCACTAGAAAATCAATCTCTTATGATAGATACTCAACAAATTATTGCTGATATGGAGATTAAAAAAATTCACGAAAAATTTATTTTTTCTGCTACATCTGATCCTGCTGACAACAATAGGCTCCACATACAGGTAAAGAACCAAGGGCAACACTCAATAGAAATTGCAAACGTGTGGCTTGTAAACAAGACGGACATAAATCAACCTGCGGCAAAATATGAACCAAGTTATCAGGACGCATTTATTCCATCAGGGAATGAGGGAAAAATTCTTGAAAATACTCCGCTTTACTTGACACCCGAATTGTATGACATCAAAGTAATTTCAACTCTGGGAACGATTCGAACAGCCGAGTTAGATGTTGTAAATGGTAATAACAATCTACGTGTCGAATTATACGCTATTCCTCCTAACGTGCCTATAGGTGAAAATGTAACCATTGCAATGCATGTAACTAATGCAGGAACATCCACAGTTGAAAATGTTGCTCCATTTTTACCTTTAACAATAACTCCTCTAAGTGCTGTTATCTCTTTTACCGAGATTTCAACATCGTCTGTTGATCTGAATCCTTCGCAATCCGCATTTTTCACTTGGCATTATACTCTTGGGGGAATTGTAGGAACTAAAGTTGATTTTTCTAATTATGCAACAGGGACATTAAGCAGTTTAACAATACAAAGTAATACCGGTTCTGACTCTGTACGTATGAAAGATAGTTTAGAAGGTGAACTAATTGTCCTTAACCAAGATCTTCTATCACGTCCAGAAATTTTCATGATAACTCCTTCTCCATTTGGTGTAGATGATGAAATGGCATTGTGGGGAGTAAATGTTGTTAACCCAACTCCGATAAACATGAATGTCAGCAAGGTAACAATTAGCGCTATTACTACCAGGCCTCAAAAACAGGATAAAATATTTGATGAGGATTTTTGTAATCCTATAACTGTCTCACCTACACCAAACTCTTGGACATGCCCTGCTCAAAATCAACTCATGTGGAAAGACATCGATAATCCACTAAAAATTCCTCCATATTCAGTATTTCCATTTTTAGCAATGACAAATCCAGGATTTTTAGCTGGCAATTTTGATGATCTAGAAACCGTGCTCATTCAAGCCGATGTGTTCACCACCCTGGGTGCATTTGGAAAAACTGGATATGGTACATCAATGGATAACAAGGGAAATGCACTTGTGAATGTCTATCTTTCAACCGTTCCCGATTCAACTCTTATTACAGATATTTATTCAACTAAATTAGGAATTTTAGCTGGCACTCCACAAATATTCCACGCGACTTTAACTGATTTTGATTCTGAGTCATCTTATAAAATTGCCTTGGGTGCAAAGTTGATAATAAATGTGCCAAAAGATTGGAGTAACGTTAGCTATACTCCAGATGCTGACTTTGATATTACCCAGCAAACAGTTCTCACTCAAACACAAATTGTGGGCGAGACAAAGTTTCAAATTCAATCTGGAGGAAAATCAATAACCTTCACAGCTACTCCGCCTTGTGTAGAAAACACTCAGATGTTTGTTATGTACATTTTAGCATCTGGAAAGGCAATTCATCCAACTGAAAATGACTTTGCAATAGGTCCTTTGGCTGAAATAATTTTACAAGTAGTTCCAAACGGTTCTTGTTCATGATATAGTTTATTTGTTTGAAAATTTGAAAAATAATTTGTAAATAAAATTAATCAAGAATTTGTTAAACTAAACAAAATCTGCCATGTACTTTGCTGTTTTAACTACAATCTTAGTACTAGTAGCAGGTTTATTGGATTGATAAGAACATTATCTGAATTCTACTTATACTATAATTGTAGGATTGTAAAAATGACTGGTTTGTTTAATGATTATAATCAAATATCTTCGTTTTCGTAAATCTCTTCGTATTCATCATCTTCTACTTGCTTTGGTTTTTTGAGAAATATGAACATTATGACCCCTATTACTAAAATCGCTGCAACCGCAAGATATACAATCCATTCAGGAAATCCCAATACAAGTGAATCTAAGCTATCCGCATCCGTATTTACAGAAATTTGTAATGTTTTTTGCTCGTCAACATATCCTTCAGCGGAGGCAAACACATCAAGTGAAATTGATGGAAATTCTGGAGATGCAGTAAAGAAGATTCTCGCACTACCATCCTTTTCAGTCTTTATGTTTGCTGGAGTTATTATTGTATTAGAATCACTTGTTATTTTTATTGTAGCTCCTTCTACAGATTCAAGATTTTGATCATCAATATACAATTTTAATTCTATTGGTTCACCAGGCTGAATAGGCTCCTTTATGCTTCCTGTACTGATTTTTAATTTTGTCAAAAACGACTTTACAAAAAAACCATCCATAGAACCTAAAACTCCATTTGCATTTGCTGAAATTTCTGCTTTACCAATTCTACCATTTGTAAAAATCTCAAAAATTCCATACGTGGTTCCCTCACTGATGGTGATAAATCTAGGAATTTTGACAAGTTCAGAATTTGTAGAATTGAGTTTTACCTTCAAATCGCTAGATGCTTGAATTGGATTTCCTGTAAAATCAATAAGTTGAATAATTCCATTATATGGCAAATCACTATTTGTATCCATTTCATTGAATGGAAGAGTTACCTTCACTATCGATGATGATATTTTTTCAAAGGATGCCTGAGCCTTTAGATCATCGTCTGCTGAAACTCCTACTGGCAATGCCTCAATTAACACAACATCATCATTTACTGCACCAAACGAATTACTATGAAATTTTGCATGAGTAAAAGTTCTATTTTTTTCAATCTCTACTAACTCATTTACAGGATACAAAAGGTATTTTGCTTCATTTTCGACAAAAGTCGGTCTTTCTTTACCATCAAGTGATATAATAAACAAGTCAAAATTTCCATCCTTATCAAACAGAATGCTTTCAGAACCGCCTGGTGAAAAAATCATTGTTTTATCATGTTTTAAGGTGTTAACAATTTCAGTAGGTGATGTTGCAGACCCCATTCCCTTAATGGTAGCTGATAAAGTAGCTGTTCCTGCCTCTTTTCCACTATGAATTTCTGCGGTTCCATATGAATACCCAGAATCAATATTTCCTACTTTTTGTATGCTTAACAAAAGACTGTCACTTGAGATTAGATTTATTTTTTGATAGTTTCCTTCTGAAACAAGATTTTCGTTTGAAATAACAGGATGAAACTCAACACTTCTATCCGTGTCTGAAGAATCTTTATCAAACATTTCAAGGTCAACACAATCATTTTCATCATCATCTGTTTCTGCTGATTCTTCAATTTCTAATAATGTACCAATCTGGTAAATTCCAACGGTATTGGTATTGCTTGGAATACTATCTAGTGTGAAAACATGCATCGTTTTGTTTCCCGCTATCGGGTTATCGGAGGTGAAGGCCTGGCGGGTCATAAAACAATCAAAAGCAATTCCCAATCCTTCAGTGCTGGCACCGATAATAATCTCTGGGCTCACGTTGTTTAGAGATAGTTTTTGTCTAAAGTGATAACTGAAATCACCTTTTTTGATAATTCCATTACTTGCCGATTCATCCATTGTGTCGTCAATCTTTTCACCAACGTAGGCATTGTCTGAAAAGAATTCAAGCTTGACATCCTCTTGTGCAAGGGTGGGCAAGCCTTCAGAATCAACAAGACTTACAATTACATCTATGTTCCTATCAAGTTCACTTGCCACAATTTTGGGAAACACGTTTACCTTCAATCCAGTAGGAAGTGATGAAGAAATCTTAATGTTTTTTGCAGAATGAATGTTGAATTCATTTTGAGTAGCCCTTATGAAAGCTGTTCCAACTTCCTCGTTTGTTGTTATAATCCCCCATGCGTAATATGTCCCCTTTTCAATCACCAATCGCTCTGCGCTCACTCGCATAAGGGATTCTTCAAAATCTAAATTCACCTCTATATCATAAGGCGCCAGTATGGTTTTTCCAGCGATGGTCTGTATGAAAATTGAGAACGGCATTTCTGACTCTACATGCATTTCATTTGATGGTATGTGAATCACAAGTTCGACATCATTGGGAATTTCGTTAATGATATCCCCAACAATAAAATTTTGAAAAACTGTTTGGCCATTAATGCTGGCAGAGATTGTAGTTTCACCTTTAGAATCTTCAACATGAACTTCAAACATAGCATAGTTGTTATTAGCTGTTATTGTAACATCAGGCGGAACTGCCGCGATTGAAGGATTTTCAGATTTTAATTCAATTGTGACGACTCCATTTGGTTTTACTAGAATTCCATTTTTGTTTACAAGATTTACATAGCCTATGGAATATGTCCCTTCACCAGCTACATGAGATGGAACTAACCGAAGTTCCACATTTAAATTTTCTAGGGAAAGAATTGAGGATTGTGCTGCTGCAGCTGAAATATAACCTGAAATTAATATCAATGTTAGAAATAAGGTTGTTATCGATTTGTTTTTCAATTTTTTTGCCCCCAAAAAAAAAAAGTAAGTGGGTTTATCCTGACTGTTGTGCAAGCACTATTGTTCCCACAAATACAGCACCATTGGTTGTAGTCAACTTGAATTGCGTATCACGTCCAGACTTGAAATCAGTATCAAGTGCCAGTATGATTGTAGCTGTTTGACCTGGTTGAAACTCTGCTGCACCTTCTGTCAACATTAGGTCAATTATACCATCTTCGGATAACCAAACATCGTATTCTCCACCTGGAATGCTACTTAGCTCACCTTGGGCATCGAGTGTCGCTGTGTTGGCATAGGTATAGACTGTTCCACCAAATCTCAATTCACTGATCAGCATCTTTTGAACACTGTCATTTTTGAGATAGATGGCAATTCTTTCATGTTTCTCATTTAAGCTATCAGCGTCTCCGCCTGATGCTGCTAGGAGCATTGGACCGCCGTCATGGGTTTGCAATATCGAAACATCACGTGCATCATATCCCACAATCTTGATCAGTTCTATAGTTGGTGTACCGCTAATTTGTGATGAGCTAAAGAATCCTTGAGCAAAGACAAAGATTATTGTGCCTCCCACAACTGCAATTGCCACCATCAGAAGTGTCGCAATGACTGGTGCTACTGCTCTATGTTTTCTTGTACGTCTTTCTTTGTTTATGGTATTGGTCATGTCTGTACCAGCTAATACATGACATTTGTTAAGCCAAATGCTGTTCAAAATGCACAACAATCCACCTACAGGCTGGAGTGGAAACCCACCAAAATTCTAATACCTCTTTTTTTAAAAAAAACATTAATGAATGGATATCTGATTTTTTTCCTTTTTTTTGCATTGGCTCTAAACTTTGGAGTAGCATATGGCGAAAAATCTGCCTATCAATTAACTATCGATGAGAATTCCTTTGAATTACAATATGACCTGACTGGCACTGTTATTGCAATGGCTTTAGATCAAGAACTCAACTCCTTACTAATTGGAATAGAAAACACAAAAGATTCCTTATTTTCAATAGATCTTCCTAACAAAATGATTAGTTCAGAGAATAACGAATTTGCTGTACTTGTTGATGGTTATGAGATTGATTATGATATAATAATAAACGAAAACAATTCAGTTTTGATGTTTTTTATTCCAGACGGAACACAAGAAATTGAGATTATAGGTACATATGTAATACCTGAATTTCCAATTGGTGCATTTTCTGCTCTAGTTTTTACAACTTGTTTAGTTATGATAATGACAAAAATAAAAAATACAAAATTTAGGTAACTATTTTATCTAACTGGTTTGCATTCATGGCATCATTCAACTCCCTTGCAATCCTTCTTCCCATACTCATGGGTTCATCATGTATGAGCACAGAATATGGGGAACCCTCCATGAAGATGTTGGTTCCCGCAACAATTCTGGCAGAAAACTCAAAAGTTTTGAATTTTGCATTTTTATCATAAACTCCTTCAATACAAAACGGTCCATTCATTCCAGGTTTAACCAATCTTTTTGATGCTGCAACAAATCTTTCGCCCATATCATAAACTTCTTCTAACAATGATTCACGTAATACTAAGGGGCTATTTGCTATCACATTAAATGATGTAATGCCATCCTCTTTCATTTGTTGAGGTGCTGGAATCCTTGCTAACCCTTCAACATCTGATTCATGACGTTTATCAACACCAAAAAACTCCAAGTCATTTTTTATTGGAGAATAAAAATATTGTAAATATGCTAATACCCCAGATGCATACTCTTGAATGTACAGCTCTTCATCGTTTGTAATCAATTTTTCCTTGATCAGCTTTTCACGTTTTTTGATATACTCTTCTTCATTTGTTGCTAAAAAGTAACCTTTTCCACCAGCAGCTCCGCGTCTTTTTACAATTACTAATGAATTAATGTCACTGGGTTTTGAAACAGAATGCGGAACATCAAGTTTAGCTTCTAGCATTAATTTTTCTTTTAGATTTCTATCTGATTCCCAACGCAATATCCATCTATTCCCAAAAATTGGCGCCTTGATGGATTCTATTTGCTCTGAGCTCATTTGAGAGATTAAGGTTCCATGAGGAATCAGTACCGCATTATTCTGTTCTAGAGCTGAAGAACATTTTTGATCTAAAACCTCTAGAAATGAATCAACTAAAACAAATTCATCAATGAATCCAAATCTTCGATAAAGCCTTTCTCGTTTTTTTTCGCAAATTAAAATTGTTTTGAAACCTTCATCTTTTGCACCCCTCAATACCTGTAATGCACAGTGAGATCCTAAGGTGGCGATGCATGTCAAGACTGCAATATGGTATTGATTTTAACACTTTATGAATTGTGTGACTTTGAAACAAATTCAAATGTTTCATCAATCAACTCAATTGAAACTTGTTTTTTCAGACTCTCAGGAACTGTTTTTAAAATAAAATCAACCATTGATGTATTTTTTGGCAATTCATTTCTTTCTAGACGAAATGAATAAACTGTTATTGCGTTAGCAATTAAGATTATGGTTTTTTCTCTTTCTGAAAGCATATAATTAAAGATCTTTCTCCAATACATTAATGTAAAAATTATTTATTTGTAAAAAATTGAATTTTAAGTCTAAAATATGTTCGATTACTCTCTACAATAAAAAGTTTGTTTATGAATGAGTAGTCTGTTTTATGTGATAAAATACAGTTGAAACCATGTCTGTCATGAAAAACACATACTATTCTTTAATATTCTTACAATCATTTTGTAGCGTGGCGTCGAGGAAAGTTTGGATATGAATATGGTTCTGAGTAGTAATGTTTTGGAGCAGGTATCTCCCAGTCAAAAAAGTTTAGATCTGGGGCAGGTATCACCCAATCAAAGAATTGCCGTGTTGGAACAAGAAATTTCAAAAATTTTAGAGCTTGAGGAATTAGACTCGCATATTTATCTTAGTTTGTTAAGAATGGGTCCAGTAACTGCAAGTGCACTAGCAAAAGAACTTCATATTGATCGTACCAAAGTTTATCGAACGGTCGATAAATTACTTACATTAAAAATTGTATCAACAACATTTTCAAAACCAAAACTCTGTGTTGCTAATAAACCAGAAGAAGTCATAAAAAATGTCTTACAATTAAAACAAACCCAAGTAAATAAAATTCGAAACACAAAAGACTACCTAATAAAACGAATCCAAGAAACCATTCCGATCAACTATTCCAGTAATATACCAACCTTTCATGTCGTACAGGGAACCGCTAACATCTACTCTGATATTGAAAAATTAATAGAAAATGCAAATGGTACTGTTTACATTCTAACCACACTGAAGGATCTTTCTAAAATGTATCATACTGATATACCTGAAAAAATCAAAATTTGTGAAAAGAATGGCGGGCAGGTACGACTTTTAACCGAAATTACAAAAGTTGAATTTCTGCCCTTCATGAAAAGATTTGGAGCTACTGAAACCAGAATAGGAAAACTCAGTTCTAGAGGAAGAATGATTGTTGAGGAGGGTAAACAAATGTTAATGTCAGATGCAGTGTGGGGAGATTCTGATCAAAGTAATATAGATTCTGATTATGCAATAAATACAAATTCGGGCGAAATGGTAAACAACATATTCATTTTGTGTGATCTTCTTTGGGCAAATTCCAAGCCCCTGAAAATCTGAAATATTAGAGTCTGAAATCACAAGTTTCAGATCTTCTATTAATAAGAAAATTAATTACACTAACATAAACCAGTTAAAGTGAAATTATGATAGATACTGAATTAGGAGATTTACGTAGAACGCATTACTCAACGGAGCTAGACTCTTCCAAAGAAAATTCTGATGTAACTGTGATGGGATGGATTGTTAGTGTTAGGAAGCATGGAAACATTTCCTTTCTAACCATTTGTGATAAATATGGAGAATTGCAAGTTGTGGCCAAAAAAGGATCCTGTCCTGATGAAATTCTTGAAAAAATCTCTCACCTAAAACCTCATTCTTCTGTTAGTATTACAGGAAAAGTAAAATCTTCTGAAAAGGCCCCAAATGGGATAGAAATCATTCCATCAGAAATGAGAGTGTTTTCACAGGTTGAAAAAATTTCTCCTTTTGAGCCACACGCAAAAACTGTTAAAAACATTGATACCAGATTGGAAATCCGCTCTGTCGATCTCAGACGTAAAGTCTTGCAACATATTTTCAACACACGAACCCTAGTTTTAAAATCAATCAGAGATTATTTTTTCGAAAAACAATTCACTGAAATTAATACTCCAAAAATGATTTCCACTGCAACAGAAGGTGGAGCGGCACTGTTTCCAATATTTTATTATAATAAAGAGGCTTTTCTAGCTCAAAGTCCACAATTGTACAAAGAACAACTAACTATGAGTTTTGAAAAAGTTTTTGAAATTGCCCCAATTTTTAGGGCAGAGCCTTCTCGAACGAACAGGCATCTTGCTGAAGCAATTTCAATAGACCTAGAAGAGGCCTTTGTTGATTATAATGATGTAATGGAACGTATTGAGGATATTATTAGACGATCTGTAGATACTGTACAAAAATTTTCACAATCCACTCCTGATGTAGAGTTTACGATACCAGAAACCCACGATAAAATTCCAAGATACACATACACTGAACTAGTTGACAAAATGAATCAAGCTGGAGCAAAAACTGAGTGGGGAGAGGATTTGTATCCGACCAATCTGCAAAAAATTGGTTTAAGGGGATTTTATTTCATTATAGATTGGCCTACAGGGCCAAAACCATTCTATGTTAAAGTCAGCAAAACAGATCCAAAAATTTCAGAATCATTTGATCTTATGTTTGATGATCTAGAAATTTCCTCAGGCAGTACAAGAATTGAAAAACGAGAAGAGCTTGAAGAACGAATGAAGGTCAAAGGAATGAAAATTGATGCATTTGAATACCATCTAAGTGCGTTTGACTATGGCGTACCCCCTCATGCCGGTTGTGGCATTGGGCTTGAAAGACTTATGATGGCACTTACTGGGACAGAAAACATTAGAGATGTGACATTCTATCCTAGAGACGTAGACAGATTAACTCCATAGGTGAAATGTTTGATATTAAAAGAAAAGATTGAAGAAGTTGCAAAATTGATGCGAATAGAATTGGATGATCATGTTGTATATCTGGATCGAGTACAAAAAATGATTGAATACTTTGATATTTTAGATGAAGCTGATGTTGAATCTGAAAAACCCTCAGTTCAAGAATTACCAATAAAAAATCTAAGAGAAGATAAACACATTCCTTATGAAGAAAGAATAATTGATACACTAAAAAATTACAAGGGTAACTACATACGAGCTCCTAAGATGATTTAATTGAATCTTGCAATTTCTGGTTTAAAGTACATAGAAGAAATTAAAAACGGTAATTATACTATAGAAGAATTTGTTTCAAAAACATTAGAACAAATTCAAAAACTTGATGGTAAATTACACGCTTTTCTCTCTTTGAATGATAAAGCTATTGATCAGGCCAAAAAATTAGATAAAAAAATACAAAAAAATGAAAAAATAGGCGCGTGTTTTGGAATGCCTATTTCAATAAAAGATAACATCTGTGTAAAAGGAACCAAAACGACATGTGCCTCAAAAATGCTGGAAGATTTTGTTGCCCCATACGAGGCCACAGTAATTTCGAAATTAAAATCAGAAGATGCAATTATCATAGGAAAAACCAACATGGATGAATTCGCGATGGGATTGACTACAGAATTTAGTGCCTTTGGTCCAAGCAGAAATCCATGGAATCATGATTACGTACCAGGGGGTTCATCAGGAGGAAGTGCTGTAGCTGTTCGTGCGCTGGAATGTGTTGCCTCATTGGGGTCTGATACAGGTGGTTCTGTTAGAAATCCTGCCAGCTTTTGTTCAGTTGTTGGATACAAACCAACATATGGATTGGTTAGCAGATACGGTTTAATTTCTTATGCTAATAGCATTGAACAAATTGGCCCATTGACAAGAACAGTTGAAGATCTTGCATTTATTCTAAACATTATTTCTGGCATTGATGATAAAGATAATACTACTGTTGATAACAAAAACGAGGATTATCTTTCAGAGATTGATGCAGGAGTTGAAGGAAAAAAAATTGGAATAATAAAAGAGATGATCGGTGATGGAGCTGATAAAGAAGTAGTTTCAGCAACCAACAATGCATTAAAAAAATTTGAAAACCTTGGTGCAAAATGCGAAGAAATATCCTTGGACATGGTAGACTATTCAGTTGCAGCATATTATACTATTAGTGCTACTGAAGCTGGTAGTAATCTGGCAAGATACGATAATCTCCGTTATGGCTTTGATTTTCCATTAGAGGGATTTGAGTTTAATTCCTATATTTCAAAGGCCAGAAAAAACTTTGGACCTGAAGTTACAAGAAGACTAATAGTTGGAGGATTTGTTCCATCTGCGGGTTTTGCAGGAAAGTATTTTCTTAAAGCACTTAAAGTAAAAAGCAAATTGACTGCAGAAGTTAATGAGGCATTCAAAAAAGTAGATTTATTACTTGCTCCCACCGTTCCAATCTGTCCTTTCAAATTAGGAGAAAAAATTGATGATCCCATTGCTCTCTTTCTAATCGATTTTAACACCGTTACCGCAAATCTTACGGGAAAACCAGCAATTTCAATCCCGTTTGAATTATCAGATGGTTTGCCAATTGGAATTCAATTACTTGCAAAATCAATGCATGATAAAGCACTTTTGCAGGCTGCTTATGCACTGCAAAACACAGTACACCTCCCAGAGATTCAACTTTGACTAAGATAGGACTAGAAATTCATTGTCAGTTGACAAACCTTGAAAGTAAATTATTTTGTACCTGCAGAGCCAATTACCGTGGTTATGAGCCAAATACGAATGTATGTCCGATTTGTATGGGCCTTCCTGGAACGTTACCGCTCCTAAATCAAAAGGCGGTGGAAAAAGCTACAACAATAGCGATGGCATTAAACTGTAAAACTCCTGAAAAACTTGCTTTCTTTAGGAAAAATTACTTTTACCCTGATTTGCCCAAAAATTTTCAGATCACTCAGCTAAATGTGTATGGCCCAACTAGCATTGGCCTAGAGGGTAAAGTTTTGGTAGATGAAAAAGAAATCAGAATTCTCAGAATTCAACTAGAGGAAGATCCAGGTCGTTTAATTTATGAGGGAAGCTCTGAAAAAACCCAAATCACACTTGTAGATTACAATCGTGCAGGAACTCCACTCGTTGAAATTGTCACAGAACCTGATTTTGAAAATCCAAAACAGGTAAGATTATTCTTGAACATGTTATCTGACTTGCTTGAGAACTTGAGCGTTTCAGATCCTGAACTTGAAGGGGCAATAAGAGCTGACGTAAATGTATCAATTCAAGGTGGCAAAAGGGTCGAAATCAAAAACATTGGTTCATTTCATGATTTAGAAAAAGCAATTCATTTTGAAATAACAAGACAAGAAAGTTTAGCTGCAAGGAATATCCAAATCATTCAGGAGACTCGTCATTGGGATGAGCAACGAAAGATTACCATCTCTGCAAGAAGAAAAGAGGAGGAACTGGAATATCGGTATTTTCTAGAAGGAGACATTCCTTGGATTTTAATTGATTCACAAACACTTGACAGATTGAAAAATGATATGCCAGAAAGTATTATTTCTAAAAAAGAACGTTACATTTCAAAATATAAGATTCCATCTCAGGTTGCTGAAGTACTATCTTCTGATAAATTTTATTCAGACATGTTTGAACAAGTACGTGATGAAACAAATGTAAAAGATGTTGCGAATATTATTACTACCGATTTAATGGGACTTGTAGATACCAAAGAAAAACGTGAAAATTCTAAATTAACGCCACAACATCTAGTTGAATTAGTTAATGCGATAAAAAGTAACAAAATTACAAGAACAGCTGCAAAAATTGCTCTCAAAGAAATTGTGAAAAGCGGAAAAACACTATCTGATGTTATTTCTGAACTTGATTTGGTTCATGTTTCAGATGCATCAGAATTGACTAGGATTATTGATCAAGTATTATCTGAAGAAATAATCGCAGTAGAGCAGGCTAAAACAAACCCAGATACCATTAATTATTTAATTGGCAAAGTCATGCAAAAAACAAAAGGTAATGCTGATCCAAAACTAACACTAAGCATAATTCAGAAAAAAATTCAAACCTGATCACACACTGTTATTCTCCTAATATTTTTTTCAACCTAGTGTATTGATTAATACTGATTTCACCACGGGCTAATCTATTTTTAATAACATCCATTGGACTATAACCCAGAATAGAACCAAACATTTTTCTTACTGAAGCACGATTCTGTGAAATATTTTTAGAATCCGTATCAACTTTTCTTTTAATTCCATATGTTGCACCAAACAAAACAGCCACACCACCAAGTGCAAGACTCAACAACGTAAACTCACGATTATTTGAATTAACATTTGAGAGAGGCTCATTAATTATTGTCGCCGCTTCTACATCTGGAAGTATGTTCACTGAAATAACACTGTCAATTTTCTCTTCAACGGCTTCCTTTATGTTCAAATTTGTTTGAGATTCTAATCCAACTGCTTCTTCAATTGTCAATTCAGGATAGTTTCTATCAAACCAATCCTGGTATGTCGATTCATTGTAATATCTATCAAGATAGTGTTGTGGTTCCTTTTCAGGGTCTACAAAATCAGGAAGTTCAGATTCCTCATTTTCTGAAAAAGTTTCTGGAATGACTTTGGGCTTGGATTCATTTTCATTACTGACCGAGTCACCAGTTTCAACTGGTGATTCAGAAGTCAGGATTTTTGTAATAGAAGGAATAGGAATTGAGCCATCCATTGAAAAATCAAAGCTAACCGTTTTCCCTTTAGTCAAATTGAAAATAAATGCAGTTGCATTGTGAATGCCATGATCTGTAAATTTTAATTCTGTTGAAATGTATTTCTTAAAGGTACTGTCTGACTGAATAAATGCTTGCGTTAGTAACACAAATTTGTTCTTTGAATCCCTAAAAACAATTGATACAAGGCCGGTAGACTCTACATCCACAGTTCCTGATATGGAAACTTGGTCTCCTTTGACATAAAACGTTCTATCAGTATGAAAACTTGTTACAGCGGCATATGCTGGAACTATTGTTGAAATAAGTAAGATCAGCATTAGAAAAAAAACTGCACTTTTTCCAATCTGAGTCATTATGCAGGTTTTTGTTTAGTTTCCTAATTAAGGCGTACTAAGCAAATTTTCATGTTAATTGATAGTAATTTTTAAAAAGAATTAGGAAGACATAACAAGATTTGATGTTTTCCAAATCATATTGAATAACATCTTCATTGAATTAAGCATCGTATAAGAATCTGTCCAAATAGCAAGCATCTCATCATCTTCATCATTTCGTAGAATAAAGAACACTTCACCATCTTTTATCAAAAACCAAAGATTTTCATCAGTGCTATTATGAAATATTTTCGTTTTGTATGAAGGAAATTCTGGAAAGTTATATGATGTTTTCTTTGTTGATAATATCAGGATTTTCAAATCGACTTGAACATTTTGTAACTGTTCAAAAAATCTCGTCTGATAAAATTTTTTAAAGTTATTTTCAGAGCCTAAAATTAGAATTTCTTTTTTTGTAGAGCTTACCAGATGATTTAATTTTCCAACTATGGAATTTTTTCCTTGAAGCATTTGGAATCTATTTTCTGATATTAGCTTAGTTTGATTATTTGATTCTGGCATGGTATTCCATAGAGTGATTAACTCACTAGTCTGCTTTTCTAATTCATCAATACGAGTTCGATGATTATTAACTAAAATGTGAATTGATTTATCAAAAGGCAGAGCTTGGAATTTTGTTGGCTTTCCAAAGTTTGAGATTACAATTCCCTTACTTTGAAGTACATTAATGAGATGATAGGTTTCAGTTCTTGGAATCTTGAGATTTTTTGAAATTTCAGGGGCAGATTTGGCGACATTCTTACTCAAGTACAAGTAGACCTTAGCCTGATTTTGCGTTATGCCAAATTCTGGTAAACTTGAAATTAAATTCTCGTAGGGACTATTATCTGGAGGAAATTCTAACTTTACAGTTGGATTTGTCATAGTCATTTATTACAACATGGAACTTTTACTTGATAACAATCAGTGTGTAATTATTCAATACAGACTATGTGACGAGTTAAAATTATTTTGAACCACGCGTGTTTTTTTAAAATAAGATTTTAAAAAAATTCATTAGAATGTCTCCAAATATTAGTTGAATAATAAATCCGCCTGTAATTAGCAGTATATATGGAATTCCAGGGGTCACCCAGGTGTCAGAACTTGTACAAAATTGTGTTTTATCAGCATTCTGAAGACTAATATTCAGTTTTTTGTGGCCGCCTTCCAATTTTTCTATAGAAAAACCATGGTTTGGGTTTTTTGCTCTGTAGCCTACAAACATAGCTGCCGATTTTTTTAATCTTGTTTCATTAAATCCCTCAAAAATATTTTCATTTTTTAGAATAGAAATGATGTTTCTTATAGCATTTGCAAAAAATGGGATTAGAAAAAGTATGGCGGCATTTGATAGTGTAGTAAATGAAGTAATTGTATTTCCAGATAGAGTAACCATTGGCACCAATGCAGCTAACACAATTAGTGCAAATGCGTCTGCACCTCCAAACAATCCGATCCTCCACACAAGAATTGCAAACGGAGCTATTATCAATGAAATCAGAACGGTTGAAACTGTGTCAATTAAATTTGGATCAAATAATAATAGTATCACTGCAAAGGATCCGAACGCGAGCCATAAGAAATCATGAATTTCTCTTTTCCATATATCAAAAAATGATGCTATACCTAACATTGTCAATGCTAAAATAATCCTTATAGTAAAAGGCTCAAAAAATTCATTCATTTTTATTGTTCACCTTTTAATCATTTATCGTTTTTATGAAAAAGTGCGTGTTCTAATTGATACACAAAATATTAAATACCATCAAAATCGACTCATCTTTCTCTAATTGATGAAACTCTTTCCTTAATTTCTAAGACTCGCTCACCTAAATCTCCAAGATTCAATCTTTCTATAATTTCTTCAAGTCGGTTTGTTCTCTTAAGGAATATCAAGGCTGCAGCGACAGCTACTGGTATTATAATGAAAGCCATATTGATGTTTTCGAAACTAGATGCTGGTTCTTCCTCAGGAATTACTGGTACTGGGATGTTCACTGCAATACTCTTGCTTACTTCATCTGACATCCCAAATGCATTTACAACTGCCTTTATTTCTATACCGCTAGCTTCACGTGCTTTGACAATAACCGTGGCTTCGCCATTTTCATTTGTCACTGAATCTTTCTGTATGATATCTCCGCCAGTGACAAGCCATTCAACTTCTAGTCCTTCTGGAGATATGGGAATTCCAGCATATTCTACGCTTAACCTTGAGAGAGTTTCTTCGTTAATGTCAATAGCAGCTGCTGTACTCAAACTTAATTTAGGGATTAGGCCTTTTACCCAAAAATTAAATTTTGCTAGCGATAAATCTTCAGCTAATGCGGAAACTTCAACCGAACCTACTTTCTTAGCCTCTATTTCAAAAAACACCCGATAACTATCTTTTGGAATTGTAACTAATCCGGGCATTTTAATCACTGATTCATCATTTGATAATAAACTAATTTGAATATCTTCTTTGGCAAACACTGGATTGTCAGATGAGTCTAAGGCTTGTATTGTTACAATGTTGTTCGTATCAGGCAAGATAGTTTCTGGGTAGGAAAGATAGATCATTGTTGGGTCAGTTGTATGACTAGTTATTGATAATGATGACTCAAGGCCTGATCCAAGCACTG
>Ga0114947_10000242_pt1 | contig 17673 bp, 16 predicted proteins | sample CR02metaG_FD_99656 | JGI IMG/M metagenome (GOLD analysis project Ga0114947, IMG submission 99656) | Deep subsurface microbial communities from Mariana Trench to uncover new lineages of life (NeLLi) - CR02 metaG | ecosystem: Environmental > Aquatic > Marine > Ocean trench > Sediment ...
ACAACCGAGAAACAGTGTGGCTAAAGAAATCGCGACAATAATCGACAATATCGTTTCGTAGGACTTCGCCATGTCATTACTCCTTAAAAAAACGTTACATCGCCATCTGCAGATAATCCGATGTTAGCCCTGGGAAAAAATTCAGCAGCAAAGCCCCCGCGACCATCACCGTGGCCAGCACCAGCAACGCCAGGTTGGTCTTTCTCCCGACGAACGAGCAACCGATGCTGGAACAACGTCGTTTTTCTTTAAAGTAAAGGTAATATCCAATTCCGACTCCGAGAACCCCGACGGGAACAAAGATGTTTCGATACTGCATAGTTACCATCATAAAGGCGCCACTACCCAGGCCCAAAACCACTATGCCGAGAGGCAATAGACAGCACAGAGAGGCTAGCAATGCAGATGAAAAACTTACCAATCCAGCCTTAACAGCACCCAGGTCCATCCTCGATTAACCCTTCTTCAGGAATTCTATTTCAGAAAAACATTGGATTATAATAAATGTAGAAAACATAGGTCATCGCTAACGTCAGGCCCGTCGAGATCCACAAGGCAACCGTAGTGGCCCACTTCGCTCTCCACCTAAGTCCGCCCCAGTACAGGTAATGGGAACGAGCCACCAGGACGACGGCAACCAGAAAAAAGAGACCACGAAACGGCCCAAACCACTCACGGTAAGCCGATTCATCACCAGCTTCCAACGAATGCGCTCAGCATAGAGCCCAGAGACGATCCGGTCGGAGATCTTTCTTTCATGACGGCCTTCCCTTCTAAATCCCTAAAGTTTGATTCTAGTACAAGCATAAAGCTGCTCTGCATTGTCGGCTATAACCCTACGCGCCAACCCCATGATCTGGCGTACCCGGTCATCGGTTATTCGGTAGTAGACACTCGTTCCTTCTTTTCGGGAGCTAATATAGCCACACCATTTTAAGCAGGCCAGATGATTGGAGATATTGCTCTGTGGAACTCCTATGAGCTGAATCAATTCCGACACGTTACACTCTTTTTCTAAAAGAGCCTGTACGATTCGAAGTCTGGTTGAATCTCCTAACCCCTTAAAAAATTTCATGAGAACCTCGTTGGACTCTGCTAATGCCACGGGTTTCTGTTTCAGTGTAGGCAAATGAATGTCCTCCTCTTTACTTTTACTAGCTTATTGGTCTTCGTCACCTGAAATCATATCGAATCGTGTGTTTCGCGACCATTTCTTTAACGCATACAGAACAACGAAAATGAAGTATAAAGTAGCCGCGATTCCAATCCCCCACAGATGATTCTGAATGAAGGTCCCCACTGAGGTACCTGCTAGCGCTGCCCCTAAGAGGGGAAGAACCAGGGGCAAATGACAGGGACAGGTTATCAGACCAGAGACAATTAGAAGCCCACGCTTCACGCTAACCTCGCAGAAGATCCTTGTACAATTGTTATATTATTAGATTTTAATATATTGTCAAGAGGATCGTCTAACTGGCTGGAAAAAAATTTACCCCTAACCTCTTTCTACACCTTGCTCGGAACTCGTTTAGGTGGATTCGACCGGACAGACTCTTCCTCGCGCATCAACATGCGGGCCACCAGGACGAGAATTGGAGTCAAATACATGTGGCTACTCACCCACATAATCCCACCTCCCAATGCCTGGTCATTGATCGGGCTAAGATCCAGCACTCGAGGCATAGTCTCGTAGAGAGGATAGAGGACCTTCTCCGGCAAGGAAATGGCCATGCCGAGGGCAGTGTTTTGAAGGGTTGCTGCAATGAGGTAGACGATGCGGAACCCGTAGGAGATTTCTCCGTGTAGTCTTGGCGCCGGGTTCACCACTGGCCACCAGAACACAATGGCCGTGAAGAAAAACATAAGGTGCTCGATATCATGGACCCACTCGTTCCGCAGGGCCAACTGGTAAAGCGAGGGATGGTGCCATGCCCACAGGTTAAAAACGTAAACAGTCCAGGCCACGGGCAAGAGGGTCAGGGCCCAAAGAATGCGGCGGAAGGGAGATACGGGGTTTAACAAACGGCAAAATGGTTTTCTCCACTTCGCTGGAAGCCCCCATAAAAATCCTGGCAATGGGTTAGCCAAAAGGAAAAACAAAGGTACAATCATCAGCAAAAGCAGATGTTGAACCATGTGCATGCTGAGACTCGTCGCCGACAGTGCGTCGATGGGAGATATCACGGCTAAAATAATCGCCCCTATGGCAAGCCAATAAAGGGCAATCTGCCAATGAGATACAGCGCGTGTTGAACGCCGTCGGAGCTTCAGCCAACCACGAGTATAGACTGTGCCAAAAAGAGCCAGGACAAAGAGGATATCCGGCCGCCAATGCCAGTCCGCAGAAGGGTTGGTGTCGGTTGGGATATGGGCGTAACCATGTCCCGCCAGGATCGACACCACAAATACAGAGAGAGATATCGCCGTTATTTTAAAACCCATAGAGCAATCATCCATGCGGGGATGAAGGCAACAACTCCAAGGAGCCAGACTGTTGTTGAATGAGGGCTAATATCCCTTGCCAAAAGGCGCCTGTTCAACACGTCTGTAAAGATCACCCCAAGAAGTGCAACCGCCGAGGAAATTAGGACTGAGCGGGGTAAAGGAGTGTCAATGACGTCAACCGGTGTTTGACCTAGCAAGGACAAAATGGCTACCAGCCAGGCGGGAGCCAGGCCAGCTAGCCCCAGGAGCCAGGAATATTCTACCACTGAGCTGATTTCCCTTCTCCTTAGATAAGCCAGGACACCCGCTGTCCCAAAGACCCCAAGGATCCCGATCCACACCGACCAATGAATCATCTCTCTGCCAGTCCTACCTTATCCCTAAATTCTTAACAACAACCTGTACCCCACTGATCGCTTGCCAGGATACCATCGTCTGCAGTACCCTGTCCTTTTACGAGGTTATGAAAAGAATGTTATTCGTTAAAATAACTAGACCAGCTGGGGACGTAGCTCAACCATTCGACCCGAGTTAGAGTAAGGGGTGCAATGTTATGGGCGGCGGACATATCCTTGTCCTGAACACGCTGACCGACGACGTCTCATTCGTCGACCCGATAGACGATTCTGTCGTGGGGAATGTGACTGTGGGCAAGGGGCCACGCGACTTGGTCTATGCTCCGGCAAGCCAACGCGTATTCGTCACCTTATCCGGCACCAACACAGTCGGAGTGCTCGACCTGGCGGAGAGGCGAATCGTATGTTCTGAGAAAGCTGGCGTGCGGCCCGGGCACATCTACCTACACCCTTCCGGTCAGGAAGTCTGGATTGCCAATGACGGTTCGGGTGACTTGACAGTGCTGAATGCTGCATCTGGGGAATGCTTAGCTACCATCCCAGCGGGTACCGGCCACCACAAAATTGCCTTCACCTCTGACGGCAAGCTCGCCTTTGCTACCAATATCGCAAGCTCAACCGTGACGATTGTCGATGCCCGAGCACACAAGGCGATAGAGACCGTTCAGGTTGTGAAGGCACCACATGGTGTGGCCGTCTCACCTGACAACCGCCTTGTTCTAGTCTGCAACAACGGCGCTAACGTTGTTTCAGTGATTGGCGTGATCGAGAAACGGGTGGTGGCTGAGATCCGCGGGCCGCTAGGACCTAATTACGTCCGGATGATGCCTGACGGCCGACGGGCCTTCGTCGTGCACAAAGCCGGTGTTGTTTCGGTCATAAGTTTAGACAGCCTAACAATTGAATATACGCTCCCGGTAGGCCAGGTCCCGGAGCGGGTGGTCTTCAGTCAGGATGGGCGGCTGGCGTTCGTGAACAACACCCGTTCGGAGGATGTTAGCATCATCGATGCCGTAAACCCGAAGATCGTCGGGCGAGTAATCGTTGAGGCTGGCGGTTCACATCAAGGGATGTCTTTCAGCCCAGATGGTTCACGGCTCTACGTCGTTAACCACGGAGCTGGCACCGTCTCGGTGCTGGATGTAGCTAAGCCCCGCTTGCTCAAACGGCTGGTGGTCGGTCGGGGTCCGAGCAATATAATTACTACTGGCCAAGTTCCTGGAGCCTAGCTAGGCTCCAGGAAAAGGGAACGATTTGGTGTTACTGCCTAAAAAGCTTCTGGATTCTCTTTAATAGCGTTCTGGACTCAGTAGTCACGTAGTTCCATTCTGCAGAGTCAAAGTATTTCTTACCCGGCTTGGGAATAACTTCCTGTATCAGAAGCTTGGAGGTATCCAGGTCAATCCGCGTTCCAGGAGCCCCTTCCAGGTCAATGTAAAGCTGCATGCCCTCTTTTGTAGTGATCCAGTTCAGGAACAGTGCCGCCGCATTGGGATGGGGTGAGTTCTTCAACAGCACGAAGACACCGGATGCCGGACCCTCGAGAGGAAGGACATCATCGGGTAAGATAAACTTAATGTTGAAGCCATCTGCCCGCAGTCTAGTAGCCTCTGTAATCGAAAGCGCTATGACAATGGGGTATTTCCCCTGCACAAGCCAGTCAGCCAGTTGGCGGCGGTTTCTCGATCGCATGACCTCCTGGCCATTGATGAGGTCTACGACGTACTCCTCGCCAAACATCTTCATTAGATAGGAAACCGTGTTGGATCCAGGACCCGGTCGAGTTGGCTCGTACATCGCAATCTTGCCCTTCCACTTTGGGTCCAGAAGATACTTTGCCGACTTAAATTTGCTTGCATCGACAATATTTGCGTTGACCGCCCCAATGGGCACTACCAAGTCGATCACACGCAGCAGGTACTGGTCCTTATCGTCGATAAACCAGGGTTTACCCTTTAACCAAACCGACGAGTTATTAATGTCGGGATGAATCAAAAGGGGCTTGATTGGCGCCAGCATGCCCTTGGGATACAACACACGAGCGAGGGTTGACTGGCCGCCGCTGATGAGATCTGTGGTCAAGACACCCACCCTCGCTTCAACCATTGCCCGTTGGGCCGCTTGCCTTGTACGGGCACTGACAAATTCCAGTTCGACACCGAACTTTTTCTTAAAGGCCGCAGGCAGCTTTTGGCGCATCTCGGTCCCTGGCACTGAGTTGAGCACCACCTTACCGTCCTTGCGAGCAGCCTCAATCAACGCACTCCACTTTGCGTTGAAGTCAGCCACGGCTGGCGTATAGGTCATCGCCAAGACCAACAGAGCCACCGACACGCCTACTATGCGGGAGAATATTACAGTTTGCATGTTAAGCCTCCTTCCTGATTTGATAGCCCAGAAATTGCCGAGCCCAAACACTCGTATGGTGCGGTCGATCCCTATCATCCGGCTAAAGGCCTGTCAAGTAGTCTCGAGATGTGTTCCAAAAGCGAATTCTAACCCGGTTTGTTGCTCACCCTAGGTGGTAGCCCCGGTGCGGTAACCCAGCCGGCGAGCAATCAGCGCCATTACGGAGATCAATGCGACTAGGAGGATCCCCACGGCTGCTCCTCGTTCCAATTCGCCGCTGAAACTGTACTCCAACAGTAGTATTGATAGGGGGCGCGAGGCGTTGCTGTACAAGAAAACAATTGTGGCGATGTCGCGCACCGCCCCCTGGAAAGAAAGCACCGCGACGCTGATCAATACTGGGGAAACCAACGGCAAAATTATCTTGCGGTAGGTTAGAGGCCAGGATGCACCGCAAATGCGGGCCGCTTCCTCCAACTCGTTGCCAAGCCGGATAAAACCGGCTTTCAGAAGCTGTGTCCCCACCGGCAGCTCCTTGATAATCATCGCAAGGACCATCCCGGTAAGGCTTCCGTATAACACGGCACGAAGTGGCGTCTCGAGGTAGAGCCACAGCAGGGCCAGCCCCATCAGTACGCCGGGGATGGCCCACGGAACCCAGGCCATCATATCCACCAACCTTCTCCCGGCCAATTGGCTCCGAACAATCACATAGGCGACCAGCGAAAACAAGACTACCGCCAAGAGTGCGGTTACAGTCCCAAGAATCATGCTATTTCCGAGCGAAGAGAGCAGGATCGGGTCGCGCAACAGTTTGGCCCAGTGGCTAAGAGTAAAGGGCTCAGCGATATCAAAGAAACCAAAGCGGCGCATAAATGAGCCGAGAATGAGAAAGACTAGTGAGAGCCCGAAACTAAAGAATAAATAGAAGGCACATAGCCCAAACGCAACCCAGCGCCATCGGCCGAGCCTGATCCTTTCGGTCGAAAACCCCTGCCCGGTGACTGTGGTGAAGCGGCGCCCTCGGATATAAAACAGGTATAGACTAGCGAAGAGCAAAATCGCCACCAAGAAAAGAGCGCCCAGTGCCGTTGCCATACCATACTGAGGAGGGCTCTCGTCGAGCAGGTCATAGATTCGCGTGCTGTAAACGAATATGCCAACCGGTGTCCCAACTAGCAATTCGATCTCAAAGGCCTCCAGGCTACGAATGAGCATGATTGCCGTAGCTGGTAGGATGGCCGGTACAAGCAGCGGTACGGTAACCCGGCGTAAGGTCATAAGTGCGCTGGCGCCACACATACGAGCCGACTCCTCGAGAGTAGCGCTCATCTGCCGGAACGCTGGGGAGAACAGGATGACAGCAATCGGAATCGACGTCGCGGTCAGGTGGATCCAGACGATACCCCAGAAACTGTAAATATTGAGTGGGCCATCGGTGATGAACGGCAACTGAGTTAGCAGTTTGTTGATAAGGCCGGTCTGGGGATCCAACAACATTATCCAACCCAGTGTCAGCGGTAAGGCCGGAATAAAAAAAGCAACCCAGAATAGAAATTCGAAGCTTGATCCCCCTGGCATGTCGGTACGTGCGATCAGCCAGGCAAATAGGATCCCGACTACCACCGCTATCGCAACCCGAGTTACCGCAAGACGCACGGTGGTCCAAATCGCGTCCAACATCCGGGGATCGATAAAGGCAGCTCGCCAATTCTCCAACCCGTAAATTGCTTCCTGGGCCGGAGGAGCTGTGTTGAAGCTGCTGAACACCAAGAACAGGACGGGAACCAGTGTACCCAGTGCGACAACAAACACTACCACGACACCCAATACATTGTGCGCCGACCAAAACGTGGAGCGGAAACGAGAATCTGGAACAACAGGTAATGAATCAACTTCCATCAGGCCACACGGTGATCCCTTTTTGGCTGAAACAGAGACTTACACTAGCCCCTATTGCATAGCGCTCTTCTGCAGAACTGCGTACGGTAAGGTAGCTGTCACCAGCACGTACCAAGTAATCCACTCGATCGCCAATATAGGTGGCGTCCTCGATCACTACTGTAATCTGATCATCCGCCCGGTCACCGGCCGGCTGCAACCTGATACATTCAGCTCGGCAAGCAACGGTAACTGTCATGCCATCTGGCAAGTGATCGCTATTGCACGGCAAACGAGCTCCCAAATCCAGATCAATCCAGACGGTGGTACCGCGTCGTTTGATGATTCCCGAGAGCAGAATCGATTGCCCGAGAAAGTCACGCACGAAGGGAGTGGCTGGCTGCTCATAGACTTCTGCCGGGGTTCCGATCTGTTCCAGCCGACCGTCGCTCATCACTGCTATACGAGTCGAGAGAATCATTGCCTCCGCCTGGTCGTGCGTTACGAACAGAAAGGTGGTACCCAACCGGCGCTGTAGCCCCCGCAATTCAATCCGCATCTGTTCTCGCAGCTTTGCATCCAAATTACTGAGAGGCTCATCGAGGAGAAGCATGTCAGGGGCATAGACAAGCGCCCGAGCCAGCGCTACCCGTTGTTGCATGCCGCCGGAGAGCTGCCATGGATATTCTTCGGCCTTCTTGGTAAGGCCGACTAATTCCAGAGTATCCATAACTTTTTTTTTGATGTCCGATCGACGCTGGCGACGCACCTGCAGAGGGAAAGAGATGTTCTCAAAGACGGTCATATGTGGCCATACCGCAAAGGCCTGGAAAACCATACCCATGTTCCGTGCATCCGGAGGCGTAAAGTTCCCAGTTCGAGAATCAACGATGGTCTTGCCCTTAAGGCGGATTTGCCCGGTATCGGGGCGTTCTAGGCCGGCAACAATTCTGAGCGTGGTGCTCTTGCCACACCCACTCGGGCCAAGCAAGGTAAAGATCTCCCCCTGGTGGACGTCAATGCTGAGATCGGCTATGGCCTGAGTCGCCCCAAAGCGCTTGCTGATGTTCCTCAGTTCGAGCAAAACGGTGCTTTGCTCTGCCACTTATTTCCTCCCGACTAATTTTGTCACCGATTGAACTCGAATTTGATAAGCCGTCTTAACGGATGACCCGTGATGGAAATTAACGGCCTGGATCCGAGCCGGCTGCCCCGTTAAACCCCAAAAAAGGATCGGTTCGTTGCAATAGCTAAGGAGTGCCGAGGATGCCTTTATCCTGCAGGCGGCGTATTGTCGCCTCACCGGTTTCCCTGGTCGCAGGGCCGGTATCTTTGGGCAGCAATACCTGCTTACCAAACTCTTTCCCAAACAACTCCGACTTGACCTGAGCAGGAAAATTCATGCGCCCCTCGAGACGTCGATAACGGAGACGCTGCAGGTCGATAGGAGAAACCAAAAGCGACTCACCGGGCCCTTCAATTCGTGCCACGGGATTACCCAGATAATTGATAACCGTGGAGGAGCCTCGGGTGGCATACGCCGCATGGTACGTGCTGATGATCTGTCCGGAATTCGCCGAGGCAAGATAGCATATGTTTTCGTAGCAACGGGAGCGGCGCGCCTGATCCCAGGAGGGAAACTGCGGCCCGTTCTCTTCGGAGGTGGGATGCAGGAAAATTTCAGCGCCGTGAAACGTAAAGATACGGGTCAACTCGAAATAATTAACATCGTTCTCAACTATTATTGCCAGCCGCCCGTAAGGAGTATCGAGTACCGGAAAGATGGAGTCTTCGCCATACCGGCGCAGGTATTCGCTGTACACGTCAGCAGGGGAAACATTCGGGATCAACCCTTCGACGTTGTGCTCCTGTAGCTTGCGGTAACGCAATTCCACCTTTCCCGAAGGTCCAACGATAAAGCCGGTGGTAAACCACACCTCGGGCCAAGAGGGGTCCTGCTCGAAGGCTGCACCAGCCAGATAGACCTCATGCTGGCGGGCGAATTCGCCCATCCGTGCCGTTTCAGGGCCCGGAATCTCTATACAGATAGCCTTCCAGTCCGCTTTCGTACGGGCAAAACTATGACCCTGAAGCCATCCTTCCGGAAATAGAACGACCCGAGCCTCATCCCGGACAACTGCACCCTCGGCGACTCGAAGAGAGCGTTCAAGGTTGCGCGAGATTGTCGCCTGTTTCTGCGATGGATCTTCAATGATCTCAATCGCGCTCTGAACACATACGAGGTTGTATTTACGCGCCATAGTTTAGACTGAAGCCCTCCTTCGGCTTGGCTGGGAAGTCAAAACCTCGACCCCTTCGGGAGGCACGTATACTCCCTCCTTAAGGTAACGCTCAATCACTTCTCTGGTGTTCTGGCTCCCCTCACTTTTGTCTTGGATCGGACGATCGAGCCAGCGATTGAGGGGGCTCGCACGATGTTTGGCATACTCTTTAGCATATATTTCTGACCGGACCTGAGCCAAGATATTGCCCCGGACCTCACCCCGCCGCTCACGCAAGGCCTGGATATCAATGGATCCCATGGCAAGCGCCTCTCCAGGACTCTCTGTTTGTCCAGCAATGTGACCGTTGAAATCGACGACCTCAGAGCCCCCGTGCGAGCGATCGACTGGCGAAATTTCCCCTTCGAGCCGCTCCTGAAAAATCAGGCCAGCCGAGTCGGCAAAAACGTCATCATGCATCTGCGCAGCATAGCCACCGTGGTTGGCGGAGATGACATACATCAGGTTTTCATAGGCACGAGTGCGGCGGCTCATTTCCCAGGATTCCCGATGGGGGGCATAGGGCTCACCCGTGCAATGAAGCAGCACCTCCGCTCCGCGCATGGCGAAGGTTCGGATCACCTCCGGAAAATTAATGTCATAGCAGTTGATCATCCCCAAACGACCGATGGGAGTGTCAACAACTGGGAAAAGAGCATCCTCTCCCCCTTCGGTCTTGACGTACAGGTCATACAGGGCTGGTGGGGTCGAATAAGTCGTATGCCCCTGAACATCGGCTCCGTTGAGTTTTCGATAGCGGATTAGCAACTCACCTTTGGGGCCAAAGAGATAGGCGGAGTTAAACCATCGGCCGGGATAGTTGGAGTCGAATTCCATTGTTCCGCCCCCAACGTAGGCCTGGTTTTCGCGTGCAAAGTTTGCCAGAGGCTCGAGCTCAGGCCCCGGAATCCGAAGGGCAACTTTTGTCCACTCCTCAACCGACCGCACATGCTCGGCTCCAGTCAAAGAGAACTCGGGCAAGACGAAGAGCTTGGCAGCACCGAAGCGATGCTTCACATAATCCATCATCGAGATACTGCGGTTAACGTTTTCTTTGATGATGGCCTCACGCCATTTGAGATCCTTGACGTGGCGGATGATCGTCTGGACAGCAACGGCAGTGTATGGTGCGATCATGGCTTCCTCCTCGAAAGAGAGCTTCCCTTTTTTACCTCGGAATAATGAAGATGGCTGCTTTGTCTGACGAAACGGATACTAATTCCAGCCTTATCAGTTGCCAAGCTGGACCAAATCGTCTACCACTTTTCAAAATAATCATTATCCAAAGATTAGACATCAATTTATAAACGTAATCTCCTCAGTCGCAACGCGTTACCGATAACAGACACAGAGCTGAGGGTCATAGCGACACTCGCGATGATTGGGCTCAGCAGAAGCCCGAACACGGGGTATAGAACGCCTGCTGCTAATGGAATACCGAGAGTGTTGTATATAAAAGCAAAGAAAAGATTCTGGCGAATGTTACGCATGGTGCCCCGACTTAGCCTGCGTGCCTTTGCAATTCCCCTGAGATCCCCTTTTACAAGGGTTATTCCGGCGCTCTCCATGGCCACGTCTGTTCCTGTCCCCATTGCTATTCCCGCCTCAGCCTGAGCCAGCGCGGGGGCGTCGTTGATACCGTCGCCAGCCATCGCCACCACACGGCCGTCTGCCTGAAGACGCTTCACGACCTCGCCCTTCTGCTCTGGGAGCACTTCAGCCTCCACCTCGTCGATTCCGAGCTTTCGAGCCACGGCCTCCGCGGTTGTGCGGCTATCCCCAGTTAGCATAACAATGCGTATCCCATCCCGATGCAGCAACCGGATCGCCTCCAAAGTGGTTCCTTTGATGGGATCCGCTACGCCCAGCAACCCCGCCAGGGTACCCTCGATAACAACAAACATCACTGTCTGACCATCCCGTCGCAATTCTTCGGCCTGAGCGAGCAGAGCGCCGGGTTTTACGCCGATCTCATCAAGCAGACTACGGTTGCCAAGGGCCACCTTTTGGCCATCCACCTTTCCAATTACCCCTTTCCCTGTAATCGAGTGAAAATCCTGAGCCTCTGAAAGTACCAGACCTTTATCCTGACTTGCAGTCACAATGGCCGCTGCCAAGGGATGTTCGCTACCGCGCTCAAGGCTCGCAGCCAAGCGAAGGATTTCCGAGTCATTTTTTCCTTGAATAGCCACTATTGAGGTGAGACGTGGTTTGCCTTCGGTGAGAGTCCCGGTCTTGTCCACCACCAGGGTGTCCACCTTTTCTAAAATCTCCAGCGCCTCGGCGTTCTTGATCAATACGCCCACCGTAGCGCCACGCCCAGTGCCTACCATGATGGCCATTGGCGTCGCCAACCCCAGAGCGCAGGGGCAGGCGATGATGAGCACGGCCACGGCATTAAGCAACCCGTGAGCCATTCGTGGGTCCGGACCAACAAGAGCCCACACAACAAAGGTCAACACGGCGACCAAAACAACCGCAGGGACGAAATAGGAGGCAACCACGTCGGCCAGGCGCTGGATCGGGGCACGGCTCCGCTGTGCCTCGCTCACCATCCGCACAATTTGGGCAAGGAGCGTGTCACCACCGACTCGTTCCACTCGCATCACGAAGCCTCCCGTACCATTCACCGTACCCCCAGTAACTGAACTCTTTGCAGTCTTCTCCACAGGAATTGGCTCACCCGTCACCATTGACTCATCCACTGAGCTCGTGCCATCGAGTACCACACCGTCGACGGGGATTTTCTCTCCTGGGCGCACCCGCAGCCGATCGCCCGGCTGGACACGATCCAGCGGTATGTCTTCTTCGGCCCCATTGTCCTGCAACACACGCGCCGTTTTGGGGGCCAATCCCAGGAGGGCCTTGATGGCACTGCTGGTTTGGCTGCGTGCCCGCAGCTCAAGTATCTGTCCCATAAGTATTAGAGTGACGATAACTGCAGCGGCTTCAAAATACACGGCCACTTCGCCACCAGGGCCAAGGAACGATTTCGGAAAAAGACCGGGGTAGAGAGTCGCCACCACGCTATAGAGATAGGCCGTCCCAACACCGATAGCGACCAGGGTAAACATGTTCGGGCTCCGGTTGATGATGGAAGTCCAGCCACGCTGGAAAAACGGCCAGCCGCCCCAGAGCACTACGGGAGTGGCAAGCGCAAACTGAATCCAGTAGATGAGATGGAGTGAGAGTGCCTGTTGCACCGGCTGGCCCGGAATCATTTCCGACATGGCAAGAAACAGAACAGGCACTGAAAGAACAAGGCTGATCCAAAACCTCCGGGTCATGTCTACGAGCTCGGGATTAGCCTCCTCTTCTAACGTCACCGTTGCTGGCTCTAGCGCCATGCCACAAACGGGACACGAACCGGGGGTGTCCTGCACAATTTCGGGATGCATGGGACATATGTAATCTGTCTTTGTGGTTGGAACTAAACTTATTGGCGCCTCGAGAGACATCCCGCATTTTGGACATGCACCTGGTTTAGATTCACGGACTTCGGGATCCATCGGACAAGTGTAAATGGGCCCGCTGTCCATGGGCTGCGACCGCACTTCATCGACGGCCTGGCCGTTGCCAGTAGCATCGTGCGTGTCGTGGTTCATTACAAGGCCTCCTCTGAACTTACTTCTGAGAGACACCCAACGTTTTGGGAAAGGTCTGCACTACTTCTTCTAACCACGATCCGAAAAAAAGAACCGATCCACCCCGTGGAGTACTAACCTCGACCGAGATTGTAGGTTTCGAACGCGACGTTACTCCACGGGGTAAGAAAGAACTCATGGTGACGTTTAACTTTGCAGCCTTTGTTCAACGGGCTGCGCTAGGACTTCTTTCTCAGAAAGAATTTCGGATCGGGGCTAACTGACTCAGCAAGTCACGTTTGCTGGACCAATACTGTCGGTGGGGACGCTATATGATATTGGGCTGTGTGTCAACCTGAGGACGCCTCCAGGCATTCTTGAAGTAGGGTTCTGCAAACCCTCCTTGAACAATTGTACTAAAAAACGGACACTATAACTTGTTATCGATAGTTGACAAGGTGCCCGCTCTCGGGTTAAGGAAGCGACAGAAAACGGCAGGGAATATCGGACATGAACGAAGGTGATACCTCAAGGCTGGAGTCGATCATTAAGCGGGACCAGGCAATCCTGTTGTCCAGCCTCTGCGCAGCAGTAGTGCTTTCATGGGTCTACCTAGTTCACTTGGCTGGCCGCATGGCCGACATGCCGGCGGCTGTGGAGGTGGCCGTCGCCCAGCTGAGACCGTGGAGCCCCATCGACTTCGTGCTGATCTTCCTGATGTGGACGGTGATGATGGTGGGCATGATGGGACCGAGCGCCATGCCCGCGATTCTCGATTTTGCGGCCTCCAGCCACAAGCAGCAGGAGCACGGACATCCCCTCGCATCGACTGGTGTCTTCGCGTTGGGATACATCGTCGTCTGGACCGGCTTCAGCCTGCTGGCGACTGGCCTCCAATGGGGACTCCATTCAGCTGCTCTGCTGTCGCCGATGATGGTGAGCACAAGTCCCCTACTCGGCGGCGGTCTGCTCATCACTGCTGGTGTCTACCAGTGGACACCGATCCTGAACATTTTCCTAAAACGCTGCCGCAACCCACTCGAGCTCATCATGAAGGGCTGGAGCAGGGGAAGCAGTGCATTCGTCATGGGAATGGAAAACGGCACCAACTGCCTCGGCTGTTGCCTGGTCGTGATGGCCCTGCTGTTCGTTGGCGGGGTTATGAACCTGTTGTGGGTCGCAGGTATTACCATTTTCGTCCTGATCGAAAAGGCGGTACCGTACGGGGATATGACAGGGCGGATAAGCGCCGTTGCCTTGATGCTTGTAGGCCTGTTCGTGATTGTCCAAAGCTTAATTGGCTAAAACTAACATAGCTGTAATCCCAGCTACAACGTCAAGCGTTCACAAAATTAGCCGTTGTTCAAAAAGTATCTGTAATATTTTTGGCTAGAGTCAGTCACAGAGGGCACCAGAGTCTGGACTGACAATTAATGGGCCAAACCTGATGAAGGCAGAAATCCGAATTCGCTATTGTTATTTTTGTATCCAGTACTCACCTTCAAATTGACTCTCACTGAAGCCTGCTTTGGGATCGATGATGACCGTTGATCTTATCGTACCCCGAATCGTTAGGAATTTTCCTGTCCCGCCGGTGATCGTTGCTACACCAGTCACCGTGCTTCTCTTGGACCCATTGGGATTCACAATAGTCTGGGTCACGGCATTGGACCGGGCAAAGATCTTGTCACCGTTTTCTACAACATAGATGTAATACGTCACAGCACGGCCGTTGATGTCAGTATAGTCGGAAAAGCCGCGAACCCACTCCTCCACCACCTTTACACCTTCGAACACAGGCGCGTCTTTAGGATAAGTGCGGTGGATCTCGAAAATGCGGACCTGGTGACCGGGCACATCTCCGACATCGATCACGTGTTGTTGGGTGTACTTGGCATTTTCCGCGAGCGCTTTGCCGGATATCTTGTGCTTCTGCTGTGCCCATCCTTCAGAGAGTCCGAACGAGGTCAGCATGGCGCCAATGGTAATCGCTAACAATACACGTTCCCCATTATAAATTAATGTCTTCATGGTTTTCCTCCTGTGTGTCCAGTCCCGTGCTTCGGGGTTGGGCTCAATACTTTCAAAGAACCAACGTGGCCAAGGCTTTTATTTTCCAGACAATGATGACTGCATGGCGGCCATGCAGCCTGACAAGTGAACTAGGTAGACCCATCTGCTGCGCCAAGGCTGGACAACACGATTGCCTGGTCCCGCTTAATGATCGACTCCAGCCTTGAGGTATCATTCACGGACTTCCTCACTTGATGCGCGACACTCCTCGCCAACTTTTCAGCTTCCTTTAACCTTAGAGTGCACGCCTTGTCAACTGTCGATAATATAACAAGTTAAATTGTTCACGTGTAGCGAATCTGTTGCCAAGGAAAGAGCGCCTGCGGCAGGCGCTCTGACTTTGTGGGGAGGGATTGCTGCTTTTAGGCAATCAGACTTTGGACAATCACGAACAGGCCCGCAAGCACCAAGGCAACACCGGTTATCTGCGCTGTCAGATTCCCGTAGGGCACTGCCTTTTCGATCAGGATGAAAATGGTAACAGCCGCGACCCACACGAGGTTCATAATTCCGCCAACGAACAGCAGGCCCATTAGGACCAAGCAACAGCCGAGGCAATTGGTGCCGTTTTCCATTCCCATGACCAATGGGCTGGTTCCCTTGCCCCAGCCCTTCATGATGAGCTCGAGTGGATTTCGGCAGCGATTTAGGAAAGCGTTCGTGATCGGTGTCCACTGGTAGATACCGGCAGCGAGAAGCAAAACACCACCGAGCAGGGGACTTGTGCTCACCATCATCGGCGACAGCAGAGCAGCTGAATGAAGCCCCCACTGGAAAAAGGTTGCAACTAGGCTAAACCCGGTCCAGACGATGATGTATCCCAGCACGAAGACACCAGTCGATGCGAGGGGATGTCCATGCTCCTGATTCTTGTGGTAGGAAGCGGTAAAATCGAGAACCGCGGGCATGGCGCTCGGTCCCATCATGCCCCACATCATCACCGTCCACATCAGGAAGATCAGCACGAAGTCGATGGGGCTCCACGGTTTCAGCTGGGTGACGGCCACCTCCACAGCCGCCGGCATGTCGGCCATGCGGCCAGCCAAGTGAACTAGGTAGAACCATGAAAGCGCAACTGCTCCGCTGAGGCCGGACAACACGATCACCTGGTCCCGTTTCAGGATAGACTCCATCGTTGAAGTATCGCTCATAAACTTTTTCCTTTCACGTGCAACTCCCTTTCCTAGTATGTTCCCTCTTTACATGCCCCATGCCTGTCGGCTTCACTTGGTAATTTTGTCTGCGGCGTTGAGTCTTCCACGAAAATTGACGCCTTGTCAACTCGTAAAAAATTTCATTTTGTAGATTGAATAGTAAAGGCGGGAGGAAAAAAGACGAAACCATAGTTGTGGTCCTGAGGGGTAAGCGTATAATTAAATTTTAATGGTAACGAGGTTCTGGCCTTTCTTATGCGCCCTCATCCTCATCATCTGGTTAGCCCTTCCAACCCCGGGATGGGGTGGTGAGAGGGAACATTTCCAGATCATAACAGGATTTTCCTACCTAGAGGGTGACTTTGGGACCGGCACTAGCTCCAAGACCGTCTTCATGCCATTCACCTTCCGCTACCTGGGGGAACGCTTCGATCTGGGCCTCACAATCCCCTTTGTCTATCAAGACTCCAGCGCGGCTATTTCTGTAATCGATGGGCGACCGATTCGTATTAGGGATGATCCCTTGTCCAACATTATCAATTTACTCGCCCCCGGAGTTGGAGACCTTGCACTGAAAGGGCGGCTTTACCTCTTTGACGATCCTGGAACTGACTCTTTTTTGCCCGCCATAACACCTACCGCCAGGGTCAAGTTCCCCACGGCGGATGCATCCGAGGGACTCGGAACGGGAGAGTACGACTTCGGCCTTGGGCTGGAGTTTGAAAAACAAGTAGAAAATTTCTTTCTCTTCGCTGATTTCGGTTACACCTTTATCGGGGACCCGCCGGGGACTAATCTCCGGGATCAAATCTCGGTAGGGAGCGGCATAGGGTACCAAATCCTTCAAAGCCTCTCGGCGAGTGTCGCATATGCCTGGAGCCGATCGTTGGTCAGGGGTACCGACGACCCAATGGACATCATCACCAACGTGAGCTGGCGCATCACCCGGACCTTCACCTGGACCCCTTTTGCGTCCTTTGGTCTCACCGACGGTAGCCCTGACTTTGGTGTCGGGTTTACAATATCGAAGCGGTTTGGCCGGTTCTAGCGCTTTCCGCCATTTTCAACCGTCGTCTTATGCTTGCGTCTCATTTTTATTCGCTCGGCTCTTCCTGAGACAGTCCACGGCATATCTCCTCCCCTCCTACCACTCAGATGGTCATTTCCCTTGCAAATAGTTCTTTAATTACAGTGACTTACTTTCTGTGGCAGGCCTCCTCTTCTTTAGGCATTACTCTTGCTCACAAAGTGCGGGGTAATGAGGACAGGAACCCAAGGAGGAATTGAAATGAAGGCTTTTCCATTCAACAGTAATTTGCTTGTACTGACTTTGACCCTCCTCTTTGTGTTGGGACCAGGGTCCGGCAAGGCCCAAGGCGACGTCAAGATCCGTGGAGAAAAACTTCCGCCTGACGTTCTCCATGTGGTGCAGACACAATTCGAGGATCCCAAAAATAAAGGAGTCCAAGAGATACAGTTCCGCGATCTTTCCTATAGTCACGATGAGGCAAAAGAATTATTCCTCTCAACAGATCCGGATGAAAATCTG